>Ga0209990_10002667_pt1 | contig 13775 bp, 8 predicted proteins | sample NOAtaG_6_FD_187304 | JGI IMG/M metagenome (GOLD analysis project Ga0209990, IMG submission 187304) | Freshwater lake microbial communities from Lake Erie, under a cyanobacterial bloom - NOAA_Erie_Diel5S_2200h metaG (SPAdes) (version 2) | ecosystem: Environmental > Aquatic > Freshwater > Lake ...
GATGCCAATGTTCCATGTCATCGGTCGGATCACCGATGATGTTATCGTCGTTATAACCGACATTTTGAGCATCATAGGCAGTATCGGGAACGCCATCGCCATCGGTGTCTCGGAAATAGGCTTGTTCGTCTAAAATCCCATCGTTATCGAGATCGCTTTGTATCTCCCATGTGTCAGGAATGCCGTCACCATCTGTGTCAATTCCATGTATGACGCTGGTTTGATCTGCGATTCCATCGCCATCGAGATCGCTTTGCATTGTCCAAGTATCGGCAATTCCGTCGCCATCTGTGTCATATCCTTGTCCGAAGGTTTCGTAAGTACCATCGTCGTTGAGATCAAAGTTTGCGTGATTTGTATCTATCATTCACTTGTCCTCTATCGAGCAAAACTGGCAATTTTTTCGGCTAATTCTTGAGGTATATATTGAAAGAGTGAAACTTGATAGGGCTCTTCTGGACTTTGTGTGATAATTTTTGCTTATGTAAGGTGAAATGCTTATCGGGCAAGACTTTAATCGCTATCTGGCGGAAGAAACTATCAGTATAGACCTCGTTTCCACACAGAAACCAGAAGAACCCTTGAATAGCGAGAGAGAACCTCAATAAATTCTGCCCTGTTTAAACCAGCAATTTTTGCGGCTTTGAAAAATTTCTCTAATTTCGTACCATTTTACTGCCTCCGCTATTCGTATTTCTTGAGCAAGTTAATCAGGGCTTTTTCGGAGTACAGAAAAAGCCGCTTCTGGAAGTTCAATAGATATTGTTTTCATGGTCATATTTCTGAGCCTCTTTATTTCTATTTTAACCGCATAGGTAGCAAGAAAGCAAGTGCTATTAGTAACATTTTCTCTTCATCGGAGAGATTTTCTAGGATTATTGTTACCTTATTTTCACCTTTTTTATTACTAGATTAACAGCTAAGTAGGGAGGCACAATTATTTGTAGGATGGGTTAGCGGTAGTGTAACCAATGCGGGCGGTGGGTTTCATGCTTCAACCCAACCTACGTTCATTTTATATTTAATTCCACCCACCCACTTATATATTTGTCCTCCTTTTATTCTAAAATATTTCGGGATTGTTGTCGGCATTATAGTTTACATATCATTTAGGCGCACTATATCAGAGAAGAAAGTACATTCATGCCGAGATCGAGCATAGTTGGACTCGAATAAATTGGAATCAAAATTATCAATTGTCATGGGTTTTACTCCTGTTTCATCTTGATTAAATTAAAATTCACTTAACGTATTTTCGTACTACTAGATTTGCGACAATAATCAAAAATTCCGTAGCCAGGTTTTATAGTTCAACCTCCCTGTTTTTCCCTTGCTTGCTGTCGAGCCTCTTTGGCTTCTTGAAAGTCAGGCTTCAATTCAATCACTTTGTCATAAGCAGCAATGGCCTCGTCATAACGTTCCAATTGCTCTAAGGTTCTGCCCTTGCCAAACCAAGCATCAGCATAGTCGAGCTTGTTTTTGATAGCTTCCTCGAAAGAATAAAGAGCTTCTGAATAGCGTTCGAGTTTATAGAGGGCGAAACCTCGTTTGTACCAGACTTGTGGGTTTTCCGGTTTGAGTTGTGTAGCCTTTTCCCAGGAAGCGAGTGCCTCATTAAATCGTTTTAGTTCTGCTAGAGCTTCTCCTCGAAGATTCCAAAGAGAAAAGTTATCTGAGTTGAGAGCTATCGCTTTGTCAAAAGCTGTGACTGCTTCCTCATTTCGGTCCAATTCATAAAGTGTCCTACCCTGACCTTCCCAGACTTCAGCGTTATTTGGGTTCAATTTCGCAGCTTTCTCAAACGCAGAAAGTGCCTCGTTATACTGTTCCAAGAAATAAAGTGCCGCGCCCCGACCGACCCAAGTTTGTGCAGCTTCAGCGTCATCTAACTTGTCTGTCGGGACTTTATTAAATTTTGCCAGTGCTTTCTTGTATTCACTAGAGTGCATTAACTCTCTGCCTTCTTTAATGCAGACATCAGGTTGACTACATTCGGAGCGAAAGATTTGGGAGACACCAAAAGTCACGCCGACTGCTGCTAAGACAATCAAGAAATATCGAGGCTTGAGGGATTGCCGCCATTGTCTTACAGATGTCTGGAGACTCAAGAGGAATTTCTGCCACCATCCGTCAGGAGGGTCTGGTTGAGGGACTCGAAAGTGAATTTTCTGCAAATCATTGAGAACATCTTCTACAGTTTCGTAGCGGTCTGCATAGTGCGCTCGCACCATTTTGTCTAAAATAGCAGTTAATCTATGGCTAACTTGAGCATAAGGTCGCCAGACAACCTCTCCTGTTCTGGGATATTCTGGTAATTCGTCTGGTGGCTTTCCAGTCAAGGCATGGATAGCCGTCATTCCTAAAGCATAGATGTCACTGCTGAAGCGCGGCTTTCCACCATGCTGTTCGTTCGGCATATAGCCATTGGTATCAATAGAAAGGACAACACTTGTGTTACCTCCTGCCGTGACGACTTGAGTGTGAACTTGTTTAACTGTTCCAAAGTCAAGAAGGACGAACTTGCCATCAAGCTTGCGTTTAATTAAGTTTGATGGCTTGACATCTCGGTGAATGACATTATGCTGATGGACAAAGGCGAGGATTCCCAAAACTTGCTCCAACAGGTCAATCACTTGCGCCTCAGTCCAGGGCTGACTGGTGGCGAACTCTTTTTCTAAATCTTCCCCGTCCACAAAGTCTTCTACTAAGTAGAATTCTAGATTTTCCTCAAAGTGAGCTAGCAATCGGGGAATTTGGTCGTGGTTCCCCAGTTGATACAAGACTTGGGCTTCTCGGTTAAATACAACTCTTGCCGCTTGCAATGTGGCTGCATCTGTGGCTTGGGGTTTGAGTTTCTTAACGACACAAGCAGGGTTAAAAGGCATCTGCGTGTCCTTGGCGAGATAGGTTTCTGTAAATCCCCTTCGACCCAAAAATTTGACGATTTCATAGCGTCCACCGACTTTTGTTTCCAACATGGCCATCTCCTTAACAATTGATCCTCTCTCTTCTCATCTGAATTAAAGGCAGTGTGAGGAGAGTTGATCCCGTTTTATTACCGTAGGTGCTTCAGCACCCCTTCCCTCGCTTTTTCGGCTTCAGGGAATTTGGGATTGATTTGAATCGCTTTGTCATAGGCAGCCAAAGCTTGCTGCTTTTGCCCTAATTTTTCTAGTACTCGACCTCGGTTCAACCAAGCGGCAGCGAAGTCGGATTTAATTTCAATTGCCTTGTCATAGGCAGCCAAAGCTTCTTGATAGCGTCCTAATTGATAGAGGGCATTCCCTTTGTCATTCCATGTTCCGTGTTTGTCAGACTGAACTTGAAGTGTCCTGTCTTTAGGCTGGATTTCAAGTGCTTTATCATAGGCAGCAATTGCCTCTTCGTATTGTCCCAATTTGGCTAGGGCATCACCTTTCCCATGCCAACCATAGTGATAGTCAGGCTTGAATTTGAGCACTTTGTTATAGGATGCGATCGCTTCTTGGTAACGTTGTAAACCGACTAGGGCATTAGCTTTGTCTTTCCATCCCCAGACCCAATCTGGCTGAATTTTCAGAGATCTGTCCGCCGAGGCCAGTGCATCTTCGTATCGTCCCATCACATTGAGCAACTCAGCCCGGTTACTCCAAGAGACTGGACTATCAGGAGCAACCTGAGTGACTTTGTTATAAGCAGCAAGTGCCTCATCATAGCGTTTTAATTCGTAGAAGGCAGTAGCCTTCGCATTCCAGCTATCAGGATTTTTGGGATCAATTTCTATAGCTTTGTTGGCTGAGGCAAGAGCGTTTTCAAGTTGCCGTAGCTTAACGAGTGCAAAAGATTTGTCAATCCAAGCTAACGCACTTTTCGAGTCAATCTGTAATGCCTTTTCATAAGAAGCTAAGGCTCCTTCATGCCGTCCTAAGCCGTTTAACAACTCGCCTCGAACAATCCAGCCAAAGTAAGAGTTCGGAGCAATTTGCACAGCCTTGTCATAGGCAGCTAAAGCATCCTCATGCCGCCCTAATGCTCTTAAGACCAACCCTTTACCTATCCAAGCAGGTGAATAGTTTTGATTAATTTCTAAAGCCTTGTTATAGGAAGCGATCGCCTCTTTATATCGTTCCAAAGCAGCCAAAACTTCACCGCGACGACTCCAGGAATAGGGATTGTTGGGATCGATTTTGGTATCCTGCTCGTAGGCATTTATTGCCTCTTCGTATCGCTCCAAAGCAAATAGAGCATCCCCTCGGTTAGCCCAGGCGAACTTATGGTCTGGCTTAATTTTTATCGCCTTATCATAGGAAGCGAGTGCTTCTTTGTATTGCTGCAAATTAGCTAGAACCAAACCTCGTTCATTCCACGCATCCGAGTTGTTGGGATCAATTTCGACAGCTTTATCAAAAGCAGCAAGTGCGTCTTTGTATTCCCCCTGGTCACTTAGTACCCCACCTACACCAATAAAGATTTCAGGGTCGTTGGGCTTGAATTCAAAGGCTTTTTTATAAGCCGCAAATGCTTCTTCGGGCTTCCCTAACAATCTTAGAGCCTTGCCTTTGCCCTTCCAAGCTTCAGCCATTCCTGGCCTGATTTCCAGTGCTTCTTCAAAATCAGCCAGTGCTTGCTCAGTTTTCCCTAACTCAAGGCGTTTATTGGCTCGTTCAACAAATTCAGCAGCCGTTTTAGGCTGAATCAATTCCCCTTGAGTCATTTTTTCAATCATGGGCGGGACAGTATAGATGCCACCCACAGTGATGCCAACAGCCGCTAAAGCAATCAGAACCATCGACAAAGCTTTGCGGCTGATTCTCTTGCCTTTTTTTTCAGATTCCATTTTTTCTTGCTCAAAGTGTTTCTCTGTCTCTGATTTATTTGGGGAAATAGAGGGGACAAAATAAGCCACAATCAATTTATCGTGATCCATTGTCAAAGTTACCGAGCTTTCTTCCCCTTCAATATCTCCACTCCAATGATCAAAGTTCCAACCAGCAAGAGGTTGAGCTTTTACTAGGACGCTTTTCGGCTCAGGATAACTCGGATAGCTACCACCGCCAAAGACTTCTCCCGCTTCAGAAGGTTCAACTTTTACCTCTAAAATATATTTGGAAATAATATCTTGGTGCTGATGGTTCGATTCAGTTTCTACAGCATCTTCGCTTGTTTTCGTCTTCTGAGCCTGATTATATTCCTCTGGAACGCAACGGAGTAAAGTTTCTTGCAGATATTGAAAACAATCCCTAATGCGCGGATAGCGAAACTCTGGGTTGGGGTTAGCAGCTTGGCTATACCAAGTAGTCGTCAATAGTTGAGGTTGCCAGTTGGCTACCGTTTTAGCAAAGCCATAAATATCAGCCGCAGAGGTAAGATAGTGATCTGCCAAGACTTCCGGTGCTATAACCTCTCGACACTCTTGTATTGCCTTGGGTTCTCCCATTTGTAGAAAGGGAGCATAGCCAAATCCCGTTAAGCAAACGGAACGCTCAACTACAACAAAGCTATCGAGGGCGATGCAGCCGTGTACAATGTTTTTATTGTGTAAGGTGTGTAGCGTTTCACTGGCTTGATGCCACCATTCAATTGCTTCCTCTTGGGTTGACTGTTGGAGAACTTCAGTCAGAGGAGTGGTACTCAGATAAGGATAGATCAGAACCAAGGGATAATCAGTATTAGAAAAAACTTGCTCTGGCAGCCAAAGGTTTTTTCTGCGAATTGCCTGGAGTGTGTCAAAATAGGAAATCAGATTGGCTGTTATTTCTGAGGAGATACCAGGCTGGAGAATTTGGATAATTACTGTTTTGTCTTTCTGAGTATTGACGGCTTCTACCCATCGATAGAGGAGATTTTCTCCCCGTTCTGTTGTAATGTTGTATTCACCGATATTCATAGTAACCTCCTATTATGAGGATTTGTTGTTAGGTAAATGTGAAAACCCCTGTATGACGCATTCCCGCCACCTCAATCAATACCGAGAGAGACTGCTCTTCGCTAACTTTGAAAGTCACCCAGATATCAAGTTCATCACGGATTCTTTGAGGCAAACCAGCAATAGAGAGAGTTCCAATTAATGTGTTATCTTTAACAAGCGCTGCCGATCCCTGATAAACGTTGATGTTGAGATCAGTTACTTTATCAACACTGGTGGTAAACAGCTTCTTACGTTGGCAGGGAGTCTTAAGATTAGCCGGGATAATCACCTCAAATTTCCCTCCCATCGTCGCAACACCGAGAGCATGACAGGTACGGGTACGAATTTCGAGTTCACGACCAAAGACTTCTCGATCATCGAGATAAGCAGCATACATCGCTGCTCCTTCGGCAACACAGAGTAAGGGATTAGTGTTTCCATAGACCTTATCCTCCCCAATGAGATCCCAGAGTAAGGTTTTCATGCAGGGAATTCGGCTTGAGCCTCCTGCTAAAATCACCCGATCAACATCTGATGGACTGATATTCGCTGTTGCCCAAAGTTTTTCAATAATGCCCTCAATCTTGTTGAGATAGACTTGAATTAAGTTTTCAAACTCAGGGCGCGTTACTTTCGTCTCAATGTGCTGACCCGGAATGACATCGAATACAGATACCTCAATTTCTTTGGTCGCACTTAAAGCAATCTTGGCATCAATAGCTCTCTCCAGTAATTTTAGGTGTGATTTCCGCCGTTCTATTTCTGATAGCTGTTCTAAACTAAATCCGCTTTTTTCCAGCAACAGTTGCACAAGACACTCATCAAAATCCATGCCGCCGAGTCGATCATCCCCACCTGTCGCCAGAACTTCAAAAAAGAGTTTTTCCTTGGTCTGTATTAGCTCAAATAAGGTTAAATCAAAAGTGCCACCTCCGAGATCGAAGACTAAAATCTTTTCTGCACCTTGGCGATCTGGATAATTCTGAACTAGCTGCCAAGCGTAGGATAAAGAGGCAGCTATTGGCTCTTGTAAAATTCCGATACAGTTAATATCAGCATTTTCTGCTGCTTTACGGGTATTTTCACATTGATGCGCTTTAAAGTAGTAAGGAATCGTCACTACCGTACCTCGGCTACCAAAACGACCTTTGGGAAATTTTTCTGTGACATCGTTATACAAGCGTTTTAAAATCAGAGAAGAAAGTTCTATAGGAGAAAATTTTTGACCTCCCAGGAGCAGATTTTGATGGGCATCGTCCATATAACGTTTGACCCCAAAAGCCATATTTTCTGGATTGACCAAGCCTCTGTGGTAAGCCAAATCCCCCACTAAAATCTCTTGCGTCTGAGGATTGTAGTAAACAACCGATTGCAAGGTTTCCGGGCCTGTTTTTGTCTGATAGACTCTCGGTCCCCTACCATCCCAACGAGCGATCGAGCTAAAGGTGGTCCCTAGATCGATTCCCAAAACTGGATTAAGCTCATTATCTGTAACCATTGTTAATATCATCCCTGATCGTTTTTGACGACAACAACTAAAGCTGGACGCAATACTAGAGGCTCTTTTTCGGTTTCTATCTCATACTCGTATCCTTGACGGATTTCTTCTTTGACACATTCATTGTTCAATTTTAAATCTGGCTGAACATCGAAAGGCTCATAGCGGAGGTAATCCATTGATTTTCCAATATTTACTTGCATCGGATAGACTTTGATGTCTCTGAGCAACTGAGAGAAAAGCTCTTGTAAATCGCTATAAGTTTGCAACCAATGCTTGAAGTTATCTTCCTGTTCAGCATTATCTTTTGGTAACTGAGAGATCAATGTTTCTGCGTGCTGTTTTCCCTCATTGATTCCATCGAGGATAGGCAAGACTTTTCTCTCAACAAAATGTAGCCAGTTTTTTCGATATTGTTCAGCTAGGTCTCGCTGTTGGGTAACAAGCTGCCAACGTTGAATACCAACTTCTTTAGACTTGTTTTTAATCAGTTTTTCAGCCGATTGTTCCAGTTGCTCTGCCTCAATTAGAGTCATCAAATCTGGTTGGCTAAGACTGGGTAGTTCTAAGAGTTCGGAGTTATCATCTGTATCTATTTCCGTTGATTCTAGTAGTCGATTCAACATTTTGCCAATTAAGTCTAACCCCTGCTGTCTTCCTTGGAATTGTTCCTGTAAGTGATGTGGCAGACTCCCTTGAATTTTTCTAGAATCACTGAGAATCTGCTCAATCCTCTCTTCGTTCGCTTTTAGGGTCTGTTTTAAAGTTTTCCATCTCTGTGTCCATTGTTGAATTTTTTGGGCGTGAATCTTGAGTTCTTGCTTATCTTGTTCGAGTTCTGCCTTATCTTTAGCTAAAGCTTGCTCAATCAAATGTTGCTGCTCATCTACGGAAGATTTTAGTTGAGAAAGGTTGCTTTCAGGCTGCTCATCTAGAGGGGATTCTACCGGAGAAAGGTTGCTTTCAGACTGCTCATCTACGGAAGATTTTAGTTGAGGAAGGTTGCTTTCAGACTGCTCATCTAGAGGGGATTCTACCGGAGAAAGGTTGCTTTCCATTTCTATCTGTTCCACCTCAACTTTTATTTCTGGTTCAATGGGTGATTTGATGGGAGTGAATGTCGGAAGATTGAAGTTAATAATTATTGGCTGGTTGAGTTTTACCCATAAGGTTTTACTTAAGTTATAGACCCGCCTAATAATAGAAGATTCCCGTGTTTCCTGTACTTCTGACCGAGAGATTTCTCTCTGAGTAGCATTGTCAATGTTCTCCTCAGTTGAGAGGGGAGAGAGTTGATCTTCAGTTTCAGATGACCCTTCTCCCATCTTTTCCCTGCCATCTGATTCAGAGATTGATAAGCTTGTAGAAACGGCTTGTTCTAGACTTTTTTCGGGATTCATAGTTTCCTTCCTTACCGACTAGGTACGCTGAATTTCTAACTCACCAACAGAACTGGAACTGGTGGCTGTCACTTTCAGAAGGTTCTGTTGATCAATAGCGAAAGTGACATTAATATGTTCTTCACCACCAGGTTTGGCAGGAATCCCTGTTAAGAAAAACTCACCAATACACTCAACTCCTTCTTCCTGTCTGACAAAGTCTGCCATTTGAGTGGACTGATAGACTCGGATTACTAACTCAGTAACGTTATCCCGTTCTCTGGGGGTGACGTATTCTTTGGTCACTGTCAAGGGAGAATCGGCAGGAATGTCCAGTCCTTTTTCAAGCAAGCAGTTGAATTTACTGCCGACTGTTTCAATTCCTAAAAAATGGGTAACAATGTTAGCAATTTGAATTTCTTTTTCGTACTCATCCACATCGGTGCGAGGTTCAACATTAGGATCGGGAACGTTGAGAGTGGCAGCAAAAATGGCAGCACCTCTGGCGACAATAGTATCGGGATCAGCATCGCTGTAAGGTTCTTTGCCAAACATTTCCACAAGCATCGTCTTGACCAAGGGAACTCTGGTAGAACCCCCGACGAGAATAAGTCGGTCAATATCCTCAATGGTTAACTTCGCATCAGTTAACGCTTGCTCCACTGCCGTGCGGGTTTGCTCGATTAATTCTCGAATGGCATCATTAAATTCTGTACGACTAATCTCAAGGTCTAGATTATGGACGTTGCCTGATTCATCTTTGATCAGGTTGGGGATGGTAAGCAGTGCAGTTTGGGCTTCGCTGAGTTCCCACTTAGTTTTTTCAGCCGCATCTTTTAACTTTTGTTGAGTCTGTCTCAGAGATTTTTGGTTAATTCCCTGATCTTTGTGCAAGTCAAAGAGATCGATTTGCGATTGATCTTTAAATTTTTCACTTGCGATCGCCATAATCCTAGCATCAAAATCATCCCCTCCTAATTGGGAAACCCCTTGTTTCGCCAAAATCTTCAACTGGGCGCTCTTTTCCTTGGTAGAATTTACTTGCAGAATGGAGACATCGAAAGTGCCACCGCCTAAGTCATAGATCAGAATCGTTTGGTCTCGCTCTTTTTCCACACCATAAGCGATCGCCGCAGCTACGGGTTCCTCAAGTAAATAGAGAACTTCTAAGTTAGCGAGTTTTCCTGCCTCCTTAGTAGCAGTTTTTTGTGCATCATTAAAGTTGGCTGGAATGCCAATAACGGCGTAGGAAGGTATGCCTCGCAAATCTAGGGTTTCTGATTGAGCCGCACCTGCCACTAATTGGGAAATCTCGGCGGAGATATCGGTTGGAGTATAGATTTTGCTTGGAAAATCTTTAAATTCTTTTTGCCATTGGCTACCCATTTCTCGCTTAATGGAAACAACCGTATTTTCTGGATCAACCATTAAACGATTGCGGGCTTGACGACCAACAAGAATTTCCCCATTACGAATACTGAGGGCGGAGGGGAAGGTTTTCGCCCCTTCTATGGGGATGATCTCAGCTTGTCCTTTGACGAAAACGGCAATGGCAGAATTAGATGTTCCTAAATCAATCCCCATAATGTAGGGACTTTTTTTGGTAATTATTTCAGTCATTTTTGCCTCCCTATCTCGTAATCAATAATTTCTATAAACCGCTCTTGATTTTTACTTGTTCAGTTTGAGCTTTACCACAGTTAATTAATTGATCAACCCTGATCAGATCTAACATTCCCTCATGTTCTCTGGCATATTGAATAATCGCTTCACTGTCTTGCCCCAAAGGTAAATGGACGGCAGTAAAGTGGATGATGCCATCAGCATCGAGTTCAAAAATTGCCCCAACAGGCACTTCTTCGGATTTGGGCGGCGAGATCGGCAGAGAAATCTCTCCTAGCAAGGTATTTTTGTCGGGATAATAATTTTCTCCTCGAAAGACTCTCATATTGACTAGCTCCTGCCTAGGATAGACGGTATAACCTAAGCGTCCACGGCGACAGGGATAAGTAGTCTGTCGTGGGATAATCGGGTTAAAGAAAAGTTCATTTTTTTCGGGATCTCGCATATCAATCCCCAAGGAGTGACCCGTGACATTGGTGATCTCAATGTCTACTGTATCTGTGAGCAAAAGATTAGCCGCGACAATCGCCGCCCCGTGAGAGACGACTTCATCAACTCGTTCTGAAACGTAAGGTTCTTTGATCTCCCTCGCAACTATCTCTCTAACAGCACGGTTTTTCGTCGATCCGCCGACTAAGATGACTCGATCAATGTCTTCAGGGGTTAATTGGGCATCACCCAAAACCGATCTCATGCAATCGACTGTGCGTTGTAGAAAGGGCGCGATAAGTTGGTTATATTCGGACAGAGATAGCTCCAATTCCAGGGGGTAGCCACAACAATCGGGTAGTACAAGGGCAGCCGTGTTCGCCTGTGAAAGTTCAATTTTGGCGTTTTCTGCGGCTTCTTTGAGCCTTTGGCGGGCTATCTTACCAGTGAAACTTTGATCGTTCATGAGGTCGATTCCTGTCTGATTTTGGAATTTTTGACTAGCCCAACTAACGATCGATTCGTCAAAATCATCCCCTCCTAAATGGGTGTCACCACCAACTGCCTTGACGGTAAAACGGTTATTTTGGACTTCAAGGATAGAGACATCGAAAGTACCCCCTCCAAGATCGTAGACCATGAGTAGTTGATCTTTCTCACGATCAAGACCATAGGCGATTGCAGCGGCAGTAGGCTCATTTTCAAGGCGCAGCACATTAATTCCTGCTTGTTCTCCAGCCCTTTTCGTATGTTCTCTTTGGATTTCAGTAAAATAGGCAGGAACAGTAATTACCGCATTGCGAATTTCTATGTTTAGTGTTTTTTTGATATTTTCAACTAGATTTTTTAAAAGCAAGCTACTAATCTCTATAGGAGTAAAAGATTTACTGCCAATGAGATAGGTTTGACGATGATTGCCCATAAATCGTTTCACTGAGGCAACTGTATTTTCTGGGTCGATCAGCAGTCTAGCTTTTCCCGCTTGTCCTACTAAGACAGTTCCATCAGGGCAGAAAGAGACGACAGAAGGCATTGTCGAACGGCCTTCAATCGCCAATGTTTCCACTTTCCCGCGCTTGAATATAGACACAACCGAATTAGTTGTTCCTAAATCGATTCCAATGGCATAGTTGGAAATAGAAGGCGCATTATTATACATAGACGCACCAAAACAAACGGCTAAATCAGGATCGTCAACTAATACAGTAGGAAGATTAAACTTATTTTCTACAACTTGCTTTACATAAGGAATCCGACAACTTCCTCCTACTAATAAAATTTGCTTGACTTGATCCCAATCAATCGCCGCACTCCTCACTAATTGTTCGCAACAATCGAGAGTTTGAATAATACAACGTTCTATCATCTGATTGAAAGCTTGGCGCGTCAAGGAAAAAGATTCTGTCTTTCCCAAGCCGAGGGGAATATAAATAGTTGCCTCCTCTTCTTCACTTAATTGATGTTTCAAATCCCGACATAAACCAGCGATAACTGACTTGGCTAACCAAGCGTCTTTTCGCTCCAATTGCTGCCGTAAATTTTCACTGCATTGACTCTTTAAAACTTGGTAAATTTCACGGTCAAAATCGATGCCGCCGCAAGTTGATAAACCCTTCGGCATTCCTAATACTTGATAGCTAGAACCCTTTTTCTGAATCAACGTTGCATCAAAAGTTCCGCCGCCCAAGTCGAAAACTAGGATGATGTCTCCTTCCTCTACCCTAGCGTGGTGGCAATAGTAAAGGGCGGCGGCGACGGGTTCTTCTAACAGTTCAATTTGCTGAAATCCAGCTTTTTCTCCCGCTTCCCGCATCAATTTCCTTTTGTAGGGTTGATAGGTGGCGGGAATCGTTAAAACCGCCGCCGTGAGGGTAGGTTCTCCCCTACCTTGCACAACTTTATCTGCTTCCGCTTTCAGTTTTTTTAGGACTTCGGCGATTAATTCTTCGGGGAGAAAGGAAGAATTGCCTAGCAGATAGGGGGTAGCACTGCCCAATTCTCGTTTAAATTCGTTGCGGTAGTTTTGAAGATTTTTTGCCCTGGTATTTTCCGCAGCTTGGCCGATGAGAATGCCATGTTCGCTCCAATAAACGCTGGAGGGGAAGGAAAAGCTGTAGCTGAGGGGTTCTTTGACAGCTTTGGGCGTACCGTCCAAGAATAAGGCAGCACTGGAATAACAAGTCCCAAAATCGATTCCTAGTTTCATCATTCATCTCCCAGCAATTCAAAAATATATGGGCGCAAGGCTTACAACCAAAACAACAAAACCTTAACCAACCAAACAAAAGAGAGAAACCGTGTTTGAGGGGTTCTCTTAGCATCAGGGGTTTCTTGCTATCGATGGATATCGTTGCTTTATAATAATAGGGCGCTAAAATCTATCCCCAAATACATAGCCGAGCTTCCTTTACTGTTAGAACCAAGTTTTCTAGCTGATAAAATTTATAGATTTGAGGTTTTAGAAATCAATCATTGTGATTTTCGTTTTACCTCAGCTTCGAGTTCCCTCATCTTTCCCTCAATCTTGGCTAATCTTTGACTTAAAGGAATATCATCAATGCCTTCTAGATAGTGTAACAAGGCACTAACCACCACCTCAGTCTTAGTCGTACTCATCTTCTCTACATAACCATTGAGCGAAGTTAGTAGAGACAAGGGGATTCTGACCGTAATTTGAGGCTTAATCATAGTCATTAAGTATTTATACTCTAATTGTATGACTAGCCTTACTAAGCCTTACTTAGTCTTTACAATTGTTTATAATACCAAATTTCGGCTCTTCGTTACTTGGTATGGTTCGATATGGGGGCATAAATCGACTAAATCCTTATCTGGCAAGAGATTTAATTGATTAGTTCGCTCCAGATCGCAAACAATTGACAAAAATTGCGGTAATGTCTGTTTCTATAAGGGTTTCATCCCTTATAACCCCCGTCCATTGCATAACACAAACCGAAGA
>Ga0209990_10002669_pt1 | contig 13760 bp, 13 predicted proteins | sample NOAtaG_6_FD_187304 | JGI IMG/M metagenome (GOLD analysis project Ga0209990, IMG submission 187304) | Freshwater lake microbial communities from Lake Erie, under a cyanobacterial bloom - NOAA_Erie_Diel5S_2200h metaG (SPAdes) (version 2) | ecosystem: Environmental > Aquatic > Freshwater > Lake ...
ACCTTGCGAGCACCCCCCAATACAGACCGATTCACTGCGAGGGGATGGGTTTCACCATCCTCCGTTTTGAATAATATCTGTTTGGAAATCTGACAAAAAAAGTGTCCGCCTAAACAAGACCACCTCAACTTGCATAGCTAACTCCAAGTTTTGTTTCCCTATCAATAACTTGTTTAGTACCAACATTTTGGCGTTTTTGAGCTGATTTAAATGGTTTTTGGATAACCTTACTATCTAAATTTGTAGCCTTTAATGCTGGAAAAGATGGGGCAAACGATTTCCTAGTAAAAAATAATCCGTCAAATATGTCTTTCCAAGGTGCAAATAATGGAAGGTTTCCTAAAACAGATGAATAAAAATAGGTTTGATCACCAATTTCGCGATAATCAATGAAGGTATGATCATTGGGACGGTCTGCAAGTCTGCTTTCAATGCTTTCGACAGGAGGGCGAATTGATTGCATAGAAATTGATGCAGTTCCAAGCATTCCAAATTCTCCTTCAAAAGATGAAAAGGAAATACTGTATAGAGATGATCCAAATTTATCTTTCAACACTCTACCCATCGGAACTGCGCCAGCTAATTCATTTTCCAGATCAGTTGGCTCGTAACTATTTTCAAGACTGTCTAACTTTTGAGCATATCGTTTTGTTAGTTCAGTGTTCTTAAATAACTCAATTTTATTTGCGAAGTGATAAGATGCACCCCAACCAATGATTTTCTTGTCCGGGTAAAGTTCAGAAAGGAAGATTAGATTTTTAGCCATTTGTAAATCTCTCGGATTTTGAACTTTCACATCTATATTATTCAGAATATCAATTTCCCACTTCGTAATCTCAATCCAACCGATTAAAGATTGTAATAGTATTCTTGCCTTAATGTTATTTTTAAAATCGGGCAGCTTTTCTATGCTGGTTCGTATTTTCTTATATGTTAAAAAAAACAATGATGAGTCATTTTCATTAGAAACAATAAATTCAGGTCCAGCAGAAATAACTTGCTCTAGAATATTAAGTTCTGGTTCGCTTAGTGTCAATGTGGGGCGCAAAAAATCTTTTAAGTCTTCCAGAAACTCCTCTTTAAAGATATTATCAGCCTGACAGTCAAACCCTGTCACAATCAGCGGACTTGTTGAATTCTTTTGATCGTGAACATACTTTAATAGCGGTTCAAACTCTTTCGTTTCTGACCAAATTCTAAAAATGCTTTCCTTTAGGGGACTGTCCTGATAATTTGAATCTTTGATTCTCTCGAAAGCCTTATAGTTATCGTATAGTCCGCTTTCAAAACTTACGATTTCATAGTTTAGCTCTCTATGCAAGAATCTAATTAGTCGAACTTTTGCTTCAAAAGTAGCACCCTCGCCATGTGATTGCTCTCCAAGAAGCACAATTCTGTTATCCTTTAAAGTTTCTTTTAAGAATTGTAGGTCTTTAAAGTCTTCGTTAAATGGGTCTATTGAAGTAATCTGCCTTGGAGTCAAATTATCTAGAATATTTTTGCCTTCTTGACCATATAGTTCGTAATGCAAAATTGTAAAACCCAGTAGGATACTAAATATTATACGTTTCATTTTAGTCATTGTTAATGGGGATGATAACGGTAAACTTAGATATTTATTTTCTTGTCATTAAACTGTAATGATTGATTCCTGTCAAGAGGCGGTTAATTTCGAAGCCTTCACTGCTCGAGCTGCATTGCCACCAACATGAGTATTTGCGTTCGAGCGGGGCTTCCGAAGCTACGCTTTGTCCCCGACACCGAACGCATTAAAGATACGAAAACGTTGGATTACGCGTCAACCCCGCTTGACGCAAATACAGTGTTGTGCGTTCGTTTGCTTTAGTCCGCACTATGTCGTTGGAGTTCGAATTTTTCTTTATCCTTTGTCAACTGTTGTTTGAATGATTCGATTGTCTCCAAGTAGTCCTTAATCTCAAAGTTCAGAGTCCCAAAGTTGTCAAACCACTTGATAGTTTTACCAAATCTTTCCTCGTACCTATTTCTAGTTTCGTCAAGTCCGATTCTTTTCCACTGCACAAAGTCTCCGTAGTTCTCAATCTCAGCCAAAATTAAAGTGCATGAAAAGTCATTGTCGTCTGGGCACATAAGTATTGGGCAGATTGTTACCTCGTTTTTCTTAGGTAGTATTCTTTCCCAGACAATTTGTTTTTCTTTCTCATTTGAAAGTCCGAAGTCCAGAGTCGGTATTAGTCCCTTGTACATTTGTCCTGGATACAACTCGTCCAGTTTCTCGTCTAGTAAATAGTCGTCAATACGAAAATTTACAAAGTCGGAATACCCTTCGTAGTCACTCTTGTCCAACTGTCCTTTTATCTTGTTCATCTCTGTCCAAAGCAAATGACGCACAACGTGAGTATTTGCGTTCGAGCGGGGCTTCCGAAGCCGCGCGGTGTCCACGACAACGAACGCATTAAAGATACGAAAACGTTGGATTACGCGTCAACCCCGCTTGACGCAAATACATTGTTGGGCGTCCGTTGCAGAGTTTGAAATACTTTTCTCTCTCAAATAGTCTATTTTACTACTCACATCTATGTCTAACCGTCCCTCGATTAAGTCTATTAGCATATGAGAAATTCTAATGAGTTCGTTCCTGAAGTCGTTTGTCACTTCAAGCCATGTAACTCCTTTTCCACCAACCAAATTTAGATGTAGCTCTTCAACAGGAAAATAGTTCGAGTCCTGATGGAGGTTTTTTGAAATAGTTCGAAGGCTGTCAACAATGACTCTTTTGTAATTCTCGTCTGGCAATTTCTTGTCAAGGTCAATGGGGATACAACCGACAAAACCCGCTGAGTAATAGAACGTCCAATCTTTGACAACGGACTGCGTCCAATCGTCCCTGTCCTTGCCGTTGTTTAGCCGTCTCACGTTGAGGTAAAGCAAAACACACAAGGTACTATCGTGAGACCAAAATCCTTTGTCCTTGAAAACGATAAAACTCTTTCCCACAGTCTGTTCTTTTTGTCTTTTTTCCCAGCAATGGCGCCCAACGTTTGTGTTTCTTCAGTGGTGCGCTTCCGAAGCCGTGTCCTGTCCCCGACACCAAACGTTGAACGAAGATAACACTTTGAACTTACTCGTCACCCCACCATTGCGCAAACATTGTGTTGTGTGTAGTAATGTGTTACTCAATCTTTGTCATTATTACTCTTTGTACATTAGTAAAAGAATAGTTTGTAATTGCTTTGACTTCATTCGATTCCTTACCCGATGTTACCTCAAAGATTAATTTATCATCCAGTAATTGGGTAGTCGCAGTTAGCCAGATATCATTAACTTTAAACAAGCTATAGAGTTTATTATTAACATTGTACTCAATCAATTCTACACCGTCACCTTCATCAAGTTTATATCGACCTTTATCTAAATCGTCAATAACTAATTTATAGTCTTTAATCATAGGTGTAGTAGCTGATAAATACTCGGTTTTCCAGGTGTAAATACCTTTAACATTTGTTTTAGCGGCTGTAAACCTAACTTTTACGCTATCACGTAATGTGTTGTAGCTGTAAATTTTCATTGTACCTTCCCAAGTACCTAAGCATTTTTCGGGAAAAATTGAAGGTGCTTTTGTTTCCTGAACCATCCCCAATTTTTTATCAAAATCAGCAAGCAATCTTGAATTTGGAAACATACTTTTCCCCCATTCCATAAAATCTTTTGCAGTGGAATAATCCTTAGCCCAGAAATGATTTGAAATATGCCCAAGCAAATCTTCCTCAGAAAGTGTATAATTGTTACGTTCTTTTAAAGAGGTATAATATTCTTTACATCTATTCAAATTATTGTATTGATAAGCAAACCACTTGTTAAACCCATTGATAACTGCTTTTGGATAAATTGTGGTATGCGTCTCTGACGGAAAATATTCATACTCAAAATGAATTACTTTATTAGTTTTTTCTGAATTAAAAAATTCCCTTGTCCTGTTAATTGATTTTTCCCAATCTGTAGCCGATTCATTTCCCTTTGCCATATAATAGAAGAGTTCTCTTTTAACTTTACCGGGGTCGAATTTTTGGAGACTGTCTACCATTTGCATTTTATCATAACGCATATGGGGTGAAATAGCAATATATCCATTAAACAAGGTAGGGTCTTTAACCATACAATATGTTATAAACACACCACCATTAGAATGACCTACTGCGAGGCGGGTGGGTAAAGTTTTGTAATTTTTATCTACGTAGATAAAAATATCGTTTTTAAGAAATTTCATAAAATCGTTTGCCCTGCCTTTATTATCCCGCATCATTTTGGCTGTTTCATCGTGTATATAGGTAGGTAAAAAATCATCATCTCGTTCTTTAGAAATTACTCCAACAACAATCATGGGCACCGCACTATTCAAAAAAGTCAAGCTAGAGTGTACATAGTCAAAATATTGTCGCGCTTGTGAGTCAAAAACATATACGACCTCATATTTTTTGTGAGGATATTCTTCATACAACCTTGGTGTATAAATCATAATTTCTCGACCTCCATAAATTTTTGACTCTATGTTTACCGTTTCAATTTTTTGAGCAAAACAGTAAAATGAAGTTATTAAAAACACAAACATGAAGGTTATATTTTTCATTTGATTGAGATTTTGATTGTTACACACAACGTTTGTGTTTCTTCAGTGGTGCGCTTCCGAAGCCGCGTCCTGTCCCACGAAACCAAGCGTTGAACGAAGATAAAACTTTAAATTAACTCGTCACGGCACCATTGAAGAAACATGCTGTTGTGCGTTCGGCTTTTTGTATCAAGCTAGTCTAACAAAACTGTCCTCAATTTTTACATTGAAGTTTATGTCCGCCTTTAAAGCCTTGAAAACACGAAGCACAGTGTCAATTGTCGCGCTGTTTGTACTGCTCTCAAGTTTTGATATTTGTGCTTTTTGTACTCCCACAAGTTTTCCGAGTTCTTCTTGTGTCAAGTTGCGCTCTTGTCTTGCGGCCTTTATCATTTTCCCAAGTACGTCCATACGAAGTTCATATTCATAGTCGTCTCTATCCTTGCTCCCAACTTTACCGATGTACTTGTCTTTCATGTCGGCAAGTGTGCGTACTTTCATTTTCTTTGCCATAATGATTTAATTTTTCGTTTTAGTCCTGAAATACTGCTCTCTAATTCTCACTGCTCTGTCAATTTCGTTCTCTGGGACTTTGTCAACTTTTTTAATAAACCCATGAGTCGCGATTACCAGAGTCTCCTCGTTGTTTGTCTTGTCCCAAAATGCTAAAAGTCTGACCTGAAGTCCCTCGTACTTAGTCCTGAATTCCCAAATCTCTTTCTTTAGTTTTTTAAACAGTCTTGGGTCATTTGTCTGCTCAGCTAGGTCAATATTATACAATATTTTCTTAATGGTTTTAGGTTTTAAAGAGGCTATAAACTCGTCTGCCTCGTCTAAAAATCTGGTGTCAAAATATCTCATTTAACCTGTATTGTGTCAACTAGGCAAAGTTAGTAATAGTTTCCAATTGAATATTCCGGAAATCATTTGACCCACCTTACCGATTGCGGGAATTGTCTGACTGGAGGGGAATTCCGGAAATGACTTGACCCACCTATTCCGGAAATGGGTTGACCCGGGTATTCCGGGAATTGTTTGACCCACCTGATGGTCAGGATTCCGGAAATGATCTGACCCACCTTTGAGCTTTGAGATTTGATGCCGATAGGCGTTGGTTTACGCATTGAAAAAGTAAACCCTAGCGCTTTATGTCACAACCATTACGTATGCACCAGATCAGAAGAATACTTGAATTACAATCCAATGGCCAAAGTATCCGCCACACGGAAAGGCTTACAGGACTATCTCGCAACACGATAAGAGAATATTTGCGCAGGATTGCCGCTGCGGGATTAAATGTGCGCCAAGCCTTGGATCTTGAACAGGATTCACTTGCCGCCCTTGTTTACACAGACAATATTGAATTGTTTCGCACGGGGCGAATCAAAGATGAACGCTACGCGCTATTCGAGCAACGCGCAGGTTATTTTTCCTCAGAGCTCCGTAAGCGCGGAGTCACGCGGCAACTTCTTTGGGAAGAATACCGGAAAGAAAACCCGGGTGGCTATTCGTACTCTCAGTTTTGCGAGCATTTGTCCAAATACACCGAACCAGACAAAGCAGTCATGCATTTTACGCATCGACCCGCAGAACAACTACAGGTTGATTTTGCAGGTGATAAACTTGGTTACGTTGATCGCTCTACGGGTGAATGGATCGCTTGTGAAGTACTGGTATGTGCACTGCCTTACAGCCATTATATCTATGCGGAAGCGCTACGTTCTCAAAAGCAGGAAGATTTTATCAATGGACTCAGACATGCCCTTGAGTATATCGGTGGTGTCCCACAAAGTATTAAATGCGACAACATGCGCACAGCCGTGGTTCGATCGAACCGGTATGAGCCACAGTTCACGGAAGCCATGGAATATATGGCGGCTCATTACGGGACAACTATCCTGGCAGCGCGCGTAAGAAAACCGCGCGATAAAGGTAGTGTTGAAAAGGCCGTAGATCTTTCCTACAAGCACATTTACGCTCCCCTTCGTCATCAGACATTCTATAGTATGGAAGAATTGAATGCGGCCATGCGCAGGCAGGTAGAGCTACTGAATAGCAGACCTTTTAAAGTTCGGGAAGGTAGTCGCAGGCAGGTTTTTATGGATGATGAACGCAGCAAACTTAAAGACCTCCCTTCATCGCCTTATCAGATCAAACAGGTAGCGGAAAGTAAAGTTCAACGCAACTACCATGTCATCGTTGGACAGGACAGACACCAATACAGCGTACCGTATTCTCTCATCGGTAAACGACTCAAAATCATTTATACCACTGACACGGTCGAGATCTATGATGCACTTAAACGTGTAGCTGTCCATAAGCGTAGTTATCGTAAGAATGGATATACAACCCTCATTGAACATCGTCCGCCAGCACATCGTTACGTAGCCCAGCAACGTGCCTGGAGTGATGAGGATTTTTTACGACACGCTTCATCCATCGGCCAATCGGTACAGCGGGTGATCAAACGCATGCTCGAGTCAAATACCTTTTACGAACAGACTTATAACAGTTGCCTTGGTATTCTTCGATTGGCCAAACAATATGGCAATGACCGACTGGAGGCTGCCTGTGAACGAGCGAAAGACGCACCAAAAATCAATTACGGCATCGTGAGTAACATTCTGAAAAATCGTCTTGATCAACTACCCGTTACTAATCTGGCATCTGCAATACCCGATCACTCACAAATCAGAGGACCACAATCATATCAATAATCATAAACCAATTTTTAACCATGAACACAACAGCAACACTAGAACAATTAAAAGAACTCAAGCTACAGGGAATGGCACGAAGCTATGAGGCGGTTTTACAGTTACCGGTTAACCAACACCCGGAAGGTCATTACCTTATTGCGCAACTATCGGAAGCCGAACGTCAAAGTCGTGTACAGTACAAAACTCAGTTGTACTTGAAGTTAAGCAAGCTTCGCTATGCAGGATCACTGGAAGAAATCTCTTATAGCCCTTCGCGCAATATGGCCAAAGAGCAAATCCTACAACTTGCCGATTGCAGCTACATTGATAGGTCGGAAAATATTCTCATCAGCGGGGCCACCGGTGCGGGCAAAAGTTTTTTGGCTTGTGCGCTCGGCCATCAGGCTTGTGCCATGGGATACAAAACACTATACCTGAATCTTAACCGATTTACCGAGAAGATCATGGTTGCAAAACTGGATGGCTCATTCGTAAAACTTCTCAACCAACTGGATAAGGTTAGCCTGCTCATTCTTGATGACTTTGGTCTTGCTCCGATGGATCAAAACACTCGCCTGGCTTTGTTGCAAATCCTCGAAGACAGATACAACAAAAAGTCGGTGGTAATAGCCTCGCAATTACCTATCAATAAATGGCATGAATACATTGCAGAGCCAACACTTGCTGACGCCATTATGGATCGATTAATGGCTAATGCACACCGCTTCGAATTAAAGGGCGAATCCTTAAGAAAAAAGTCAATCAAAAATCCACCAGAAAAACGCTAGCTTTATCCCATCAAATCCATCGCTCAAAGGTGGGTCAAACAATTACCGGAATCGGTGGGTCAGACTTCCCGGAATAATCAGCATTCACATCAGTGTCGCTAACGTGGCCTCTTTTCTCTACCAGTTTGTGAGCAAACGTCAGTGCGGCATCCGTTTTCGAATCAATTTTTCCAAGTGTCCGGGCTGATTCTATCCGGGCATCGTCCAACCCATTCAAATTTTTTCCAATAAAAGTATGCGCTGATGCACAATATTGACATTGATTGGCTTCTGCCACGGTCAATGCGATCAATGTTCCCAGTTTGGCCCCCAATGTTCCTTCTCCTAGTGAGCCACTGAAGTTTAAGTAGCCACCTAACAAGGCAGGTGAATTACCCATGGTGCGCATCATGTTCGGCACCATACCTAGTTTACCATTAATAGAGGTAAACAATTCTTTTGCCTTACCCGAAGCCTGGTCGGGGTTCAGCGCGCTTAAACGCGTCATATTTTTTTGCTTTTGTTTGTCGTTGTTGACGATACAAAGGTGCATGGCTGTAACACGCATTAAAATGGAGGATTCACGCAAGCAGGTGGACAATTTTTCTTCGGAGCTGAACCTTAAATCGAACCCTTATTATTTCTAATTTTAGCTTTTTGAAATTTGTGGTTAATAAACTCAATACCCTCGTTCGGCTGCTCATCAATGCGCCTCTTTATAAGAGATGGCTAAAGCAATTGATTATACCATTGCTGGAGCGTGAGTCCATTTCCATAGGGGAGGAGTTTACCGCATCCGATCTAAGAAAGATTGAGGAGTATTATCGAATCAATGTTCCGTTGGTGTTGGGTGAAGGTTGATAAGATCAGATGGTAAAAATAAGATTGGATTTAATTTTAATCCGTTTCAGGAATTTTCAAGACCTTACTTTAGGTTTAGTGCCAAGGCATTTTGGTTAATATAGTTTTCCACTCCCATTTTCTGGAGCAGGCGCAAATGAGAACGGATACCTCCCCAATAACTGGTTTGGTTTGGTGTAATGCCGTTTTTAATCAAAATGGGGTATAATATCATATTGATTTTTGGATAATGAATGTGATGGATGTGTGGAAATAAGTGATGTGCAATATGATTATTAAAGCCACCTAAAATGTAATTGACAAATTCACTGAATGGATGGAAATCATTTGAACTTTTTACCTGATTTACCACCCAAGATGTGTTCACATAACCATCTGTATTTACCATTGGATAAAGGATCCCCTCAACATGATGAGTCATATAGAAAGTAAGTAATAGGAATAGTGATTGCAGCAAGTGCATCAATAGAAAACCTATGAATACGATTGACCATGCCTGATGGGAGAATAATAACGGGAGCAATAGTATATATGAAAAATAGAAAACTTTTTGTGTCCAAAATGAAAGATGGCGTTGAAAACCCATTGTATTTTTGAGAACGACTAAAAAGTCTTTAATAAAAACCCAATACAAGGAATAAGTTGAATAGACTAGTAGTGCGTAGACATGCTGAAATCGGTGATACCAATTATACTTACTGTTTGGATTGACCCTTATGAGGCCTGAAATTTTGAGGTCTGTATCGTGTTTAGCAACATTGGGGGCGAAGTGATGTGATTTTATGTGGTTTTCCTTCCAAGCCTCCCCATGAGCACCGTTTATTGCGTAGATAATAATAAATGCCAGGTTGTCCAATTTTGAATTTCGGAATATAGTACCATGGGCAAAATCATGGGCAAAGTTGAACCCAAAAAGTATTGACGAGAAACCAAAGAGAATGTAGCACAGAATGAATAATAGACTATTTTCAACGTTGAAAAATGCTGAATAAAACGCAATTGTTAGTGAAAGATACAAAACCAATTTGCTCCAGAATACTATACGAAATTTTAATTTATTATAGACAAGATTGTCATCGACTTGCTGATAAATGAATTTAAGCAATTCGCTGTCTTCAGGGATATGAATGTGCTTAGCCTTCAAAGTTTTGGTTTTGTTATGACAATAATACTGCCCCTGTTCCAATTAAAAATCCTATTTCAACAAGTTACGGCATGGGTTTATATTCAATGCCTAGAAACGCTTCTGTCCATTGCGCCAAAGTTTAATAACAAAGTTAAAACTTTATTATTCACCTAACAATTGTAAATGGCTTTTATTGAGGCATGGAGTCACCAACTACTTTATTTACTTAAATTGTAAAGGAGCATGCGGTGCCCAGGAGTAAAAAACCCAGTAAACAATTCTCTTGCTTTACCCAAAGCCTGGTCGGGGTTGAGCGCGTTTAAACGTGTCATATTTTTTTGTTTTTGGTTGTCGTTGTTGACGATACAAAAGTGCAGGGTGGGCGAACCGTTTAAAATGGAGGATGTACGTATGTTGATGGATGATTTTTCCGATTTGTAGAATTCCCCCTCAGACGATGCCAGTCACGCTTGCTCTACTATCGCAATCTTAAATCCTTTGCGTATTTTTACAGTCTAAAATCAACATTGTGTCGCAATCTTCTCTTTTCTCTGTCTCGCCTATTGATGGCCGCTATGCACAGGCAACTGAATCACTACGGGCTTATTTTTCTGAGTTTGGATTGATTCGGTATCGGGTGCTCGTGGAAGTCGAATATTTTATTGCGCTGAGCGAGGTTCCACTACCTCAACTCGCCTCTTTTCCATCCGACAAAGCAATCGCGCTGCGCTCTATTTATTTGAACTTTTCTGAAGCCCAAGCAAAACAAATAAAGGACATTGAAAAAACCACCAACCATGATGTAAAGGCAGTTGAATATTTTCTCAAAAATGAATTTGATCAATTGAGACTGTCGGCTTTCAAAGAGTTCATTCACTTTGGGTTGACCTCTCAGGATATAAATAATACCGCCACCCCGTTATTGTTAAAAGAATTTTTGGAACGAGAGTTTTTACCCCTGTTGAATAAAATTGTGTCGCTCTTTGAACAACAAGCAACACAATGGAAAGATATCGCCATGCTGGCGCGCACACACGGGCAGCCCGCCTCCCCTACCCGACTGGGAAAAGAAATTCATGTATTTATTGAGCGAATCAGAAAGCAGCAAATGCTGCTGCATACTATTCCACACTCAGCTAAACTGGGAGGAGCAACGGGAAATTTTAACGCACACCATATTACGTTCCCACAAGTTGACTGGAATGGATTTGCCAATAACTTCACCCACCAAAAGTTGGGACTTCAGCGCAGTAACCCCACGACACAAATAGAGCATTATGATAATATGGCTGCTCTGTTTGACAATCTAAAACGGATCAATACCATCTTGATCGACTACAGCCGAGATGTTTGGCAATATGTAGCCATGAACTACTTCAAACAAAAAATTAAAGAAGGCGAAGTGGGATCTTCTGCCATGCCGCACAAGGTGAACCCGATTGATTTCGAAAATGCGGAAGGAAATTTAGGATTGGCCAACGCGCTATTTGAGCACCTTTCGGCTAAACTACCCATCTCGAGATTGCAACGCGACCTAACTGACTCAACCGTTCTCCGAAACATCGGTGTTCCGCTGGCTCACACATTTATTGCACTGAAATCTTTAGAAAAAGGAATCAACAAACTGGAATTAAATCAATCGGCCATTGATAAAGACCTGGATGACAACTGGGCCGTAGTGGCCGAAGCCATCCAAACTATTTTAAGAAGAGAAAGTTATCCAAATCCTTATGAAGCATTGAAAGCGTTGACAAGAAAGAATGAGAAGATAACCAAGGAAACACTAGTAAACTTCATCAACACACTAGATGTTAAGGAAACTGTTAAACAAGAGTTAAGAAAGATCACTCCATTCAACTATACCGGGTATTAGTTATTTGTCAGGTGTATAAAGCAGAGTTCCGGTAGCAAAATCAAAAAGTGTAAGTCTTCTAAGATTGAAATAAGAAGACCAGTACGTGCGTAAAGCCTCTAAATAGCTTCGCTTCGCATTGTCTTTTTCGGTAAGTGCTATATTTAAATTTGTGATATCGATCTTGCCAATCAAATAACGATTCTGTGCGACATTATATCGTTCCCGGGCAACTTGGTCTGACTTCTTCGTTATTTCAATCTGAAGTCGAAGTAGCTCAAATTGACGCACCTGAGTAATGATCTCCTGTTCGGCATTCACCTCATCTTGTGCAATCGTATAGTCATTCAATTTTTTATTGGCATAGGCTGTTTGCATGGTTGCTTTATTTCTTCCCCAGTTGAGTACTGGAATGTTGAAGCCCACATTGAATTGTTGTTGTTGCTGCGGGTTGTTGTACAAATCGCCCACGACCAGCCCAGCATTATTGAGCCCATAAGAAGCAACCAAGGTAGTTGCGAGACGACTGCCTTTGGCTCTTGCCACTTCACTCTCCGCTTCCAGTCGTCTTCGCTCAAATGATACATAGGCAGCTCGATTGAGCTTTGCATATCTAAGAGCCTCGTCCAAATTAGGTTCGAGCAAGGGAACTGTTTCTGGAAGTACGAGCTCAAATTCCTCGTCATTTTTGAGACCTAGATAAATGCGCAATAGGAGGCTAGCATTTTGTTTGTTGATTCGAGCTGCAGCTACGTCTTGCTTCGATTTGAGCAGCTGCAATTCCACCTGCAACAATTTATCTTGTGAGGTAGTGCCGATGTTATAGCGACCTTGTTCAATTTTAAAAATGGTGTCGTTGTTCGCTAAATTAAATCGTGCAATTTGTTCATCAATCTGAGCGGCAATCACCCGAAAAAAAAGATCTGACGCGTTTTGAGAAATAAACTCTAACTGCTCGACAAATTCTCTCTTTGACTCCTCGTACTTCAACGGCAAAGTCAGCCGATCCCATTTAAAACTATTGTAAGCATAAATGGGCTGGTCCAATCTAATATTAAAAACATTTCCACTCCACAGTTTAGAGTCCCTCGCGATGTCGGTAAAGTAATTGAAATTTGTATTTGCGGAAATAGTACCCCCGGTCCACCGAAGCGGCTGCTGTAAACCCACGTTCACTAACGAATTCGTTTGGTTAATAGGTTGGAACAATCTTGAGCCATCTTGTTGAACAACCTGCACGTAACTCAAGCTATAAGAAGGTGCATTCCCACTAATTGCTAACTGGGGGTTATAGCGTGCCTTAAAAGTACGGTACTCCCAATACCTCGTCTCCTTTGCTGTTTCTGTTCTTTTAGAAGAAGGAGACTGAGCGCGCGCGCGCGCTATCACATCTTCGATTGTAAGTTTATTTTGGGCGTGAACCGTTAGGGAGCCTACCAATAAAAAAAGAAAAATAATTTTATTCATAACGCAATGAAGCTATTGGATCTTGTAGGGCGGCTCTGCGGGCTGGCGCAATTCCAAAAATCAAGCCTACCGTGGCGGCAACACCAAACGAAAGTACAATCGAAGAAAAACTGATGATCGTGGGGATATTGGCAATAGAAGAAACGAGGAACGCAAAAGTAACACCCAATACAACTCCAATGATACCTCCGCTTATACTGATCATTACAGCTTCAAATAAAAATTGTTGAACCACGTCACTTTTTTTTGCTCCAATGGCCAACCGTAAACCAATTTCCTTAATGCGTTCTAACACGGAGGCCAGCATGATATTCATAATGCCTATCCCCCCTACCAGCAATGAGATACCAGCAATTGCACCAAGCACATAATTAAAGATATCATTAGTACGCTGTTGTTGTTT
>Ga0209990_10002670_pt1 | contig 13760 bp, 9 predicted proteins | sample NOAtaG_6_FD_187304 | JGI IMG/M metagenome (GOLD analysis project Ga0209990, IMG submission 187304) | Freshwater lake microbial communities from Lake Erie, under a cyanobacterial bloom - NOAA_Erie_Diel5S_2200h metaG (SPAdes) (version 2) | ecosystem: Environmental > Aquatic > Freshwater > Lake ...
TCGTCCTTTATCTCCAGAGGACAAGAGTGAATTTAGACCATTTAGAGGTAATGTTTATCAGACTAAAGTGTTAAACAATGATGGAACTATTGCTGACAAATATGATAAGTCCATCTATGATATTGGAGGGGTTGATACTTTTGTAACTCGTTATCAAAGAGAGGCCACCAGAGCCGATCATTTGACTCCACAGGATGAGCAATTATTGACCAGTATAAAAACGAAATTGGAAGATGCCGGAGCTAAGGAGAAGGAAAGAAAGTATGATGAGGCTCAAGAAAAGATGGCGGAGATCATGGAAGAAGTAATAGGATCTGAAAGCGTCATTGCTCCAGATTTAAGAGACGGAATTGCGGATTATATTACTAACAGCGCGGGACATCAAAAAATGCGTAATGTAAACGTTGAGGAGAATATTGACAGAAGAAACTATCAGCGTGCGGACAATATTGATTATCGGGACGGGGATTTGCAAAGTTCGAAGTATTTTGAGGATGCAGAGAAGGAGACGGATCAAAACAGAATGTATGATTGGGGAAGGACAACTTTGGTCAATAATAGGTCCAGAGTCATCAAAGGAGGAAGTTGGAGAGATCGTGCATATTATACCATCCCAGGCACAAGAAGATATTTAGATGAACGCAGATCTCTCGCTACTTTGGGCTTTAGATGTGCGATGACTCGTGTCGGCAGTCCGGTGGGTCTTGGATCAAAAGGTGAAGAGGACGAATAGTAAAGTAATGAATGATAAATTAAACCCCTGAATTTCAGGGGTTTTTATTTTTGTAAAATGTCAATGTTCAGGAGTAAAATTTGGGAGGCTTTTATTTCCTCCCCGCGGGTTTGCACGGATACAAGAAAAATCCAGAAAGGAGATATATATTTCGCGTTGAAAGGGGATAGCTTTAATGGTAATGATTTTCTACAACTAGCATTGGATGCGGGTGCAGCTTGGGCAGTGGGAGATGAAGAGAGAATCAAGAATGATCGCTTTATTTTAGTGGAGAACGCGCTTTCAGCTCTCCAAGAGTTAGCACAGGATTACAGAAGATCATGGCATTTCCCAGTTCTCTCGATAACAGGGAGTAATGGAAAAACCACGACAAAGGAGTTAGTGAGAGATGTATTGGCTACGCAGTTTAAAGTGCATGCCACGAGAGGTAATTTGAATAATCATATTGGCATTCCTCTGACCATATTGGAGACCCCAAATGACACCGAATTGGCCATCATAGAAATGGGCGCCAATCATCAAAAGGAGATTGAGAGCTACTGCCAATATGCTCAACCCACCCATGGACTCATTACCAATATTGGAAAAGCTCATTTGGAGGGTTTTGGAGGAATAGAGGGTGTGCAAAGGGGCAAGCGCGAATTATATGATTATCTATTGCAGGCCAAGGGAACTATTTTTTGCAATACACAACAAGACTACATGCACGAGTGGGCTAATATTTTTCATCCAGTGGAATATTCAGCCAATGATTTTGTTGTGTTGTCAGAAAATGAAGGGATGGACATTTTATGGACCCCTCATAACATTAGGTTTCATAGTCATTTAGCGGGTCGATATAATCTGAATAATGTTGCGGCTGCTCTTAAGATCGGCGAATTTTTTGGAGTATCTCCAACATTGGCTGCTCAGGCGATTGCGGATTATATTCCCCAAAACATGAGATCGCAGATTCAGAAAACGGAATGGAATGAGCTGATCATCGACGCATACAATGCGAATCCGACTAGCCTGGAGCACGCAATAAGAAATCTAGCAGATCAAAAAGGGTTAGAGAACTTGGCCATTATTGGCGCTATGAAGGAGATGGGTGAATTTGAAAAAGTGGAGCACGAGAGAATTGTTCAATGTCTGCAAGATTTAAAAATCAAGGCCATACTAGTGGGAAAGGAATTTGATGAAGTGAGAGGAAATTTCGAGTATTACCCCACAGTGGAGGAGTTGATCCAGGTGATTTCTTCAGAACCTTTAAGAAATAAGAGAATTCTCATAAAGGGCTCTAGAGGTGTAAGGTTGGAAAAAGTATTGCCTTTCTTATAACCAGCAGTGTATTTTTGCAAACATGAAGATAAATTTTATTGAAGAGCTGAAGTGGCGAGGAATGTTGCACGATGCAATGCCAGGTACGGAAGAATTGCTCAATAAATCCGTTGTAAAGGGCTACATTGGTTTTGATCCCACCGCGGATTCATTAGGCGTCGGAAACTTGGTGCAAATCATGACACTGATGCATTTTCAAAGAGCAGGCCATCGCCCAATTGCCCTGATAGGAGGGGCAACAGGCATGATTGGCGACCCTTCCGGAAAATCTGCAGAGAGAAATTTATTGTCAGAAGAAACATTGCTCCATAACCAGCAGTGTCAAAGGAAGCAATTAGAAAAGTTTTTAAATTTTACGGGAGAAAATGCCGCTCAAATAGTAAATAATTATGATTGGTTCAAAGGTTTTGGTTTTTTAGATTTTATCCGTGATGTTGGAAAGCGTCTCACCATCAATTATATGATGGCCAAGGACTCAGTAAAAAACAGAATCGATGGTACGGGAGAGGGAATGAGTTTCACCGAATTTACCTATCAGTTGATACAAGGATATGATTTTTACCATTTGTGGAAGAAGGAAGGGGTGATGCTCCAAATGGGCGGATCTGATCAATGGGGCAATATTACCACCGGCACAGAGTTGATCAGAAGAATGGATGGTGGTGAGGCTTTTGCGCTCACCACTCCCTTGATCAAGAAAGCCGACGGAACGAAATTTGGAAAAACAGAAGGAGGGAATATTTGGTTAGATCCCAACCGAACTTCGCCCTATAAGTTTTATCAGTTTTGGTTGAATGCGGCCGATGCGGATGCGCCAGGATATTTGAAGATTTTTTCTCTGAAAACGAGAGAAGAAATAGAGAGCATCATTGACCAACACCAAGCAGACCCCGGAAAACGGATACTTCAAAAGGCCTTGGCGGAGGAAATTACCGCTAGAGTGCATTCTGAAGTTGATTTACAGCAGGCTCAGCTCGCTACGGATTTACTGTTCGGCAGCGCTGGAATAGAGGCGTTGAGATCATTAGACAATGAGGCGATTCAAGAGTTGTTTGATGGAGTGGGTTCAGGGATCATGTCGAAATCAGATTTAGCGGAAGGATTGCCCATCATGAATGTGTTGGTGCAAAGTGGATTTTTAAGTTCCAACGGGGAGGCGAGAAGAGCTTTGCAGGAGAATAGCATCAGCATCAACAAGGAAAAACACACTGCCGAATCTCAAATCACGCTAAGCGATTTATTGAATGATCGATTCCTATTGATACAAAGAGGTAAGAAGAATTATTTTTTGGTAGAGTTTCATTAAAAATTTCAGAACCTGATAAATATTCTCTTTTTCTTGCACAATGAAAGGGATTCATGGTTATTTTTGCACCGCGAAAAATGAACAAAGGCATGCAACATTTTGATTTTAAGGGAAATATGAAAAGAAGTGGGGTGCTTTTATTATTGTCTTTTTCTTGCCTTTTTTTACAAGCACAGCACGAATCTGTGGGTCACGAGCAGAACTCAGTAGCAGATTCCAGTATACAAGTGAGTAGCCCTGCGGAAGTCAGTGGTGCTCATACTGAGGAACACACTGAAAAGTTCAATCCCGGCGAAATGATCATGCACCACATCAGTGATGCGCATCAAATACATTTTATCGGAAAAATTTACATGCCCCTTCCTATTATATTGTGGAATCATGGTCATTTGGACATCTTTATGTCCTCTGAGTTTTGGGATGGATTTGACGAACATGGGGAACATAAATGGAAGTCATATACTGCCGCTTCTGGCACTACATATGAAAACCACCACGAGCAAATTATCGTGGCGGGAGAAGGTCATGGAGAGCATGCCAAACCTATAGATTTCTCCATCACCAAATCGGTGTTCGGAATGTTTTTCATCATCATTTTGATGTTGGTGATTTTCAGAAGTGTGGCTGCACGCTACAAGGAGGGAGCAAACAAAGCGCCTACAGGATTACAAAATGCAATTGAACCTTTCATTTTGTTTGTAAGAGATGAAGTGGCCATTCCGTCGATTGGCAAAAAGAAGGCAGGAGCCTATTTGCCTTTTTTGTTGACGGTCTTCTTTTTCATTTGGTTGTGTAATATGTTAGGGTTGATTCCCTTTTTGGGAGGTTTTAATATTACGGGTACTTTGAGTATCACTTTGGTGTTGGCCTTGATTGTCTTTTTGATTACCTCTTTCAGCGGAAATGCTCATTATTGGGGGCATATTTTCTGGCCTCCCGGAATTCCTTTCGGAATCAAATTGATTTTAGTGCCTATTGAAATGTTGAGTATATTCATTAAACCAGCGGTATTGATGATCCGTTTAACGGCGAATATTACAGCAGGCCACATCATCATCTTGGCTTTTGTTGGGTTGGTGTTGTTGTTTGGACAAAACAGCGCGATAGCGGGATATGGAGTGGGTGTGGGAGCAGTATTATTCATGATTTTCATGTTCTTTATAGAACTTTTAGTGGCATTTTTACAAGCGTATGTATTCACTTTATTGGCAGCGTTGTATTTTGGGGATGCCACTCAGGATCACCACCATGAAGAGGATCATCATTAAAGAGAAATAATTAAATAAAAACCATAAATTAAATACAATGGAACTATTATCAGTTTTATTAGAAGCAGGAATCCAACAAGGATTAGCAGGTATCGGAGCAGGTTGTGCAGCAATTGGTGCTGGTATCGGTGTAGGCCGTATCGGTAGCTCTGCATTAGAATCTATTGCTCGTCAACCTGAGGCTACCGGCGATTTGCGTGCAAACATGATTGTTGCTGCCGCTTTGGTAGAGGGTGTTGCCCTTTTCGCCGTAATCGTTTGTTTGTTGGTGGCTTTAGGTTAATCCTAGCCAACCGCTTACTAATCATTAATAAATAATCTCATGGAAGGATTGTTAAGTGTCTCCGTGGGCACTGTCTTTTGGGCTTCAATTGCGTTTATTGCAGTGTTGCTCATTCTTAAAAAAATGGCTTGGGGTCCTATTCTCCAAAGCTTGGAAGAGCGTGAACAGGGTATAGCCAACGCTTTGGCTCAAGCTGAAAAGGCAAGAGAAGAGATGGCGGCGCTCAAATCCGGCAACGATCAACTGTTGAAAGAGGCAAGAGAAGAGCGTGATCGCATCTTGAAGGAAGCCAAGGAGATAGGAGATAAGATGCGTTCAGATGCCAAGGAAAGGGCCCAAATAGAAGGTGCTCAATTGATTGCCAATGCACAAAGGGAGATTGAGAATCAAAAGAAGGCGGCTATCGAGGAGTTAAAGAATCAAGTGGCGAGTCTTTCCATAGAGATTGCTGAGAAGCTAGTTCGTGAAAAGTTGACGGACAACGAGAAGCAAAGTGCGCTCAATAGCAAATTAATCCAAGATTTGAAAGTCAATTAAGCGAATGTCTAGAATTGCCTATCGATACGCTAAATCATTATTAGACTTGTGCATAGAGCGCAACGAAGTAGATGCTGTGTCCAAAGACATGGCCTATCTTCATGAGGTGATGAAGGAGTCTCGTGATTTCTCATTGCTCCTGCAAAGTCCTGTGGTGAAGGGAGACATGAAGTTGAAAATCATGGACAAGATTTTCGCAGGACAGATCCACAATACCACTTCGAAGTTCATTCACCTGATGACGGAAAAGGGTCGTGAATCTTATTTGAAGGAAATCTCAGGTTCTTTTATTCAGCAGGTGAGAGCTCACCGCAACGAAGTATTAGCAGAAGTTATTACTGCCGTTCCAATGAGTGAGGATACCAGAAAGGATGTCCGTGAAGCGGCCAAAGCACTGACAACCAAAACCATTGACTTGACAGAGAAGGTGAATCCAGAACTGATTGGCGGTTTTGTAGTAAGAGTGGGAGATCAGCAGATAGATACTTCAATTGCCTCACAAATCAAACGTTTAAAAAGAGAATTTTCAGAGAATGAGTACATTCCTGAGTTGTAATAGAGTACAAAATTAAAAATTATGGCAGAGGTTAAACCAGGCGAAATATCAGCCATCTTGCGTGAGCAACTCGCAGGATTAAAGACCCAAACGGATATTCAAGAAGTGGGTACCATTCTTCAAGTAGGAGATGGAATTGCCCGTATCTATGGAATTTCCAATGTTCAATCTGGAGAATTGATTGAATTTGAAAATGGGGTGAAAGGAATCGCATTGAACTTGGAAGAGGACAACGTGGGGGCAGTATTGTTAGGCCCAGCGGGAGACCTCAAAGAAGGTGCCTCTGTGAAGCGCACAGGTCGCATCGCGAGTATCCAAGCCGGAGAGGGTTTGATTGGTCGTGTGGTAAATACTTTAGGAGAGCCTATCGACGGTAAAGGTCCTATTTCAGGTGAGTTGTTTGAGATGCCGATCGAGCGCAAAGCTCCTGGGGTGATCTATCGTCAGCCGGTAAAGGAGCCATTGCAAACTGGAATCAAAGCCATTGATGCGATGATTCCCATTGGCCGTGGCCAGCGTGAGTTGATCATCGGAGATCGCCAAACAGGAAAGACCACTGTTGCCATTGATACTATTATCAATCAAAAAGAATTTTACGATAAGGGAGAACCGGTATTCTGTATTTACGTAGCGTGTGGACAAAAAGGTTCTACAGTAGCCGGTACAGTACAGATGTTACAAGATGCAGGGGCCATGGCTTATACAGTGGTAGTGGCCGCAACAGCGTCAGATCCTGCCCCACTTCAGTTCTATGCTCCTTTTGCAGGATGTGCCATCGGAGAGTATTTCAGAGATACAGGTCGTCCGGCATTGATTGTGTATGATGATTTGTCCAAGCAAGCGGTGGCCTATCGCGAGGTGTCTCTGTTGTTGCGTCGCCCGCCCGGTCGTGAGGCCTATCCTGGAGACGTTTTCTATTTGCATAGCCGCTTGTTAGAGCGCGCTGCGAAAGTAAACGAGACACAGAGCGTAGCTGAAAAAATGAATGATCTTCCCGATAGCTTAAAGTCAAAAGTAAAGGGAGGCGGTTCTTTGACGGCCCTTCCGATCATTGAGACTCAAGCTGGAGACGTTTCCGCATACATTCCAACCAACGTGATTTCCATCACGGATGGACAGATTTTCTTGGAGTCTAACTTGTTCAATGCTGGTGTTCGCCCTGCGATCAACGTAGGTATCTCCGTGAGTCGTGTAGGAGGTTCTGCGCAGATCAAATCCATGAAGAAAGTGGCGGGTACTTTGAAGTTAGATCAAGCGCAATATCGCGAATTAGAAGCCTTTGCTAAATTTGGTTCGGACCTAGATGATTCAACCAAGTTTGTCTTGGAAAAAGGTAAGCGAAATGTAGAAATTTTGAAGCAAGGGCAAAACAGCCCGATGACAGTGGAGAAACAAGTAGCCATTATCTATTGCGGAACCAAAGGATTGTTATCTAGGGTTCCAGTAGAGAAGGTAAGAAGTTTCCAAGATGATTATTTGTTGTTGTTGGAAAACCAACACAAGGATGTGCTGGAGCAAATCCGCAAAGGAAATATTGGAGATGATGTCACCGCTGTTTTAGAGAAAGTAGCCAAAGAATTGTCAGCTCAATACTAAGATTTCCATGGCCAATCTGAAGGAAATACGCACAAGAATTGTATCGGTCAATTCCACTATGCAGATTACCTCTGCGATGAAGATGGTGTCTGCCGCAAAACTAAAACGCGCTCAAGACGCGATCACCAAAATGCGTCCTTATGCTGAAAAGTTGAAGGATATTTTGGAAAATGCAAGCGCGAGTGTGGGTGTAGAGGGAAGTGTGTACAGCCAACAGAGAGAAGATAAGAATGTCTGGGTAGTGGCCATTACCAGTAATAGAGGGTTGTGCGGAGGTTTTAATAATAACGTTATTAAAGAGACGAGGAGAGTGATTGCTCAGCATTCCAAGAGCAATGTGAAGGTAGTGGCATTAGGAAAAAAGTCGGCGGATTTTTTCAGAAAAACCACCAATTGGGAATCTTCTGCCATCAACGATGCTCCTAATGCTATTTTTGATCAATTGAATTTTGAAAATGCCTCCGTGATCGCGGAAAAGTTGATGTCGGCGTTTGCTGAAGGTAAAGTGGACAAAGTGGTGGTCATTTACAATCGCTTTAAAAATGCGGCCATGCAAATTGTAACCGCAGAGCAATTATTGCCGGTAATGCCACCGCAAGCCAAGAATGATAGTCAATCCAATATTGATTTTATTTTCGAGCCAAGCAAAGAGCAAATTGTCAGTGAGCTGATTCCAAGAAGCTTGAAAGTGCAATTGTACAAAGCTTTATTGGATAGTTTTGCGGCGGAGCATGGAGCCAGAATGACGGCGATGCACAAGGCAACAGACAATGCAGGCGAATTAGTGAAAGATTTGAAATTAACTTACAACAAGGCACGTCAAGCGGCCATTACTGGCGAGATTTTGGAGATTGTGGCAGGCGCAGAAGCCTTGAATGGTTAAATTGAAAAAAGGTTAATAATGAAATTATAAAGGGGCGTTGTGCCCCTTTTTCATTTGTTAAAACTTTAGATATTTAGTTTTTTAGAACTATTTTCACCATCGCAAAACCTAATCAAATGAAAAAACTATTATTTATTCTTGTGGTGTTGAATGCAACCTCACTTTTTGCTGTGGATCGATTTGTTGATGCAGCATTTGGTTCTGGAAATGGAACCACTATGTTTCCTACAATTTCTTCTGCCATCACTGCGGCTACCAATGGAGACAGAATTTTAATTGCCACAGGAATTTACTCAGAAGGAGCAATTACGATTTCTAAATCTCTTTCGTTGATTCCGCAAACTCCCGGTGCTTTCATCACTTATAATGGTAATATCACTATTGCCGGTGCCCCAGGTATGAAGTTGTATTTCGTTGGATTTAATATGGGTATATATGGCTTTTCATCCAACTCCATTTCTGGCGGATCTATTGCCAATAGGGCGCTGGTTTCATTTGTTGATTGTAAGATGGGAAATCTTACTATTAATGCTGACTTTTACGAACTGTTGGCGGTAAGAACTTCCGTAGTAAACACCACCACGATGCGCTATGGAAGTTTCATCGCCTCCAAGACGAATGATTTGTCCATTGTAGATGAAACAGGTTCGAATAATACTACGGATAAAATTCGTTTGATTGCAGATTCGATCATGAATAACTTCGACATGCGCGCAGACAACTATTGTTTGTCCGTTTACAACTGTTTGATGAAAAACATCAAATTCTATAAATGGAATTATGTGACATCTCCATCCAATGAATTTTTTAATAATGATGTGATGACGGGCGCCACCTGGATGTTGGCCTCTGCGAGTGTTCCGGGATATAATTTCAAGTTTTCTGGCAATAATTTTTTAGGTACAATCAGTTTTAATAGTGGTGCCACTTATTCGGGTTATCCAAACTATACCTACGGAAACGTTTGGGATACCTCAGTGGATTCTGGTTTGCAATATTCCACCACCACCTCGTTATTTCCCTCTGCATCTTCAGCGGGATATTTTGAGTGGACTTATAATGGTAATGAGATTCCATGTGCTGTTCCTACTGCATCAAATCCACTTGTACTGACCAGAATTGCAGGAACCGCAGGAACTACAGTAAACAGCGGAAATCCTAATCATGAGTTTTATGATATCGATTTATCTATAGGTGATCGCGGAAGATTTGGAGGTCCATTCACTTGGAACAATTATTTTCCCGTTTCTAACCCATCGGGCAGTCGTGCTTTCATTTATGATTTGACGATCCCTGCGGATTTATTTCCTGGTCAAAATATTGACGTTAAAGCAAAAGCTTACCATAGAAATTAAATTTCAATTAGAATTTTTTTCAACGTCTCCTGGTGGTTTTGACGTTTGTCGTTGGAAGGTTTGAAAGGAAATTCAAGTTTTGTTAATAGAGGGAAGAAAACAGTCTTTTGGACATTTAAGATTTATTTGAAAGGTTTTAGGTTATTTTCAAAAGGGCTGTCGGAAAGATGAATCAAATGAAGAAGTTACCAAACGCATGCACGATGCAAATAAAAATTTTGGAATGAGAAACAAATTTTATTTCTCTTTATTCATGTGTTTTTTTGCATGGATAATGGTGAACGGAGTTTCTAGTAGTTCGGGGAAGGCCGCAAAAACAGGTGCTCCGGGTGAAAACACTTGTATTCAATGTCATAATTCAAACCCGATCAATTCTTCATTAGGATCTATTTCGGTTAGTATCGCTGGATTGACCAATAGTCAATATAACGCTGGACAGACCTATCAAGTCAGTGTCACTGTTGCCAGGACTGGGCAATCTCTGTTTGGTTTTAGTGCGGTGGCCCTCAATCAGAATGGTCAAAATGCAGGAACTTTAGTAGCCGGTGTGGATAATCATACAGAGACATCCTCAGAGTCTGGAACGAGCCGAAATTATGTAACGCATAATTTCAATGGAGGTTTAACGTTGAATCAAAAGACTTTTACATTTTCTTGGACAGCGCCTGCTTCTGGTAACGTTAGTTTTTATTTCACGGGATTAGCGGCCAACAATAACGGTGGAACCACGGGTGATTTCGTTTACTCGACTAGTTTATCTCTTTCACAAACAACGAATCAACCTGCAGGGCTTGTAGCTGGTGAGTTTTTCTGGGGAAACATTGATCCAGGAAATGGTAATGGAACTGCCTTTACTGCACAAGATGGAAATTTCGGTGATGTAATTGAGCAGCTCATTGCCAATGGGCAAAATGTCCCGAACCTCTCAAGTCCCATCAGATTTAATGTCCGAGTAAAGGACTACAATAATGTTTGGGGACCCACATACAAGAAAGCCGTTTTCCTTACGTCCAACTTACCTACTTCCTATAATGTTGCCGTCACCCAGGCGGAGTATTTTTTTGGAACTACTGATCCTGGAGCAGGAGCGGGTACTCAGCTCATTGTTTTTGATGGCAATTGGAATGAAGCAATTGAAACAGCTTCTGCATCCAATGTCAGCTGGAGTTTGAGCAATGGTGTAAAATTATTCAATGTCAGGGCTAAAGATGGAGCGGGTAATTGGGGCCCGTTGTACAAAAAAGCAATTTCAGTACAAACACCGAGTGCAAATCCCCGTTTTTGTAAGATCCAAGCGGCAGAGTTTTTCTTTGGTGTGAACGATCCTGGAGCAGGCAATGGTACGGCCTTACTTGTGTTAGATGGGGAATGGTCAAATGCTATTGAAACGGCCTATAATGATAATATTAGTTGGACTTTGGCTAACGGGCTTACTCTTTTCAATGTTCGTGTAAAGGACGAATCTAATCAGTGGGGGCCTTTGTTCAAAAAGACTTTGAGTGTTCAGTCGACTCCCTCCAATGCGAGAATGTGTAATGTAGTGGCGGGTGAGTTTTTCTTCGGCGCAACAGATCCCGGTGCTGGCAATGGAACGGCCATACTTGCTTTTGATGGAAATTACAATGAGGCAATTGAACAGGCTTTTCAGACGAATTATGCTTGGAACCTCACGGGCACCACCTCTTTCAATATTCGATTCAAGGATGAGTCCAATGTGTGGGGACCTGTTTTTAAGAAGGCGATTGTAGTGAACCAAACGCCAACTCCAAGAAATTGGAATATCACATTTGCCGAATATTTCTTTGGAATTTTTGATCCAGGAGCAGGTACGGGAAATGTAATCGTGGCCTTTGATGGTAATCTCGATCAAGGAATTGAGGTATTGTTGAGAAGCAGCCTTACGTGGGATCAGTCTTCTGGATCTACTTTGTTCAATATCAGAGTTAAGGATGGTGCCAATCAATGGGGCCCAGTTTTCAAAAGGACGATTTTCTTTAATGGCAGTAATCCAACGGTTAACTTGATTTCTCAAGGGGAGAGTGTGAGTCGTTGTCCCGATTTTTCGGTGACCCTTAATTATGTGGGTCCTAACGGATACAATGTGGTTTGGGAAAATGGTGCGGAAGGCAATTCGGTTACATTTACTCCTGCGGAGAGCGGATATTTTTCTGTATATGCTTATTTAGGAAATAGCTATTTATACGATAGCATTTATGTCAATATTTATAATCTCCCGGACGCTTTGATCAACCCTTCTGGTGATATTTTGGTTTGTGCTTCCAGCAATGTTTTGCTTACCGCGAGTGCCGGAAATAATTATTCCTATCAATGGTATCAAGATGGCAATGTCATTTCGGGTTCTACTCAACAGACTTATTTTCCTACTCAAGTAGGAGCTTATACAGTGTTGGTGACCGATAACAATACTACTTGTCAACAGCTATCTCCCCCTACTACATTTTATTTAACTACTCCTATTTTCCCAACCGGGACAGTCAGTACTTCTTGTAATCCTAATGGAGTGGAATTGATGGCGCCAGTGGGAGCAGGAAATACTTATCAATGGAAGAAAAATGGCGCTAATATCAGTGGAGCTACTTCTGCTACTTATTTGGCTACCACCGCCGGCAATTATAATGTAGTGGTCACCAATGGACAGTGTGTATCATCCTCGGCTACAACTGTTGTGACGAATACTGGTTCAACCGTGAATGCGACGATTTCTCCAGCCGGAACAGTTTCTTTATGCGATGGAGGCAGTGTTCAATTGACGGCCTCATCAGGTACAGGGTATTCTTATCAGTGGAAGAAAGATGGGGTGAATATTCAAGGCGCAACGGCTCAAACTTATGTGGCTACCTCTTCGGGATCTTATACAGTGGTTGTGACGGCTACAGGGTGTTCATTGTCTTCTGCAGCGACCATTGTTCAATTGGGAACTACAGTGAATCCCGCCGTTAGCATCACCTCAGGCAATACCACAATTTGTGCAGGCGCCTCGGTGACTTTCACCGCAGCCCCCACCAATGGTGGAACTACGCCAAGTTATCAGTGGAAAGTAAATGGAGTGAACTCAGGCACCAATGCGAGTACATTCACTACCACTACCTTGACCAATGGAGCAGTGGTGACGGTGGTGATGACTAGCAATGCATCATGTGCCTCTCCTACTAGCGCAACAAGCAATGCGATCACGATGGTGGTGAACAGCAGTGTAACACCTTCTTTATCGATAGCAGCGGCGGCTAATCCAATTTGCAGTGGAGGTAGCTTGTCCCTGACAGCCAGCCCCACCAATGGAGGATCTGCCCCCACTTATCAGTGGAAGAAGAACGGAACGAATATTACAGGCGCTACTGGGTTGACATATAGTACAACCACGGCGTTGAATGGCGATGTGTTTAGCTGTGTGATGACGGCCAATAACGCATGTCAAACGAGCTCGAGCGCAACTAGTAATAATGTCACCGCACAGGTGACGAGCAGTATTACTCCCACAGCGAGTATCACAGCGAGTAGTACAACGGTATGTTCAGGCGGCAGTGTTACTTTCACAGGCAGTGTTACGGGGGGAGGAACTACCCCGGCCTATCAATGGAAGAAAAATGGAGTCAACATTACCGGAGCCACCTCGATCAATTATACGACCAGCTCGATCAGCAACAATGATGTGTTTACATTACAAATGACGAGCAATGCGGGTTGTGTATCCACCAGTACAGTTACGAGCAATGCGATTACCATTGTTGTATCCACTAGCGTAGCACCCGCCGTCAGCATCACCTCAGGCAATACTACAATTTGTGCAGGCGCCTCGGTGACTTTCACCGCAGCCCCCACCAATGGTGGAACTACGCCAAGTTATCAGTGGAAAGTAAATGGAGTGAACTCAGGCACCAATGCGAGTACATTCACTACCACTA
>Ga0209990_10002677_pt1 | contig 13732 bp, 4 predicted proteins | sample NOAtaG_6_FD_187304 | JGI IMG/M metagenome (GOLD analysis project Ga0209990, IMG submission 187304) | Freshwater lake microbial communities from Lake Erie, under a cyanobacterial bloom - NOAA_Erie_Diel5S_2200h metaG (SPAdes) (version 2) | ecosystem: Environmental > Aquatic > Freshwater > Lake ...
AAAAATTTTTATAAAGATTATTGTAGAGTATCATTAAACAATAAAAGAATACCTGTAGATTATGCAGTGTATTACAAAATAATAAGATCTTTTAATAAAAAGCTTCAAACTAAATTAGTAACTGAAGCAAAATCTTTTAAAATGCCTTATAAACTTGGTTATTTAGGTATTGTTAAATATGAAGTTAACTTTGATCCAGATAAAATTAAAAATTGGAAAGTTAATTATGGTGAATCTAAAAAGCAAGGAACTATAATATATTATGATCAACCATTTAGATATAAATGGAAGTGGGATAAATCAGGTTTAAAACTTACCGGTAAAAAGTATTATAAATTTTCACCATGTAGAGAAGCTTCTAGAGCTATTCCAAGACATCTTGAAACCTCACCAGGTTTTGATTATTATGAAATGTTAAGTAAAAACAAAGAATGATACATAATTTAAAATCCTCAAAATCTATAATTGCTAGATTATATCGAAATTTAGGTTCAAATAAAGAACTAAATGAAAGTGATATAATTGAATGGGTTGCAGATGCTTTAAATATGATAGGAGCTTATCCTCAATTTAAAGAAGTTTCTACAATATTAACTGTTGAAAACCATAATGTAAAATTACCTTGTGGTTTTGTTTATTTAAAAGACATTACATTTAATGGTAAACCTTTAATGTGGTCAAGTAAATCTGCAGCAAATAATTATAATTGTCCAGAATGTAACACAATACCAACTTGTTGTTCAGAATATAATTTTTATATTCAAGATGGATGTTTAAATACAAACATAACTGAAGGTGAACTTTGTATAGTTTATTTATCAGTTCCTGCAGATGAAGAAGGATTTCCTTTAATACCTGATGATATTTATTATGATAAAGCTTTAGAATCTTATGTAACATATATGTTAGATAGAATTGAATTTAGAGGTGGTAGAATACCTGAAGCTGTTTATAAAGAATCTAAACAAGATTGGTTATTCTATGTTAACTCAGCAAGAGGATCTGCATATATGCCTGATGCTTCTAAACTAGAACAGTTGAAAAATATTTGGGTTAGACTTATTCCTAAACAAAATGCTTATAGTAATAGTTTTAGAGAACTCGAACAAAGAGAAAGGAGAAATATTAGATAATGGAATCTATTAATACATTTGAAGATGGAATGAATAGTGATTTGTCAAAAACTATTCGTGCTAAAAATGCTTATACAGAAGCTCTTAATTTTAGACCTGTTACAGAGTTAGGTGATTCTACAGGATCGTTAGTTAATATAAAAGGTAATGAATGTAAGATTACATTTCCTACAATACATGATATTTATAAATTAATAGTATTTGATAACAATGGTGGTGGTGGAGATGAATTACTTGAGATAACAATTAATGGACAAACTACTACACCTATTCAAATAACTAATGCTACTAAAGGTGTTGATTTATATAATGCAATTATAAACTTACCTAATTGTTATAATACAACTAATGGTAGTCCTACAACATCAACTTTTGCTGTAGCTTATAAAGATGATTATGTAGTAATATATCAAAATCCTGAGTATAAGGATTGTGGTCCAGCAGTTAATTCTGTAAGTCCTACAGTTACATTTACAACTACAGTTGGTGCTACTGCTGATTGGACATTAGGTTGGGTTAGAGATGATAATAGTATATCTATAATTACAGGTGCACAATTCCCATTTGTATTAACTAATAACTATCCAATATTAATTGGACAAACTTATATTGGTGATGAAATATATTTATTTACTCAAGATTATACTAATGGATATTTATCCCCACCAAATCCTGCAACAGATGTTCCACTAAATGATTCATTCATAGGTGTAGGACATTTATGGAAATTAACTATTGACGATGTTACTAGACAACATACTTTAACATTACTATATACTAACTATTTAGATTTTACTAGAGAACACCCTATTGCACCAAGTGCGGCTTTAGGTAGATATGAATCAGGTAAAGTTAAAAGATTATATTGGTCAGACTTTTATAATAAGATTAGAACAGCTAATGTTGCTGATCCTCAATTAATGGCATTAGATGTTAGACTATTATCTATTAATCCTAGTGTTGAATTTTCACAACCTGTATTAAATCAAATATTAGCAGGTTCGTTAGATAATGGTTGTTATCAATTAGCTTATAGATTAAAACAAGATTTAGGTTCAATTACTAATATATCAGAGTTATCTAACATGGTGTATTTAATAGCACCTGCATTAACTGCTGAGTTTCAAAACTATCAAGGTTCACCTGCTGGGAACTCAGGTAAAGGTATTGAATGGAAAGTAGATGACTTAGATGGATCATTTGATAAAGTTGAATTCTTTGTATTACAACGTGTTGAAAAAAATGATGTACCTAAAATAACCTCATTAGGCGATTATCCTATTCCACTTACTGGAAGTATGACTATAAGTTATACAGATCCTGATGTTGAATCATATTTACCTGTAACATTAGATGAATTCCTAGCATTATCATCTGTATTTACTCATGCTAAAACTGTAGATACTAAAGATAATAGATTATTCTGGGGTAATGTTAAAACTATTAGAAAAGATTTAATATATGATGCTAGAGCATTCAGAGCAAAGACTTCAGGTGCTGATGATGTAGGGTTATTTAACTCTGGAGTACTTGGTATATTTCAAGCTACTAATCCTGCTGGAGCTAACTATGCTGGAGATTTAGCAGAAGATGAAGATGCTATAAATGAATATTATAATAGTTCAGGGGGACATTCAGGTAATGCATGTTACTATAAACCTGGTACAGCTAAATTAGGTGGATTAGGTCCTAACATATCTTATGAATTTGGTACTAAATCTATATTAGTAGATCAATCAGGTGGTATTGAAACTAGTGATGATTGGCAGATAAGTTTAACAGCACCTCCATATAGAAAAGTTGATATTGATACTAATAATGTGGATGGTAATGGTAATATGATTATTAATACAACTTTATTTAATCCTTATGAATATCCTATAAAAAATTCACAAGGTTCAATGAAGTTTCCTTATAGACAAGGTTTATTAAAAGGTTATCAACATGAAGAGATTTATAGATTCGGTATTCAATTTTTTGATAGAGAAAAAGCTCCATACTTTACTAAATGGATTGGTGATATTAAGTTTCCGAGCTATGGAGATTTTAATGATAACCCTGATTCTCATGCTACAGCAAATGGGGTGCCTCAAGATTTCAGATTAACATATTTAGTAGGTACTAGTGAAATTTGGGCTCAAGTAATGTATATTAAGTTTAGTATTGATATTACATCAATATCTGATCAAATAGGTGGTTGTCAAATTGTTAGAGTACCCAGAGAAGGTAATAATAAAACAATATGGGGTAGTGGTATATTAAATCCATTTATTGGTAATACTGATAATTTATCACATGGTAATCCTGCTGCAACAGAATTATATTTACCTAGTTGTTTCAGAAGTGAAAGTAGAAACTTTTTAGTACCATTTGGTGGTGGAGCTGTTGTAGCTAGACCATTTTATAATCCTTTTCCATCTCAAGAACATGTAGAAACATTAAATACTAATCTTAATGATGAAGGAGTTGTTGGATCAAATGTAAATAAATTTAAAACATTTGATTGTTTTGATCATCAATCAGAATATATGCGTCCTAACTATGCTAATGGTGATAAAATATTTATCAGAGGTAGAATGTCTGCAATTAACTATAGATTAGCAGGAAGAGGTTATTATAAGTTATTTGATTACGATGATCATGGTTCTAAATATCCTGCACCAGGATCACCAGGTATTTATGATAACACTGGATATAATCCTTGTGGTGTAGCATATGCTACTAAAACACCTTATGATTGGGATCATATGCCTTATTATATGTTAAAGTATGTAGATAATACTGTTAACTATGGTAGTGTGGGAACTTATCAAAATAATATATTTGAAATAGAAGAAGGTGTACCAGTTAATGTAAATGCTGTACATGATTTTAGTGGTATAAAAGTACATAATCGTGGTAAAGATATGTATTTAGGTACAGGTTTATGTCAAGTAACTTCCACACCTAGTCCGTTAATATCTCCAGGTAAAGGTTCTAATACTACTTTTTTAAAATTAAAAGCAGGTTTAAGATTAGGTGAAGATTATGGATGTTTAACATCTACTTCATATAAAATGTTAGCATTATACTTTAAATGGAATAACAATTTATATGGAGGATTTGGACATGTAGCTAGAAGTAATAATGAATATATTGCTTGTAGTGAATATATACCTACAGTTAATAATGAATTAATAATCAACACTGGTGTAACTTTAAATACATTAGGTGGAGATGTTTATACTTCATATTATGATAATCAAAAGGTTAGTAAAGAATATGATTTTGCTCCAGGTTATTCATATTTTAATATTAATAATTTAGGTATACCTACAGCGATTAGTGGTGCTAAAGCTAACTATAGTGTAACTCAATTCTTTCCATGTACTACCATGGGTAATGCTGAACAAAGAGATGGTTCACATATTAACAAAGATTTAACTGCGGCTAATAATACAGCTAATACCGTAATACCTGATGAACAGGTTTATTATAATTATCATAGTTGTGAAAATGATACTAAAAAGTATTTCCCTAAACCATTAAACTTTGTAGTTACAGATGAATGGATAAATAGAGTTCATTATTCACAAATTAAGTTTAACAATGAAACTCAAGATTCATGGTCTGTATATCAAGCTAATGATTTTTATGATGTAGAAGGAAGTTATGGAGCTATTAATTGTTTAATATCTTTACATAACCAAATGCATTTTATACAGGAAAGAGGTATAGGTATGTTACTTATAAATCCTGTAGCTATGGTTTCTACTAATTTAGATTTACCTGTTAAATTAGGTACCGGTGATACTATACAAAGACATGAATATAGAAAGTTAGATGTTGGTACATCACATCAATGGTCAGTATATAGATCTAATAATCAAATAGTATTTGTTGATTCTAGAAGTAAGAAAATATATTCTTACAATGGACAAGCTGTTACTTCAATATCTGATGCATTAGGGCAACGTAATTTCATTATTAAAAGGTTACATGATAACATATTGATTAATGATAATCCTATTACAAGTAAAGGTATATTAACTACTTATGATTATTATCATAATGAATTCTTAATAACATTTTTAAATAATAATGGTTTCCCTGAAACACCCAATAATACTAATGAAGCTTATACTATTGCTTATTCAGAAGCTATGAATAAGTTTACAGGATACTATTCATTTACACCTAATATTTATATCAATAACCATAAATATTTATTATCTAATATATCTTATTTAAATGTAGATGTACCTTCATTGAGAAAGTCTTTATATTTACATAACTATGGTGCTTATGGTACATTCTATGGAAATATATTTAACTCTAATGTTCCACATCCTAGTACAATAAAAGTATTAGTAAATGATAATCCTTTATATACTAAAACATTTAACAATTTATCATTTATGACAGATGCTGTAAATGATGGTGTTGAATGGTCTGATGATAAAAATATATATCCAGGTGCTATTCAAAATCCAGCATTTCCTGATGATATTGAATTAAGGGATATTACATTTACTAAAGCTAGATTTTATAATGATTATCAAAACACTGATTGGACTACATTAACATTAGCTAGACCTAATAATAATCTTAGAAAAGTTGAACAGACATTTAACTTACAAATTCCTAGAAATAAAGTAAATTATGATTCTACTAACCATTCTACTAAATCAATATTTGATCCTAGCATTTTAACTAAAACTACTTTTGGTGAAAGATTAAGAGATAAATGGTTAAATATAGATTTATGGTATCCTAATACTAATGGTAAAAGGTTTGTGGTACATAATTTAAAAACACAATATTTAATATCTGACAGATAATATAATTTTTATAGTTATACAATAAGTGTAGCAATATTTGTTATTTACAATAAATATTGCTATATTGTTATATACATATAATAAATTAAATTATATATTATTTTAATATAAATTACAATGGGTTATAAACAAAGAGATCCTATTATTACTAATAAAAAGAATGATCCTAGAATAAAAGCTTATCAGGATAGTTTAAGTCTTTATAATAATAGTCAAGGTATGATTGCTAGATTACAAAGTGCTATGTCACCTGAAGCTTGGAATGAATATACTAAGAATTGGCATGATAATAATAAAGCGGCTTTAACTAATTTAAATAATCCTAACCCTTCTGGTACTTATTATAAGAAATTTAATAAAGCTCAAAGTGGGAATGCTGTTGAATATTATGCACCTGTACAACCTTATATTTATAAACCCGACAAACCTAAAAAACAAGTAATCTTAGATACTCCTATTGACAATTTACCTCCTACAGATACAATTAAAGTTAACACCCCTATGAAAAAACCTATATTTCATCCTAACTATCAACAAGCTATACCAGGTATAAATAAAAGTTATACTCAAGGTAATACTATTGTACAACAATATTCAAAAGGTGGTATACATAGACTACCTAGATATTACGGTGGTGGTATTAACTGGCAAGGAATGATTCAGAGTGGTGCACAAGGTGCTACTCAAAATGTTGCTGTAAATAATGATCCTAATGCTACAGAGTATGATAAATACAATACTATGTCTAGTAGTATGACTAATACTGTAGGTTCAATAAACCCTATATTTGGAGCAGCAGTTGGATTAGGTAACTCTATAGGTAAACCTATACAAGCTTCAAGTGAACAAATAAATCCTGATACTGGTAAAATAACTGATTCTAAAAGAGCTAAGAGAAACGCTATTGTAGGTTCATTATTCAATCCTATTGAAGCATTTTCATATAGACAAGCTTCAGGTAACTGGGATGATTTTAAAGGAGATGAATATGTTAAATGGGTTGAACAAAATAAAGGTCAGCAATTTGCAATGGGTGGTATGCAAACATATAATAATGTACAATATCAAAATTATGATCCTTTTAAAAATACAATAAATTATGGATCTTATATTACTCCAAATGGTTCATCAATTAAATTTGACCCTTTTAATAAAGATAAAAGTTATTTAAAGATGTTAAAAAAAAGTAAACCAGATGGTGTAGCGATGATGTATCCTGAATATAGGATGTTTTCAATGGGTGGTATGAATATGCAACCTAATGCTGAAGTTGAAGGTGGTGAGAATAGTATTGCACCTGATGGTACATTTACTCAATATGAAGGTCCATCTCATGAACAAGGTGGTATAGCTACTAATTTAGATAGTGGTGAAAGAATATTTTCTGATAGATTAAAACCTAAATTTGGTAAAAAATCATTTGCTGAATTAAATAAAACTAATAATACCAATAAAGAAGATAAAGTTCTTGAGTCTAATAAATATGGTTCTTTATCTAAAAAAACAGCAGAACTTATGAAACTTGTTAAAAATAAAAAATCAGATATGTTGTTTGAAGAACAAGAAGCTTTAAAACAATCTAAAGTACAAGCTTATGCTAAAAAGTTAGGATTAGATCCTACTCAATTTGCATTTGGAGGAGCTTATCCAGGAATGTCTAATCCTTATCATAAATTTAAAGGAGATGTTCCTATGTATGCTAAAGGTGGTACGCAAGGATTACCTAAATATTGGGCTGGTGGTGAAGAAGGTGAAGATCCTAATATGTTAGGTTATAAACCAACTTCTATGGTAGATTTGATGAAAATGAATGCCGCTAATGCTCCTTATAATAAGTCTAGTTGGATTACTCAAGAAATGTTAGATAAGAATGTTGAAGCTACTTATCCAGAAGTTCCTGCTAGTACTAAATTAAATTTTTCAGATTCTGGAATTTCTATGACTAATATGTCTGATTTAAATGATTCAGAATTACCAGATATAAATTTAAAACAAACTACTAGAAAAGAGTTTAATCAAAGAAATCCTAAACCTGATAATAAAAAATTAAATTGGGGTGAAATTGCAGGTCAAGCAGGTAATTTTATAGGTCAAAATGCTGGTAATATTTATGATTTAACTAGAAAAAATGAACCTTTAGAAACTTATGAAAGAGCTAAAGCTAAGTATTTAGACCCTAGAGCTGCTGAAAGAGATGCTGAAGCTGAAGCTAGAAGAGCTGCCTTTGGTGTAAAAGAAGCTTCTGGAGGAAATGCTGCATCTTATTTAGCTAATAGAGTAGGATTAAATAGTCAAAATGTAATTAATAAAGATAGAATTAGAAGAGAATATGCTAACGCTAATGCTCAAATTGGTAATCAAAATGCACAATTTAATGCTGAAATTGCAATGAGAGAAAAAGTTGCTCAAGCTGCAAATGCTGCAATGAAAGAAAATATCAGAAGTCAAGCTATACATGGTATGGCTTCAAATTTTGGTAAAATGACTAAGTCTGATAAACAAGGTAAAATGGATCAAAAGACATTAAATTTAATGATGAAATATTATAATAAATATCCAGCTTTTGCTAAAATGTTAGAAGAAGAAGGATGGGCTTAATAAATAATTTTGAAAATTAAAAAATAATTAATATCTTTATACAATGCCAATAAATAGATTTTCAACTGTAGGTCAAAGTGAATATACTCCACAATATGTACCTCTTCCGTTCCAACAATTAGCTGCTTTAGGAGAACAAGCTAAAAAAGATTTTGATGAAGGTAAAAAATTAGAATCTGATTTAGATGCTTTAACAGCGTCTATAAAAGCAGCACCTGTTTATGAAGAAAGTAGAAAAGCTTATGCTGATAAAGTTAATGCTTCAATTAGAAATTTAATTGAAGAAGCTAAAGGTGATTATGGTAGTTCTGATTTTAAAAGTAAAACTAATAGATTAATAAATCAAGTAAAAAATTCTACAGAGTTAGCTAACTTTAATAAAACATTAGAGGCCTATAATATTTGGGAAAAACTTAAAGCTCAAGGTAATTCTAAAGATTTAGATTATACTTATGAAATGGATCCAAATGATCCTAATAAATTTAAACAATTAGATATTTTACAAAATCCTATTTATTCTAGTAAAATTACTAAATATTCTGATTGGGATAAAGACGCTAAAGAAGCTGTTGGTTCTTTAAGAGCAAGTGGTAATGCTAATTTAGGTGAGTGGGCCGCTAAAACTAAATATGAAGGTGGTACTTTATATGAAAAAGTTAACGGTAGATGGCAAGGTGTAACTGATTCACAATTAGCTAAAGTAGCTAAAGGTATTATTCCAGTATATGCTTCTAAATCTGGTGGACAACATCATTTAGAAAGTATTTTAAAAGATGATTATGGATATGGTAATAATGCTTATAATGTTTCTTATAGAGATATTGAAAATCAAGCTAATGAAGCTAATCAAAGAATAGCTAATAATAATGCTACAGAAAAAGATTATGCTGCAGTAGAGATGAAAAAAGATATTGATTCTAAATTATATAATTACATTGTAGCTTCTAATAAACATCAAGTAGGTGTAGTATATAATAAAGATTCTGAAGAAAAATTCTTAAACGATCCATCTAAAGGTGGATCTGGTCAAGGTAAAGAAGAGGAAGATAAAGTTTTAAAAGAATTAAATTTAGCATCTCCTACTGCTCAAGTATTTAATAAAAATGCTAATTTGAAAAAAATAATGCCTAATACTTCTTTTGAATTTGATGAATCAGGTAATGTTAAAGTAGCTGATGGTTATGGTTCAAAACTCAATATTAACATTAAAGGACCTAACGGTAAAGTTTGGAAAGAAGGGTTAAATTCAGATGGATCTTTAGTTTTTAAAAATAAAAAAGAAGCTTTAGCTGCAGGTGTAAATCCAGCATTACTTCAAAGTGTAAGTGATGATATTTTAGCTTTTGATTCTCAAGGACATAATGCAATAATAATAACTTCTGGAGGTACTGTAGTAAAACCGAATAGTTTAGGTAAAATGTCTAGTTATAAAATAGATGTACAATCTATACCTAACACTGAATTAAGAAATCAACAAATGACTGAAGTATTAAGTTATGCAATGAAGAATAATTTAATTCAACCTGGTGAAAAAGGCTATGCTACATATCAACGTATTTTACCAATATATTCTAATGCTTTAAAAGCAGCTTCAGGTGATAAACAAGTTGCTGTACCTTTAATACAAGGTGAAAATGCAGAACAATTTGAAAAATATTATTTTGATAGAGATAAAAAAGAAAATAGTACAACTGTTGGAAGAACTGGTGATTGGACATTAATGGGGTCTGAAGATAAAAAAGGTACTGAAGCTCATAATAAAATTATTCAAACTTTAAAAGAAAATGGTAAAATTGTTAAATTTAGACCAGATTTAGAAGGAGGTGATTATTTTGAAGTAGAAGATACTGATGGAAAACATCATGTAGTTAAAATGAATAATAAAACTATACAAGCTACTAATAAACCTATTAGTGATTTTGTAAGAAGTAATAAAAAGAATTTAATTAATTCTGAAGAAGATTATAGTTTAATTAGAAGTAATTTATCACAAGTAGCTAATTTTTGGAATGTTAATTCTAATAATCTTACTCAAAATATAAACAATTTAGAACAAAGTGGGTTAAACCCATTAAGTACTTATCAAAATCCATTAACAGGTGTTTATGCAGTATCTTTTAGTGATCCTATGAATCCTGCAAATGTTAAAGTATTAGAAGTAAATTCTAGAGGTGAAAGTAATATTTATGATGAATCAGTATTTATCGGTAAAGAATTTCAATTAACTTCTTATCAAAAATTAAACACTTTAGTAGGTAAAGGCTCTAAAGGAGAATCTGAAACAACTATAGATTTATCAAAATAAATTAACTTATGCGTCAAGTAGATATTTTAAAATTTTTAGAAGATACTAAAAAAAATCAAATTTCAAATTCTAAAGTAGAATTTAATCCTTTATCTTCAGCAGAACCTATGGCTGATTATTTTGGTGAAACTGCTCCTGATTTTGGAAGTTCTCAATATGATAAACAAGGTAGTATTACTACCGGTGATTTAGCTGAACAAAATAGGTTAAATTATATGCGTGGTGAAAGACAATCTAACTGGGATAAGTTAGGTAACGGTTTAGTTAATATGGGTGGTAAAGCTTTTACTACTGCTGCAGAAGGTATAATAAATCCTTTTTATGGAACTATAGCTGCATTAACTAATACTGATAAAGATGGTAAATGGGATCCAAATTTTAACTCTTATTATAATAATCAATTAACTCAAGCTTTAGATAATGTTAATAAAGCTGTTGAAGAATCTAATCCTTTTTATGAAACTAAAGAAGAAGCTAATGCTCAAGGTTTAGATAAACTTTGGTCATTTAATACTATTGCTAGAGATGTATTAGGTGGTGCAGGAACTAGTTTAGGTGCTGCATTAACAGGTATGGCTTGGTCTAAAGGACTATCGGCATTAAGTAAAACTATGGCTGCAGCTGGAACAGCTGAAGAAGCTGCTGCTGTCTTAGCTGAAGCTAAAGCTATGGGTGTTTCTCCTGATAAATTAAAATATATAGCTGATCAAAGACTTAAGCAAGTTGTTAAAGATGGAGCTAAAAATGGAACCATTGCTATAGCTAGTGCTTCTGGTGAAGCTGGAGCTGAAGCTCGTGAAGCTGAAAAAAATATATTTCATAAATTAACTCATGATGAATTTGGTAGACCTAAACAAATGACTGAATCTGAGTTAGCTTATGCTGAAATGATTTCTAAACAAGCAGGTGATGCAGCTTTTGCAATGAACTTACCTGTAATTATGGCTGATAACTGGTTAACATTTGGTAAAGCTTTATTTGGAAATAAAACTAATGATTTTGCTAAAGTAGTTAAAGAAGGTACTTTTTTTGATGCAGCAACTCAAACTTATAAAGCTGTTGAAAAAGGTACATCTGATGCTGTGAAATACAGATTAACTAAATTACTTACACCTATGGCTGCTGAGATGACTCAAGAGCAACTACAATTTGGTATAGGTAAAACTGCTGAAGATTACTTTGTTAAAAAATATTATAATCCTAATGCTGCAGATTTTGCAGAATCAATGACTAAAGGTTTAGCTGAAGCTTATGGTTCTCAAGAAGGTTGGCATGCCGGTATTATTGGAGCTTTATCTTCAGGTATTGCTAGTCCAGGAATGGTATTAGCTTTTCAAGGAACTAAAGGATTTAAAGATGAGTTTATAACTGATCCTAATGATGCTATTGCTAAACAAGGAGCTGAATTATTAAATAAATATAAAGTTGAAGATGTTAGACGTAAACTAGTTGATAGTTTTGTTAGATCTCAAAATTTAACTGAAGATAAAGATAAAGCTGCGGCAGATAAAAATGTATTTAATTATCAAAATGCTGCTGAAGATTTAGTATTTCAGTATGCTTTTAATAGATTAGTTAACGGTAAATTAGATGAAACTTATAAAGAGTTAGAAGCATTTAAAGATTTAACTGTTGAAGAATTAAAAGATACTTATGGTATTGATATTAATACAGAAAATAAAACTAAAATTGAAGGGTTAACTTCTAAAAATGCAGTTAGAGATTTTGTTGAAAAAAGAATTGAGAAATTAAAACAAGTTGAAAAAACTTATAAAGATATAGATACTCTTAATCCAGGATTAGATTATGAAATTAAAGAACTTTTAACTTATTCTGCACAAGGTATTTACAATGCTAAAAATCGTAAAGCTGAATTAGCTGAAGAAACTGCTCAAATGTTACCTAAATTAGATATGATTGAGTCTATTTCAGCAATTAACAATGATCCTAACGCTTTATTAACTTCTTTAAGTTATAATCCTACAGCTTTTGGTATAACTTATTCTAAACTTTCTAATAAAGAAAAAGATATTTTTAAATCTCAAGTTGAAAAATCTAATGATATTAATCCTGTAGATAAAGAAAAAATCTTAATTAACTTAGAAGATCTTCAAAAATTAGAAGAAAGAGAAAAAGATTTTGTTACTGCTTATACTAGTTTAAAAAGTCCTGCTAAACAAAAAGAGCTTTTAGATAAAGCTAAAACAATGTGGACTAAATATGCTGAAGAAGAAGCTAAACAAAAAGCTAATCAAGGAAATACTAATAATACTACTGGACAAGCTTCTCAAACAAATACTCAGTCTAATCAACAAGCTCAAAATAGTCAACCTGCATCTAATCCTACTCAACAACAACCTCAACAACCAGTTGCTACTACTCAATGGTATGATGAATCTACTACTGAAGATGTGTTAGTAGCTAATCTTAAAGATGCTACAACTAGAGGAGAAATTAATCCTGATCAAGCTTTAGAAATATTAAATGAGTTTAAAACTACAAAATCTCAACCTTCTACTACAGCTACTAATACTAAAGTTGAACCAACTCCGGAACCTAGTCCTGTTAAACCTTCTAATCAATTTCAGAATGTTTTAATGACAGATCCTAAAGATAGAGATGCTGCTAATCAAACTAATGGTAAAAATATTGGTGAAATTAGATCAACTTATGGTTTAGCTTCTTTTAGACAAATTCAAAATTATTTAGCAGAATATCTTGATAAAGGATTATCTCCTAAAGATTATTTAGTATTTACTCAAGAGGGAGATAATATAATGTTAAATATTATTACTCCTGAAGGAGGTCTTGTAGCAATATCTACTATTCAAAAATATTCTAATAAAAATCAACCTAACAAACAAGATTTTGATAAT
>Ga0209990_10002700_pt1 | contig 13641 bp, 58 predicted proteins | sample NOAtaG_6_FD_187304 | JGI IMG/M metagenome (GOLD analysis project Ga0209990, IMG submission 187304) | Freshwater lake microbial communities from Lake Erie, under a cyanobacterial bloom - NOAA_Erie_Diel5S_2200h metaG (SPAdes) (version 2) | ecosystem: Environmental > Aquatic > Freshwater > Lake ...
CTGATAACGTGGTAGCAAGGAAATTGCAAAGGTTTTAATTAATAAATAAAGGCTCGAAAAGCTAAGGAGAAGTAATGGAAAGCGAAGAACATGATGTTGAGATAAATGCAAAGAAAGTGGTGGTAAACACAGGCTGGACTACAAAAATGGCTTTCTGGAATACATTCGGCACAATCTTTGGTGCATTTGTTGGCTTAGCTTCGCTTTTACTTTCTCTGCTCACCTTATTTTTAGTGCTTAAAAAATAACTCTCAGATTGTGTTGGAGTTTAATCAACATAAAACTCCACATTCTCTATCCCGCCATATTTCTCAAAAAAATTATACGCATCTTCTAAAAAGATATCCCAAGAGCTTTTATAATAAACAGTTTCGCTTCTGCCTGGTCGTGACATGCCACACAATTTTACAGTTTCACTATAATCTGTAGTAATAAGTTTAATCTCAGATAAAGAAGGATATTTCTCTGAAATATATTTACAGTAAGAATCAAATATTTGTTGATTCGTCTTATTTGGTATTTGTACTTTCCAATCATCAGACCAGTACATAATGCAATAAGCATCAGTGCTTGATGGCTGTTGGGGTAAATGCAAAGAATCCACAAATGTCAATTCTTTGTTTAATTTACTCGTAAAAACTTCTTTGTAAACACAATTTAAATCCATACTCATATTACTATTATACTCGAAAATCGTGAAAACTGGAAAAAATAAACACACAATCTGAGTGGGTGATGTGTGTTTTGAGGCGATTAGGTGGTTTATTCGCCTCAATTCCTGAGGCGATTGTGTGGGGCTGATTTCAGATGGTGTATCAGATTGTGTTTGGGGTGGAAGGACGGGACCGACGATAAACCCAAAACACAATCTCACAACAATCTCACAACAATCTCACAACAATCTCACAACAATCTCACAACAATCTCACAACAATCTCACAACAATCTCACAACAATCTCACAACAATCTCACATAATCTGAGAACCCAAAACACACAATCTCACAACAATCTCACAACAATCTCACAACAATCTCAAAAAACAATTTCACTATTTCCTCAAAAAATTGCAATTTTGCCCACTTTTTATCCACGTTTACTCCACTAAATTCCCCCTTTATTTCCATTGATTTTTAATCAAAAAAACTTCAAAAAAACTTCAAATTACTGAGGAAAAAAGGAGAGAAAAATAGAAGATAATATAAAGGATTATTTCGATTGATAAAGACAAAATCTTGTTCACTCGAAAAACGATTTGACAACAAAATCATCATAAAGCTTCATAGAGTAAAAAAAAATCTCTTGATTCTTACACATTCACAATCTGATAATGACACACAATTTGAAGGTGACACATCTTGATTTATCCCGCTGTATCAGTGGAATCTTTTTTGTCTTTATCTTTACCTTTAAGATTTACTTAATCGCCTCGAAAAAGTGCTTTCCCATGTTAATTCCAATACCAAGAAATGAATAGAAAAGCTTATAAACTTGTTTGTGTGAGAGATTGTTTTTGGTCTGGTGTTCAATACAAAAAAGGTGATGTAAAAGTGTTTTATTCCGCATTAAAAAGAAAACATTTTTTAGAGAAATGTACCTCGAAATGTTTTGAAAAAATGCTATGAAAATAGCTATAAAAAAGTTTCTTTGATATAATATACTACTATTTCTTTTTTAGCAAATGTGAATGAAAAGAAATAATTATGAGCTCGCCACCACTCCCAATGATACATCTGTCCTTCCACCTGCGAATCCAAGTCACAGCTCACCACTTTCCCCACACAATCTGTATTAGTAAATGTCATTTTTTAATTTCCTGTGATATTTTGGTTTTGATTGGATTAATTTGGTTATAGCCTCGACCATGCACTTGGACATTCATTTGCCCACCCCAACGGTTCCACACATATCTAAACAATTGGGCTTTCATCCGCCTAGTCAGATGCTTGCACACCACTTTACCCACATTTTTTGTATTAGTGAAATTCAATTATTGATGTCCTGTGATATTATGTTGCGAATTGGATTAATTTGTTTATACACTTGGTTAAGCACTTGGTCACTCACTTGGTTCCGCACTTGGTATTTCACTTGCATAGCCACCTCACCACCGCACCGAACAAATTGCCAATACCAATTAATCTTCACACAATCTGTATTAGTGAATGTCATTTGTTTATCTCCTGGTAGATTTTGTTGTGAGTTTGGAAGATTTGCTCAAACACTTGGCTCACTTGGCTAAGCACTTGGCTAAGCACTTGGTTAGGCACTTGCATAGTCACCTGCATATACACCTGCTTGCACACCACTTTCCCCACATTTTTTGTATTAGTGAATGTCATTTCTTATTTCCTGGTGGATTTTGTCTTTAATTTTGTCAATTACGAAGTGCACCTGAAAAAATACCTTGGCGGTCTCACTCTTAACTATGGATGGAACCGTCCAATCAGCATCATCCAATTTTTTCCACACACTATCTGTATTAGTGTATTTCATTTATAGGTGTCCTGTCTGAGTTCAGTTCTTATTGAATTAATTTGAAGCACTTGGTTATACATTTGGACATTCACTTGCTCATGCACTTGAGATTTCACATGGTCAAGCAATTCCCATGTAAAATGACAAAACACCTTATGCCAACTCCAATTATGCCCCACACAATCTGTATTAGTTAATGTCATAATTATTATACGATTGTTTTGTGAAAGCTGGAAAATTGAATGAAGAGATTCGGGCGAAAAAATGTCATTTGTTTAGTTCCTGTTTGATTTTGTATTTGATAGGTTTGATTTGGACATAAACCTTCCATTCCACTTGGTCACACACAGCATCATCAATCACCTCGTCCTCTTGCCAAAATACAATATAATTCTTTACACAATCTGTATTAGTGAATTTCATTTGTTTAGTTCCTTTGAAATTGTGTTGCGGATTGGATAAAACTTTTGCTCGCTCACTTGGCTATCCACTTGCAATAACACCTGCAATCCCACTTGGCCTTCTGCTTGCAATGTAGTATCAACAAACACCTTATACCAAGTCCAATCTTTACCCACACAATCTGCATTAGTAAATGTCATTTGTTTAGTTCCTGCTTGATTTTGGTTTTGATTGAATTAATTTGAAGCACTTGCACTTGGTCAGTAGCGTGGTCACTCACTTGTTTTCTCACTTGGTATTTCACTTGAGATGCAACCTCACGCCACACCTCAAACGGACACCAATCATTCTCCACACAATCTGTATTAGTGAATGTCATTTGTTTTTTTCCTGATGGATTTTGTATTTGATTTGAGTGATTTGGTCATACACTTGGTAAAGCACTTGGACATACACTTGGTCATACACTTGGTTTTCCACTTGCTCATTCACTTGCTTCTTCACTGGCCATTTAGCCTCACCCCACACCTTGTACCAACTCCAATCTTTCCCTACACTTATTATATTAGTGAAATTCATTTGTTTATAATCTATTATACGATTGTTTTGTGAAAGCTGGAAAATTGAATGAAGAAATTCGGGCAAAAAATATCATTTGTCTATTTCCTCACAGATTTTGTTTTTCACAGCATATTGCAAAATATGATTCACCCAATGCACCTGCTGAAAAACCCTCTCTTCATCAAGGGTATCTACATTACACAAAGTTGCCCAATACCGAGACGTGGGATACCTCAAAACCGAACCCCACTCTATTCTGAGTTTTGACATAGAAGTGACCATATATAAAGTTGGCTTTTCCCCATGCACCTTAAAATTTACACAATCTGTATTAGTAAATGTCATTTGTTTATCTCCTGTTTGATTTTGTTGCGAATTGGGAAGATTTGGCCACTCAACTGTGTATAAGCCTGTTCTTTTACCTGCAAATTACCACGCGAATCAAGTAGCAAGCCCACCCAAAGAAAATCTAACATTATGGATTCTGCACAATCTGTATTAGTAAAATTCATTTTCTTATTTCCTTTAAGATTTTGTATTTAATTGGACTAATTTGGTCACCCACCTTACATTTTACCTCAATGCACAATGATAAGTGAGAAAGAAGGTGGTCGGAGATGGAAGTCTCCCAAACCTTGGGAACCATGCCCTTTACACAATCTGTATTAGTGAATTTCACAATCTATTATACGATTGTTTTGTGAAAGCTGGAAAATTGAATGAAGAGAATCGGGCGAAAAATGTTATTTGTTGATTTCCTGTTTGATTGTTTTTAAGATTGGGTAAATTTGGTTGAAAACCAAACGACACATCTGCCCAGAAACCTGTCTATACAAATACTTGTATTCAGGCCTAACCTCATTAAGCCACCTCTTCAACTTTGATTGTGCTTGCCTTTCCATCTGCGTATACACTTCTTTCCCCACACTATTTGTATTAGTGAATGTCATTTGTTTATCTCCTGTTTGATTTTGGTTTTGAATGGATTGGGTTGGGCATCCACCTCCCATTTCACTTGCAAATGTACCTGCTCATCCACCTCCCATTTCACATGTTTGTGCACTTTGTTTTCCACATGGACATACACTTGCGTTGTAGCCGTATCCCACAGTGACTCATACACACGCCAATTTTTCAACACACAATCTGTATTAGTTAATGTCATTTGTTGATTTCCTTTTTGGTTTTGTATTTAATTGGATTAATTTGGTCATCCACCTCCCATTTCACTTGCTTATCCACTTGGTTAGGCACTTGCCATGTAAAACGACTAAATGCCTTATACCTACTCCAATTTTTCCCCACACAATCTGTATTAGTGAAATTCATTTTTTAATTTCTTTATGGATTTTGGATTTGATTGGACTAATTTGGTAAATCACTTGGTCATCCAATTGGTCATTCACTTGGTCGCTCACTTGGCTAAGCACTTGGTCATTCAATTGGCTAAGCACTTGGTTAGGTGCTTGCCATGTAAACCGACTAAATACCTTATACCAACGCCAATTTTTCAACACACAATCTGTATTAGTGAATATCATTTGTTGATATCCTGTATGATTTTGGTTTTGATTGGATGAATTTGGGCATCCACCTTCCATTTCACTTGCTTATCCACTTGGTTAGGCACTTGCCATTGAATGTACCCATGTACCCCAACCATCGACATATACAACGCCAGATTCAACCCAATATTTGGACTATCTGTATTAGTGAAATTCATAATCTATTATACGATTGTTTTGTGGAATTTGATTAAATCCTCTTTGATTTTGGTTTTGATAGGATTAATTTGGTAAAACACTTGACCATCCATTTGGTCATTCACTTGGAGATTCACTTGGAGATTCACTTGGAAATTCACTTGGAAATTCAGTTGGAAAATCACTTGGTCATCCACTTGAGATATAACCTTATACCTATCCCATTTATTCCCCGCACTTTTTGTATTAGTGAATGTCATTTGTTTATCTCCTGTGTGATTTTGTATCGTATTGGGTAGATTTGGGCATCCACCTGCCATTTCACTTGCTCATCCACTGGCTCCTTCACTTGCCATGTAACATGACCCCACACATCATACCAATACCAATTATTCTCCACATAATCTGTATTAGTGAAATTCATTTTCTTAATTCCTGTTTGATTGTGTATGGAATTGGTGTGTTTTTGGTATTCACTCGCGTAATTAGCGATTGCCATTCCATTTGGTCAATCAAATCCAATTGCCAAGTCATCTGCCAATGCATCAGGAAATACAACTCAAATTTTAATCTCTTTGTATTAGTAAATTTCATTTTTGATTTCCTCGTAGATTGTGCTTGGTATTTGATAGATTCGGTAAAACACTTGGTCATTCACTTGGTTCCACACTTGGTCGATATCACGCTCTATCACATGGTCATCCAATTCCCATAAAACCGACCACATCCCCGTAGCCCCACCCCAACCTTTACCAAAACAATCTGTATTAGTAAAATTCATAATCTATTATACGATTGTTTTGTGAAAGCTGGAAAATTGAATGAAGAGAATCGGGTGAAAAATGTCATTTGTTGATTTCCCTTCTGATTTTGGATTTGATAAGGTTGATTTGGCCATACACTTTCCAATTTAATTGGTCATCCACTTGGTTCCATACTTGGTCATCCACTTGGACATACAATTCTTGCCAACAAAAATCATGCTCCACACAATCTGTATTAGTGAAAGTCATTTGTATATTTCCCGATGGATTAAGGTTCGGATTGATTTATACACTGGCAATCTCATTTGGTAATACACATGTTCTTGCATCCACCCAAACGAATACCAATTCGTATCACGCCCCACATCATCTGTATTAGTAAAATTCATAATCTATTATACGATTGTTTTGTGAAAGCTGGAAAATTGAATGAAGAGATTCTGGCGAAAAATGTCATTTGTTTAGTTCCTGTTTGATTATTAGATAGATTAAAAACACTTGGACATCCACTTCCTCATGCACTTGGCTACTCAATTCCCTTCTCACGTGGTTATCCACCTGCACATGCATCTGCAAATGCATCTTCAAATACGCCCTATACCTCACACTATATGTATTAGTGAAATTCATTTGTTTATTTCCTGTTTAATTTTGTATTTGATAAGGTTGATTTGGCCATACACTTTCCAATTTAATTGGTCAAGCACTTGGTTCCACACTTCGTAATTAAATTGGTCCCACAGTTGGCCATCAAGGTCCCAATATATATCTTCCCTCGCACTGTCTATATTAGTGAAATTCATTTATTAATTTCCTTTAAGATTTTGTATCGTATTGGGTAGATTAAATACACTTGGACATCCACTTCCCCATGCAATTCGCCATACGCTTGGTGATAAAAGTGCCGATTTATCTCATACCTCACATCATTTGTATTAGTAAAATTCATTTGTTGATTTCCTGTTCGATTTTGGTTTTGATAAATTCGATTTGCTTATACATTTGCCAACTCACTTCGTCATACACCAAATACCGTAACAATTGGTCATGCAATTGGCCATCAAAGTCCACATATATATCTTCCCCTACACAATCTGTATTAGTGAATGTCATTTGTTAATTTCCTGTAAATCTCCTGTATGATTTTGTTTTGAATTGGATTAATTTGCAATCTCGCATGCTCACTTACTTGAAATTTCACTTGTCTGCTCTCTCGCCATCTCTCTTCCCATCCCCTGTCCCATATCACTTTGTACCACACTCCCAAATACTCAGTCTTCACACAATCTGTATTAGTGAATTTCATATCTATTATACGATTGTTTTGTGAAAGCTGGAAAATTGAATGTAGAGATTCGGGCGAAAAATGTTATTTGTTGATTTCCTTTATGATTTTGTATCGTATTGGATAGATTAAAAACACTTGGTCATCCACGTCCCCATGCAATTCGCCATACGCTCGGCTCCAAAAGTGCCGATTTATCTCATGCCTCACACAATCTGTATTAGTGAATGTCATTTGTTAATTTCCTGTTCGATTTTGGTTTTGATAGGTTTAATTTGGTCATACACCACATACCGTTTCGGTTGGTGATACAACAAATACTGGTATGTAGGTCTTGAGGCGGTTTTCCGATGCAAGTTTGAGTTCATCAGCATATCCAAATCCAAATACACCTCTTTCTTCACACAATCTGTATTAGTGAAAGTCATATCTATTATACGATTGTTTTGTGAAAGCTGGAAAATTGAATGAAGAGAATGGGGCAAAATGTTATTTTTTTATTTCCTGTTTGATTTTGTATCGTATTGGATTGAATTGGTAAACCACTTGCCAAAACACCTGCTCATTCACCTGCCACTTTTCAAACGATGGAGGTATGCCACTCCCAATAAACGGAAAATTCATGCTAGTCGGAAAATTCATGCTATTAAATTTATTTACGTTATATGTATTAGTGAGGTTCATTTTATTATTTCCCTTCTGATTTTGTTTTTGATTAAATTGTGATGGAGATACACTTGCACACTCACTTGGCTTTCCACATGCTCATACACATGCCATCTCACTTGGTCATTCAATTGGTCATACACTTGGCCATCAAAGTCCCAATATATATCATGCCCCGCACGATTTGTATTAGTAAAATTCATTTGTTTATGCCTTGTTCGATTTTGGTTTTGATTTGTATTGGTGAATGTCATTTGTTGATTTCCTGTTTGATTTTGGTTCTGATAGGTTTAATTTGGTCATACGCTTTCCAACTCACTTGGTCATTCACTTGGTCACTCACCTTAAATTTCACATGGCCAATCACTTGGACACTCACTTGGACTTTCACCTGCCAGCATATATAATACTCCGCACTTGTTGTATTGGTGAATGTCATTTGTTTAGCTCCTTTTCGATTTTGCGTTGAATTGGATTAATTTGGTAAATCACTTGGCTATACACTTGGTTATACACTTGGTTCCACACTTGCAAACTCACTCGGCTCCACACATATCTAAACAATTGGGCTTTCATCCGCCTAGTCAGCTGCTTGCACACCTCTTTCCCCACACAATCTGTATTAGTGAAATTCATCATTTGATTTCCTGTTCAATTGTGTTTCGGATTTTGCAGATTTGGTCGCCCACATACCAATTCACCGCCACGTTCACCTTCGCACACACAAAGTTCGCCTGATTTCGCACCAGCTGATACACCCGATAATCCATGATGCTATGCACTATATGTTCCACACAATCTGTATTAGTGAAATTCATCGCTTGATTTCCTGTATGATTTCGTATTTTAATGAATAGGTTTGCACATACACTTGCCAATCCACTTGGTCACCCACATCCTCATACGCTTGCCCACCTACCTGCCCTCGCATTTGCATATCTGAAATCATAGCCCTATCCAGCTTTGAATTTATACTTGTTGTATTGGTGAAAATCATATCTTAATTTCCAGTTTGATTTTGTATCGTATTGGATTGAATTGGTAAAACACTTGCCAAAACACCTGCTCATTCACCTGCCGCTTTTGCAACCTTGGCCCAACAATCGGCAAATTCATGCTATTCTTTTTATTCACGCTATCTGTATTAGTAAAATTCATTTTTTTATTTCCTGGTGGATTTTGGTTTTGATAGGTTCGATTTGGTCATACACTTGCCAATTCAATTGCGGTTCCACAGGAAAATTCCTCATTAAATTTAAAAACTCATACACGAACTCTACAAAATCTGTATTAGTGAATGTCATAATCTATTATACGACTGTTTTGTGAAAGCTGGAAAATTGAATGTAGAGATTCGGGCGAAAAATGTCATTTGTTGATTTCCTGCTTGATTATGCATCCGATTGGATTGAATTGGTAAAATACTTGCCAAAACACCTGCTCAATCATTTGGTTATCACAATAGCCACGCACATGCTCGCCTATCTCATGATAAAAATGCGAATAATCCGTTTTACAATTCAAACTATCTGTATTAGTGAGGTTCATTTGTTTAGCTCCTGTTTGACAGTGTTTTGGATTGGAGAAATTTGGTCATCCACCTGCCAACTCACCCCAATGCACACTGGAATATATGTTTCCTCCCATTTAGAGGGGACCACCCTCACCCCCACACAATCTATATTAGTGAATGTCATTTTTTTATTTCCTGGTGGATTTTGGTTTTGATAGGTTCGATTTGGTAATACACCTGCACATCCAATTGCGGTTCCATAGGAAAATTCCTCATTAAATGTAAAAACTCATACACCCTTAACCCCACCCTATCTGTATTAGTGAAATTCATTTGTTTATCTTCTGTGTATCTTCTGTGTGATTTCGTATTTTAATGAATAGATTTGCTTATACATTTGCCATTTCACTTGGTCATTCACTTGGTCACTCACTTGGTCACTCACTTGGTCATCCAATTGGTTATCCACATGGTTTTCCACTTGCCAACATATATCATACTCCACACAATCTGTATTAGTGAAATTCATTTCTTAATCTCCTGTTTGATTTTTATGTGGATTGGTTTGGTCAAACCAAAAATCGTGAACATTATCTGCTCAGCCACCTCCCGCACATTCCGCAAATCTAAACCCAAATTCCTTTCCGCTCTTCCAATTGCACAATCTGTATTAGTGAAATTCATTTTTTTGTTTCCTGGTGGATTTGTAATTGTGCTTTGTCAATTTGGCCACTCACCTGCCATTTCACTTGGTCTTTCACTTGGTCTTTCACCTGCAAACACACCTGCCATTTATTAACTGATGACCAATTGTTTGTAGTCATTTGCCAATAAGCCTTAAAACTCATAGTATTTGTATTAGTGAAATTCATTTTTTTATTTCCTGGTGGAGTTTGTTTTCGATAAGGTTGATTTGGTCATACACTTGACTTTCAGTTTGCCAATACACCTGCTCCCAAACATTTGCATAGAATGGGCTAATTTCCTCTTCTACCTGATAAAACACCTCATCAGACATCTCTTCCCCCACACAATCTGTATTAGTGAAATTCATTTTTTTGTTTCCTGGTGGATTTTATAAAAGGCTTGGTCAATTTGGCCACTCACCTGCCATTTCACTTGGTCTTTCACTTGGTCTTTCACCTGCAAACACACCACCTGCCAATTATTAACTGTAGTCCATTGCCAATAAACCTTATAACTCATAGTATTTGTATTAGTAAAATTCATTTGTAAAGCTCCTGTATGATTTCGGTTTTGATTGGATGAATTTGGGCATCCACCTTCCATTTCACGTGGTCATACATCTGCAATCTCAACTGATTATCCACATGGTCTTGTACCAGCACACTCATCTCCATCGAACAATACAACTGCCCAGCCAGCCGCCAACACCCTAGCTTCACCCATCTCTCAACATTATTGGTATTGGTGAATTTCATAATTATTATACGATTGTTTTGTGAAAGCTGGAAAATTGAATGAAGAGAATCGAGCGAAAAATGTCATCGTAATATCTCCTGTTTGATTTTGTTTCGAGTTGGATTAATTTGGCTTATTTCGATTTGTTTAGTCACCTGCATATAAACCTGCCATTCCACTCTGAGTTTCGCATGGTCTTCCACAAACAAACGCCAGTCCTTTTCATAAAAAACTCCTCTGCTCTCCTGCGTATATTCCTTTCCTACTCTTAAATATTGCCCCACACAATCTGTTTTAGTAAATTTCATTTGTTTAGCTCCTGTATGATTTTAATTTTCATAGGCTGGTGAAAACTTCGCACCACTTGCAAATACACCCGCTCATACACTTGCTTTTCCACCTGCTCACGCACTTTCCCATAACCCAAAATTTGGTTGATTTGCACCTCTTCCCTTACACAATCTGTATTAGTAAAATTCATTTTTTTGTTTGCTGTTCAATTTTGATTTGAATTTTTCTGGTTTGGTCTTCTAATAAATCTCCAATTTCTCTATCAACTTTCCAATACAAATGGTCACTTACATGAAAATACATTTGGTTATCAACCTCAGAATCCATATCTCTCCACACCTCTTCCTTCACACAATCTGTATTAGTAAAATTCATTTTTTATTTCCTGTACGATTTTGATTCGGATTGGATTGATTTGGTCATCAACCTGCCATCTCGCTTGGTCATTCACTTGCCATCCAACCTGACTAAACATCTGCTCGTTTATCTCAAAATAAAAATCCCAATAAATCGTTTTAGGATTTACACTATCTGTATTAGTGAATGTCATTTTCTTATTTCCCTTGAGATTGTGGGGCGAATTGGCCTGACATGAGACGCCCCCACTTGCCTAAGTACATGATGATATACATCATGACACACATGATTATATATGTTCAACTGCACCTTCCACATTACCTTATTCAACGCACAATCTGTATTGGTGAATGTCATTTGCTTATCTCCTGCGAGATTGTGGAGCGAATTGGCCTGAAATGAGACCAACCCACTTGCTCATTCAATTGCCTAGCTACATGACAATATACATGATGATGCACATGCTCACTAATGTCCCAGTGCAACTTCCATATTACCTTATTCTCCACACTATCTATATTGGTGAATGTCATTTGTTTATCTCCTGCGAGATTGTAGTTTTGATATGGCGAGTTTTGCTTGTCGTCTTATTTCGCACAATTATTTCCATTCTTTCATACTGCGGAAATGTCACATATTTCCATAAGCTGAGAATTACCGCTCTTTCCATCCACCAATTTGGATTAATAATATATTTTATATTGCTTTGTGTATCAGTGAAATTCATAATCTATTATACGATTGTTTTGTGAAAGCTGGAAAATTGAATGAAGAGATTCGGGCGAAAAATGTCATTTGTATGTTTCCTGTTTGATTTTGGTTATGATTGGTATGATTTGCCTTAATATTTGTGTTTCCTGATGTTTAATATGCCTATAAAAACATCTGTATGACTTTCTTATGGTGATAAACAGATTTAAGTTTGAGTTCTTCTGCCCTGCCATCATCCAATACACCTCTTTCCCCACACAATCTGTATTAGTGAAATTCATTTGTCTATATCCTGATAGATTGCTATTTCGATTGGAGCAATTATATCGCCCACCTGCTCGCGAACATGATTATAAACAGCCATGTTTTTCGTTTTCATTTGGCTATATACCAAGTAAAATATTTTAAAAAACTTTTGCTGTTCCACATTATCTGTGTTGGTGAATTTCATTTTTTATTGCTTTATGTAAAATAAGTTTGACAGAGAAGAAATAATCTTTTCCGAAACTAATATACATATTAGACCCCATATGCTTATATAGCTGACCACTAGAGTCATAATCGAAACTTGTGGGTTTTGTATTTGTAAACATCATAATTAGCTAGCCATTTTTTTTGGTCTGCCACGTTTTTTAGTTTCCACGCTCACAGATTGTTTTGGCTTTCTGCCTCTTTTGCCTTTGATTTCCATTTTCTTATTTACTTTAGGTTTGTTCAGTTTTTCCAATACCTTTTCTTTTAGGTCTGGATTCAATTCTACGTAGGCTTTAGCAAATAAACACTCCAAGTAGCCATTGTCTTGATAAACCATGCTCTGTGCCAATTCTAAGATGTTCTTGAACGGTTTTCGTGCGATTTGATTGGCTAATTCTAAAAGGTCTTTTGCGTTTGGAGACTCTACATCTCTAACACAACATCCCACCACTTTTTGTGGAAAGAACTTTTCAGAACGAGTGTCAAAGAGACACATGAGGCCGTTTTCATTTTGCTTAAAAATTACTTTCATATCTATTATACGCTCAGATTGTGAAATCTGGAAAAATAGGGCGAATTATTGGTTGAAGAATTCTTTGAATTTATCTCCGCCATATGCAGATTGTGTAAGATTGATTATTTCTCTGATTGTGATTAGCTCTGGAAAAGTTTTTCCAGACATCCATCCCCTAATTCCCTCTCGGCAAGCTCTTGTAATTGCTCTATAAACATTAATAGCTTCTTCATGAGACATTAGTTTGTCAATATCTAAATCTTTAAGAGCATCTGGATTAGCTTGCATTAGTTTGAAATTATAATCCTGAATAGCTTCTTCGATTGTTTTGCCATGAGCCCAAATGTCTTTGGCTCCCACAATGTAATCGAAAGGAGTTTTGATGACAGATAAATCCCCAACCTCTTTCCTTGACACAATCTCACGAACAATTCCATCAATGTAACACCAATCTTTTTCAATTGTTTGATTCATTAATGGAATGGTAGGTACAGATGTGAG
>Ga0209990_10002712_pt1 | contig 13591 bp, 12 predicted proteins | sample NOAtaG_6_FD_187304 | JGI IMG/M metagenome (GOLD analysis project Ga0209990, IMG submission 187304) | Freshwater lake microbial communities from Lake Erie, under a cyanobacterial bloom - NOAA_Erie_Diel5S_2200h metaG (SPAdes) (version 2) | ecosystem: Environmental > Aquatic > Freshwater > Lake ...
TGCTCAGTTCACAGCGGGCGTCCTTGACCTCGACACCCGCCGCGTCGAAGGTTTCGACGCGCACGGGTTGCGTGGTCGAGGTGATCACCGTGGCGCAACCGCTCAGCGCAAGGCAGCCCAGCGGCAGAAGGATTCGCAGCACCATGACACTCGGACCAGTTTCGAGGGAAATGAGTATGGCGGTCGGACGCAGCGCCAGCCACTGAAAGAAACAACAGTGGCCGGGACGACATGCCGGGAGCAGGTCGCAGCGCCGCCCTGTCGCCTTATCGCCCTGTCGCCTTATCGCCCTATCGCCGTATCGCCGTATCGCCGTATCGCCTCATCGCCTCATCGCCTTATCGCCTTATCGCCTTGTCGCCTAGTTGCCCTGCACGCCGGGGCGCCGGGGCGCTGGTTGCCGCAGCGGTCAGGCGCGGGGCCGCCGGTCTCGTCGTCGACCAAGCTGCCACCGTAGCGATGCATCAGGCGCTGCGCCGCTGCTGCGCTCAGGTCTGCACCAGCTTGCGGTGCCGCTGGATGCTCATCAACATGCCGCAGGCCATGCCGAGCGTCACGAGCGCCGTACCGCCGTAGCTCATGAACGGCAGCGGCACGCCGACCACCGGCAGGATGCCGCTCACCATGCCCATGTTGACGAAGCAGTAGGTGAAGATGATGAGAGCGATCGCGCCGGCGAGCAGCCGTCCGAACAGCGTGGCCGCCCCCAGCGCAATCGACAGGGCACGCACCACGAGGGCGAGGAACAGCGCCAGCAGCACGATGTTGCCCACCAGACCGAACTCCTCGGAGTAGACCGCGAAGATGAAGTCGGAGGTACGCTCGGGGATGAACTCCAGGTGCGTCTGCGTGCCCTGCATCCAGCCTTTGCCGAACACGCCGCCCGAGCCGATGGCGATCATTGCCTGCAGGGTGTGGAAGCCTTTGCCGAGCGGATCGGTCATCGGGTCGATCAGCGTGAGCACGCGCTGCCGCTGGTAGTCGTGCATCAGCGTCCAGGCCACCGGGAGGAATGCCAGTCCGGCCAGGCCCATGGCGATCAGCCACTTCCAGGGCAGACCGGCGAAGAAGATCACGAAGAAACCGGCAGCCAGCACCAGCAGCGCGGTGCCGAGGTCGGGCTGGTGCACGATCAGCACCACCGGCACCGCCACCAGCGTGGCGGCCACGATGAAGTCGAGCGTGCGGATCTGCCCCTCGCGCTTGTGGAAGTACCAGGCGAGCATCATCGGCAGCGCCAGCCGCATGATCTCCGACGGCTGGATCGTCACCACGCCGAGGTTGAGCCAGCGCTGCGCCCCCTTGACGGTGACGCCGAACAGTTCCACCCCGACCAGCAGCAAGACGCCCAGCGCGTACACAGGCGCGGCGAACTTCATGAGCAAGGCGGGCGGGATGCTGGCGAACACGAACATCACGAAGGCCGCCACCGCGAAATTGCGCATCTGGTCGGTGAAGCGCCAAGGAAAGTCGGCGCCCGCCGAATACAGCGTCAGCGAACCGACCATCGCCAACGCGGCCACGATCGCCAGCAGCGCGGGGTCGAGCACCGCCAGCCGCTCGCGCATGAACAAGACCACGCGCGACTGCAGGGTCGGCGCCTGGTGGCGGGTGCCGATCAGCGTGCTCAACGGACCTCCACTGCGCCGGCCCCCGCCGCGGGGGTCTGCGCCCAGCGCGCTGACTGCGCCACCGGCGGCACTGCCTTGCCGGGCGCCCTGGGCGCGGCCGCCGGTGCCTCGTCCCGGTTGCTCAGATCCGCGGGCGCCCTGGGCACTTTGCCAAGGAGGTAGTAGTCGAGCACCTGGCGGGCGATCGGCGCGGCCGCGCGGGCGCCGAAGCCGCCGTTCTCCACCAGCAGCGCCAGTGCGATGGTCGGCTTGTCCGCCGGCGCGAACGCCATGAACAGCGAGTGGTCGCGGTACCGCTCGTCGATGCGGCTCTCGTCGTACTTCTCGTTCTGCTTGATGGTGATCACCTGCGCGGTGCCGGTCTTGCCTGCCACCTTGTAGGGCACACCGGCGAAGGCATGACGGCCGGTGCCCGAAATGTTGACATCCACCATGGCGTCGATCACCGCCTTCAGGTTCTCCGGCTTCAGCGGGATGCGGTAGCTCTCCTTGGGCACCGTGAACCGCTTTTCGCCGGTCTGCGAGTTCTCGATCTGCTTGACCAGGTGCGGCTTCATCACGCTGCCCTCGTTGGCCAGCGTCGCCGTGGCGTGCGCCAGTTGCAGCAGCGTGAAGGCGTTGTAGCCCTGGCCGATGCCCACGCTGATGGTCTCGCCGCCGTACCACCTCTGATTGAAGCGGCGCATCTTCCACTCGGTCGACGGCAGGATGCCCTGCTGCTCGCCCTCCATGTCGACGCCGGTCAGCTGGCCGAAGCCCCAGGGCTTCATGTAGTCGTGGATCGCGTCGACGCCCAGGTCGTCGGCGAGTTTGTAGTAGTACACGTCGGACGACTGCACGATCGAGCGGTGCAGGTTGACCGGTCCGAGCGGCACCTTGGCGCTGTCGCGGAACTTGTGGTTGCCGTACATGAAGAAGCCCGGGTCGATGATGACCGTCTCGGGCGTGCGCTTGCCCAGCTCCAGTCCCGCCAGTCCGAGGAAGGGCTTGTAGGTCGAGCCGATCGGGTAGGTGCCGCGCAGCGCGCGGTTCAGCAGCGGCTTGTCCGGGTCGTTGTTCAGCTCGTCCCAGTTCTTCGGATCGATGCCGTCGACGAACAGGTTGGGGTCGAAGGTGGGCTTGCTGACGAAGGCGAGGATGTCGCCGGTGGCCGGCTCGATGGCGATCAGCGCGCCGCGCCGGTCGCCGAAGGCCTTCTCGACGATCTCCTGCAGCTTGATATCAACCGAAAGAATGAGGTTGTTGCCGGGCACCGGCGGCGTGCGATTGAGCGTGCGCACCGCGCGGCCCCCGGCGGTGATCTCCACTTCCTCGAAGCCGGTGGTGCCGTGCAGCTCGCGCTCGTAGCTGCCTTCCAGGCCGAGCTTGCCGATGTACTCGGTGCCCACGTAGTCGGCCGCATCGGCCTGCCTGGCGATCTTCTCCTTGTCGGCCTGGCTCACGCGGCCGATGTAGCCGACCAGGTGCGCGCCCACTTCGCCAAGCGGATAGTCGCGGAACAGCCGCGCCCGCAACTGCACCTGCGGGAACCGCCAGCGGTGGGCGGCGAACTTCGCCACCTCCTCGTCGCTGAGCCGCGTGCGGATCGGGATCGAATCGGCGCCCTTGAGTTCCTCCCGCAGTTTGGCAAAGCGGCGCCGGTCGCGCGGCTGAACCTCGACGACCTGGGCCAGTTCATCGATCAGCGGGTTGACGTTCTTGACCTGGCGTGGGTCGATCTCCAGCGTGTAGCCGGCGTAGTTGCGCGCGATGACGATGCCGTTACGGTCCTTGATCAGGCCGCGGTTGGCGGTGACCGGCACGACCGCGATGCGGTTCTGCTCGGCGCGCGCGTGCAGATCATCGTGCTTGAAGACCTGCAGCCAGACAAAGCGCGTCAGCAGCAGCGCGAAACAACCGAGCGCCACCAGCCCGGCCACCAGCACGCGCGAGCGGAAGAAGAACAACTCCCTCTCGGTGTTGCGAAGGACCTTGCTGCGCGGGCCCAGCAGCGACAGGCTGCCGACCTGCGACCGGCGCCGCCGGCGGCGCCACCGCTCAAACATCGTCGGACCCCGGGTCACCAAGCCTGCAGCGCGCCATAGAGCCACGATTCTAGGGGCAGCGCCCAGCGCGCGGCGTCGCTGGCACGCACGCCCCGGACCTAGAGCGGTCGCGTCTCGTCGCGGTCCACCGGGCGCCGCTGCGGTGCCAGCAGCAACCAGTGGACCGCCGGCCAGAGCAGCGCCCCGACCGCGCTGTCGGCGAAGTACCACCAGCCGGGAAACGCGCCGCCGACCCACAGGCGAATCAGCAGCGAAGCCAGTTGCGCCAGCGCCAGCAGCGGCAGGACGAACAGCACCTGCGACAGCACCGGGAACCACAGGATGCGCCGGTGCAGCGTGATGGCGCCGTAGCTCAGCAGCGTATAGGCCAGCGCATGCTCGCCGAACAGGGCGCCGTCGTGCACATCCATCAGCAGGCCGAACACGAACGCCGCCGCCATGCCGAGCCGGCGCGGCTGATGAACGCTCCAGAAGACCAGCACCACGGCCAGGAAGTCCGGCACGCCGGGCACCGCCCCCACCGGCAACAGGTTCAGGAGGAATGCGACGATCAGCGAAAGCCAGAGAAACAACGGGTTGACCGGCCGCTGCAGCAGCGCCTGCGGGCGGTAGCTGCCGCGGCCGACCAGACCGGGCACGTTGCCCGGTTCCGATGGCTCGGCCGGGCCGCCGCGCAGCCAGCCGCCCAGGCGGTCCAGCCCGCTCACGAGGCCCCCTTGAAGCCCCCGCAGGGCGCCTGCGGCCTTGCGCAGGGGGGTTGGCGCCGGGGCGGGTTCGCCGCGCTCATTTTCGTGCCCCCCGCTTGGCGGGCTCGCGCCGGGCTTCTTCAGGTGGCGGCAGGGCAGCCACCTGCGCCGGGTCGACCATCAGCACGAGCACGTGACGGTTGCTGTCCACTCCAGCGGCGGGCACGAGGACCACGCGGGCGAACTGGTCCTTGACGCTGCGTTCCAGCCGCGCCACCGACCCCACCGGCAGACCAGGCGGATACAGCCGGTCCAGTCCCGAGGTCACCACCACGTCGCCCTGCTGGATGTCGGCATTGGAGGCCATGAAGCGCAACTCCAGCGTGCCTGGGTCGGCGCCGCCGTAGACGATGCCGCGCAGGCCGTTGCGCAGGATCTGCACCGCAATCGTCTGGTCCTTGTCGGTCAGCAGGGTGACCTCCGCCGTGGCCGGGAACACGCGCGTCACCTGCCCGACCACGCCGATGGCGTCGATTACCGGCTGCCCTGGCTTCAGGCCCGCCGCCTGGCCCTTGTCCAGCACGAGCTTGCGGCTGAAGCGGTCGCGCGGCTGGTACATCACCTCGGCGACCCGCGTGGGTGCGCTGCCTCGTTCACCGAGCGACAAGAGCGCGCGCAGGTGCGTGTTCTCGGCGCGCAGCTGCTCGGCCTGCAGCAGTTGCTGGGACCGCTCGACGGCCTGGCGGCGCAGCGACTCGTTCTCGCGGTTCAGCCGCTCCACCGAGGTGAAGTAGTCGCCCACGCGATCGAATACGGCGCCCGGGACCAGCATGGCTTGTTGCAGCGGATACAGCACCACACCGAGACCCACCCGCACGGTCTCCAGCACCTTCAGGCGCGAGTCGACCACGATCAGCGCAATGGCCAGAAACGCGAAGAAGGCCAGCCGAGCCCGCGCGGACACGCCCTGGTTGAACAGCGGCGGGGGGCCGTAGTCCATGGCGTCGTCAAGCCTCCAGGGTCGAGCGTCAAGAGCGCACGACCGATTTGCGTCCCGCCACGCCCGAAGCTGAACGCTCGAGGCTCAACGGAAGTCAGCCGGTGGCGAACATGGAGCCGAGCTTGTCCATGCGCTCGAGCGCGGTGCCGCAGCCGCGCACGACGCAGGTGAGCGGGTCCTCGGCGACGATCACGGGCAGGCCGGTTTCCTCCATCAGCAGGCGGTCCAGATCGCGCAGCAGCGCGCCGCCGCCGGTGAGCACCATGCCGCGGTCGGCAATGTCGGCACCCAGCTCGGGCGGGGTCTGCTCGAGCGCGATCTTGACGGCGCTGACGATCTGGTTCAGCGGGTCGGTAAGCGCCTCGAGGATCTCGTTGCTGCTGATGGTGAAGCTGCGCGGAATGCCTTCGGACAGGTTGCGGCCCTTGACCTCCATCTCGCGCACTTCGGAGCCCGGGAAGGCGGAGCCGATTTCTTTCTTGATCGCCTCGGCGGTGGGCTCGCCGATCAGCATGCCGTAGTTGCGGCGGATGTAGTTGATGATGGCTTCGTCGAACTTGTCGCCGCCGACGCGCACGCTGCCCTTGTAGACCAGGCCGCCGAGCGAGATCACCGCCACCTCGGTGGTGCCGCCGCCGATGTCAACCACCATGGAGCCCGATGCCTCGCTGACCGGAAGGCCGGCACCGATCGCCGCAGCCATCGGCTCCTCAATCAGGAACACCTGGCTGGCGCCGGCCGCCTCGGCCGACTCCTTGATCGCGCGCCGCTCGACCTGGGTGGAGCCGCAGGGCACGCAGATGATGATGCGCGGGCTCGGCGCCAGCAGCGTCGAGGGGTGCACCATCTTGATGAACTGCTTGAGCATCTGCTCGGTGACGTCGAAGTCGGCGATGACACCGTCCTTCATCGGGCGGATGGCCTCGATGTTTCCCGGCACCTTGCCCAGCATCTGCTTGGCTTCGCGGCCGACCGCGCGGATCATCCGCTTGCCGTTGGGCCCGCCTTCCTGGGCGATTGCCACCACCGAGGGCTCGTCGAGCACGATGCCCTTGCCACGGACGTAGATGAGCGTGTTGGCGGTGCCGAGGTCGATCGCCAGATCGCTCGAGAAATAGCTGCGGAGGAATCCGAACATGTAGGCTTTCTTGGTCGTCCTGCACGGCCAGGTGCAGGCGGCTGGGAGTGCGGCGGCGGACGACCCCACGGGGCCGGCACGATGCTCCTTTGACGCGACCAACCAGGGCTGCGTTGGCTGCGCCCTGGCGGGCACCTCGACGCCCGCTTCCCGGCAGGCCGTGCAATGCGAATGAGATAATACAGAACGCCCCTCGGGAAACCTTGCAATTGCGCGTTCCGCAAGGCCGAGCACCCGGCCGATCGGCCGGCACCTTCCGCCCCCCTCGCCATGTCCCTGAACCTCGACGACATCCGCCGCATCGCCCACCTGGCGCGCATCGAGATCACCGAAACCGAAGCGCGGGCCACGGCGGCGCAGTTAAACGACATCTTCAAGATGATCGAGCGGATGCAGCAGATCGACACCTCCGGCATCGAGCCGATGGCTCATCCCCTTGGCGGCGTGCAGCGGTTGCGCCGCGACGTCGTGACCGAGCAGGTCGACCGCGATGAGAACCTGAAGAATGCGCCGGCCGCCGCGGCGGGCCTGTTTGTCGTGCCGCGCGTGATCGAGTAGACGATGACCGACCTGGCGCACGCTTCGGTGGCCGAACTCGGCCGCCTGCTCGACGCAAGAAAGGTCTCGGCCGTGGAACTGGCGCAGGCGGCGCTGGCGCGGGTCGAGGCGCACCGCGGCCTGAACGCCTTCCTCGACGTCCGGCCCGAGGTCACGCTGGCCCAGGCGCGCGCCGCCGATGCGCGCCGCGCCCGGGGCGAGACCGGCGCGCTGCTGGGCGTGCCGCTGGCGCACAAGGACATCTTCGTCACCAGGGACTGGGCCAGCACCGCGAGCAGCAAGATGCTCGCCGGCTACATGAGCCCGTTCGACGCCACCGTCGTGGCCAACCTGAAGGACGCCGGCATGGTCTGCCTGGGCAAGCTCAATTGCGACGAGTTCGCGATGGGCTCGTCCAACGAGAACAGCGCCTACGGCAACGTGCTCAACCCCTGGGCCATGGGCTCGGACGGCCGGGGCGGCCCCGGCGCGGCGGTGCCCGGTGGCTCCTCGGGCGGCTCGAGCGCCGTGGTGGCCGCGCGGATCGCCCCGGTGGCCACCGCCACCGACACCGGCGGCTCGATCCGCGAGCCGGCCGCCTTCACCGGCATCACCGGCACCAAGCCCACCTACGGCCGGCCGTCGCGCTGGGGCATGATCGCCTTCGCCTCCTCGCTCGACACCGCTGGCCTGATGACCTACTCGGCCGAGGACTGCGCGCTGGTGTTCAACGCCATGCTGGGCTTCGACCCGCGGGACTCCACCAGCCTCGACCAGCCCCGCGAGGACTTCACCCGAGCGCTCGGCGCCGGGGTCAAGGGCCTGAAGATCGGCGTGCCCGGGGAGTTCTTCGGCCCCGGCCTGCAGCCCGACGTGGAGGCCGCCGTGCGCGCGGCGCTGGCGCAGTACCGCAAGCTCGGCGCGCAGCTGGTCGACATCAGCCTGCCCAACGCCGAGCTCGGCATCCCGGTGTACTACGTGATCGCGCCGGCCGAGTGCTCGTCGAACCTGTCCCGCTTCGACGGCGTGCGCTACGGCCATCGGGCGGCCCGGTACGCCGACCTGGCCGACATGATCGAGAAGTCACGCGCCGAAGGCTTCGGCCCCGAGCCCAAGCGCCGCATCCTGGTGGGCACCTACGTGCTCAGCCACGGCTACTACGACGCCTACTTCATCCAGGCGATGAAGGTCCGGCGCATCATCGCCGACGAGTTCCAGGCGGCCTTCCGCCAGTGCGACGTGATCATGAGCCCGGTCACCACCAGTGTCGCCTTCGGCTTCGGCGAGAAGGCGGCCGACCCGGTCGCGATGTACCTGGCCGACCTGTACACCGTGCCCGGCTCGCTGGCCGGCATCCCGAGCATGAGCATTCCCTGCGGCTTCGGTGCCGGGGGCCGCCCGGTGGGTCTGCAGCTCATGTGCAATCACCTCGAGGAGGCCAAGATGCTGGGCATTGCGCACGCCTACCAGCAAGCCACCGACTGGCACCAGCGCGTGCCGGCCGGCTACTAGCGGTGCCGCGGGCAGGGTGACCATGGCACCGCCGACCCTGTCGCCGACTCTGCCGCGCGTTCCGTCGCCGCCGCCGGCAGCACGCCAGCCGCGGGTGCGGCTGGCCGAGCCGCTGGCCGGACACTGGCACGGTGGCGATGCCTTCCGTACCCATCTGTTCAACGCGCTGTCGCTGATGTTTCCGCAGGGCGAGCGCAGTTTCATCGACACCGTTCGCGAGTTCCTGCCGCACCTGGCGGCCGAGCCCCACCTGCGCGCGCAGGTCCTGGGGTTCATCGGTCAGGAGGGCACGCACGCCCGAGTCCACCGCGGCTACAACGAACGCCTGGCAGAACTGGGCTTCGTCGACCGCCTGCAGGCGCGGCTGGAGCGGCGCATCCGCCTGACGCGGCGCTGGCTGCGCCCGCTCGACCGTCTGGCCATCACGGTGGCCTACGAGCACTACACCGCGGTCCTGGCCGCCAACCTGCTGGCCAACCCGGCGGTGCTGCGCGGCGCGCACCCGCAACTGGCGCTGCTGTGGGGCTGGCATGCGGTGGAAGAAACCGAGCATAAGGCGGTGGCCTTCGACGTGTATCGCCGCTGCGGCGGCGGCTACCTGCGGCGCCTGGCCGCCGGGCTGTATGCCAGTTTCTTCCTGGCCCTCGATCTGCTGGTGCAGGTGCTCGGCCTGCTGCGCGACGACCGGCAACGCGCGTCGCCGCGGCAGGTCCTGCGCAGCGCCTGGAACGTCTACTTCGGTCCCGACCGCGTGGCTGCGGCGCTGTGGCGCGGCTTCATGCACTTTGTCCGCCCCGGGTTTCACCCGTGGCAGGTGGACAACCGGGCCGATGTCGAGCGCTGGCTGCACGCCCATGCGCAGGCCTTTGCCGCGTCGGCGCCCACGCTGCAGCCGGCGCCTTCGGCCCCCTCTTGACGCTAGGAACTCGGCCATGAACTGGGAAGTCGTGATCGGGCTGGAAACCCACGCCCAGCTGTCCACGCAGAGCAAGATCTTCTCCGGGGCCAGCACCGCCTTCGGCGCGCCGCCCAACACGCAGGCCAGCGTGATCGATCTGGCTCTGCCCGGCGTGCTGCCGGTGCTCAACGAGGGTGCGGTGGAGCGCGCGATCCGGTTCGGGCTGGCGGTGGGCGCGAAGATCGCCGACCAGAGCATCTTCGCGCGCAAGAACTACTTCTACCCCGACCTGCCCAAGGGCTACCAGATCAGCCAGTACGAGCGGCCGGTGGTGCAGGGCGGCACGCTGTCGATCGCCGTTGCACCCAAGGGCGGCGGGCCGTATGCCAAGACGGTGCGGCTGACCCGCGCGCACCTGGAGGAAGACGCCGGCAAGTCGCTGCACGAGGGCGCGCAACTGGACCGCGACCAGAGCGGCATCGACCTGAACCGCGCGGGCACGCCGCTGCTGGAGATCGTCTCGGAGCCCGACCTGCGCTCCTCGGCCGAGGCGGTGGCCTACGCGCGCGCGCTGCACTCGCTGGTGGTGTGGCTCGGCATCTGCGACGGCAACATGCAGGAGGGCAGCTTCCGCTGCGACGCCAACGTGAGCGTGCGGCCGGTGGGCTCCGACACCTTCGGCACGCGCGTGGAGATCAAGAACCTCAACAGCTTCCGCTTCCTGCAGCAGGCAATCGACCACGAGGTGCGGCGCCAGATCGAACTGCTCGAAGACGGCGGCCGCGTGGTGCAGGAGACGCGCCTGTACGACCCGGACCGCGACGAGACCCGCAGCATGCGCAGCAAGGAAGATGCGATGGACTATCGCTACTTCCCCGACCCCGACTTGCTGCCGCTGGCGGTCAGCCGCGAGTGGATCGAGCGGGTGCGAAGCACGCTGCCCGAGCTGCCGGGCGCGCTGCGCGAGCGCTTCGTGCGCGAGCACGGGCTGACGGACTACGACGCCAGCGTGCTGACCGGCTCCAAGGCGCTGGCCGGCTACTACGAGGCGGTGGCGGCGGCCGTGGCCGATCGCAAGGCGGCGGCCAACTGGGTGATGGGCGAGCTGTCGGCGGCGCTGAACAGCGCCGGCATCGGCATCGAGAGCGCGCCGGTGAGCGCGGTCCAGCTGGCCGGCCTCATCAACCGCGTGCTCGACGGCACCATCAACCAGAAGACCGCCAAGGACGTGTTCGCTGCGCTGTGGAGCCGGGAAGCCAGCTCGGCCGATGCCATCATCGAGGCGCGCGGCCTGCGGCAGATCTCGGATGCCGGCGCGATCGAGAAGATCATCGACGAGGTGCTGGCGGCGCACCCGGGCCCGGTCGCCGAGTTCCGTGCCGGCAAGGAAAAGGCCTTCAACTCGCTGGTGGGGCAGGCGATGAAGGCCACCCGGGGCAAGGCCAATCCGCAGCAGCTCAACGATCTACTGCGCCGCAAGCTGGCGGGTTGACGGCTTTGGCGGCAGCTTACTGCGGCCCTTCCAGGTTGCCGCGCCGATAGTGCCGCGCACCTGAACTGCACGACGCTGGCGTCCAAGGCCCACCCCGCCAACCGCTCGCGCAGCGACGCGGGCCGCGCGCCACATGGCCTACCGGGGCAGGCGGCTACCTCGAAGCCGGCCGCCCCGCTGCCTGCACCAGCTCTCGAAAGCGCTTGAGATCCGCATCGAAGCGCTCGTTGACGCGGTCCAGGTCGGCTTTGGCGTCGGCCATGATTTTCTGTTCGCTTCGCACCAGCGAATCGATCACTTGATAGGCTCGCTTGAGTTTTTCCGGCACCTCACGACCGGCGTAGAACTCAGCCTCGATGTCCAACTTCTTGCGGTCGCGCTGTTGCTCCTCGATGCGCTTTTGCGCCCGCTCGATGATGGCCAAACGGCTGGTCAGGGCGCGTTGGCGAGTTTCCTCGATCTCCTGCTCGTTGGCGTAGGCATCGAGCAACGCGAGATCGCGCCGCGCGCTCTCGCGTCGTGCCTCGGCCTCTTCCTGCTTGCGCTTTTCCTCAGCCGCGCGAGCCGCTCGTTGCTCCGGCGTGGGAGGCGGCTCGATCACGCGCCGCACGCTGCCGTCCGAACGCAACTCGCGGATCGGGCGGTCGGCGCACTCCGGCGGCGGACGGTCGGCGCTGATGGTGCGCCCCCGCGCGTCGGTGCAGACGAACAGGGTCTGCGCCGGCGCGGCCGCCGCCGCCAGCAGGAGCGCCGAGGCCAGCAGGGCACGGCTACGCGCCATAGCGGCTCCGGTAGGCCTCCAGCGCACCCATGTAGGGGCGGACTGCCGCGGCGGCCGGCGCGTCGGAACGGACGAAGGCAACCAGATCGTCAAGGCTGGCGATCGACAGCACCGGCAACTGATGCTGCCGTTCGAGCTCCTGCACCGCCGAGCGGTCCGACAACGCGTCGTCGGGACCGGCGCGCTCCATGCGATCCAGGGCGATCAGCACGGCCGCCGGCACAGCGCCCGCATCCTTGATCAGGTTGATCGACTCACGCTTGGCCGCACCGTCGGTGATCACGTCGTCCACGATCACCACGCGGCCAGCCAGCGGTGCCCCGACGATGGTCCCGCCCTCACCATGGCCCTTGGCTTCCTTGCGGTTGAAGCAGAACGGCAAATCCTGACCCAGTTGCGCCAGCGCGACCGCCGTAGCCGAGGCCAGCGTGATGCCCTTGTACGCAGGGCCGAACAGCATGTCGAAACCAAGGCGCCCGGCCGTACGCGCCTCGAGCAGCGTCCGGGCGTAGAAAGAGGCCAGCTTGCCCAACTTGCCGCCGGTGTTGAACAGCCCGGCATTGAAAAAGTACGGCGACCTGCGCCCCGCCTTGGTCGTGAACTCACCAAACCGCAGGACGCCCGCGGACAAGGCGAACTCGATGAATTGCTGGCGCAGGGAGTCCATGGTCTTCTTTGTCGGGACGCAGCGGATCGATTATGCACGGGCAGGGCTGGGGACTGAGTCGGTCAATCGTTGGAATAATGCCGCTCTGGCTTTGTCGCTCTCACGCTCGGCTCCGCGCCTGCGCGCCGGGCGTTGATCTACTTTCCGCCGGGGACTTCTCCGTGTTCCGAGTCATCACCCTGAATGTCAACGGCATCCGCGCAGCAGCCGGCAAGGGCCTTTGGCGCTGGGTGCAGCGAGTGCGGCCCGACGTGCTGTGCTTGCAAGAGGTCAAGGCGCACGAGACCGACATCCCGGCGCCGCTGCGCGACCCTGAGGGGCTGCATGCGTATTTTTGTTGCGCCCGGAAGAAGGGCTATGCCGGTACCGCGTTGTATGCACGTCGCAAGCCACGCGCTGCACGCTTCGGCTTCGGCGTGGTCGAGTTCGACGACGAGGGGCGCTACCTCGAGGCGCAGTTCGGCAACCTCACCGTAGTCTCGCTGTACGCGCCGTCGGGCTCGGCCGGGCCGCACCGGCAGGCCTCCAAGTTCCGCTTCATGGAGGCGTTCCTGCCCCACCTGGCGCAGCTGCGCGCCAGCGGCCGCGAGGTGATCGTGTGCGGAGACGTCAACATCGCCCACCGGGAAATCGATCTCAAGAACTGGCGCACCAATCAGAAGAACTCCGGCTTCTTGCCCGAAGAGCGCGCCTGGCTCACGCAGGTGTTCGATGAGCTGGGCTTCGTCGACGTGCACCGCCGGCTCGACGGACGGCCCGAGCAGTACACGTGGTGGAGCAACCGCGGCGCGGCGTGGGACAAGAACGTGGGCTGGCGCATCGACTACCAGATCGCCACGCCTGGCGTGGCCTCCCGGGCGCAGTCCGTGCGCATCTACAGGCGCACGCGCTTTTCCGACCATGCGCCGCTCGTCGTCGACTACGCCGGGCAGCTATAGAGGCGCGGCGGATGCAGCCGCGCGCGCCGACCAGCGCCCGGCAGGCGGCGGCCGAAGCAATCTGTTACACGCGTTACCAGGCAGTGCTTGTTGCCGCCTTGGTCGGACCAGGAAACTCGGGCGATTGAAGTTCCGAGGATTCGTGATGAACCGTCGCCGACTGGCTCTGGCTTCCGCTTCCGCCCTTCTCATCGCCGCCTGCGGCGGCGGCAGCGATTCAACGGTCCCGCCCCCGGCATCGCCCACGCCGCCCCCGGCACCGCCCA
>Ga0209990_10002720_pt1 | contig 13563 bp, 1 predicted proteins | sample NOAtaG_6_FD_187304 | JGI IMG/M metagenome (GOLD analysis project Ga0209990, IMG submission 187304) | Freshwater lake microbial communities from Lake Erie, under a cyanobacterial bloom - NOAA_Erie_Diel5S_2200h metaG (SPAdes) (version 2) | ecosystem: Environmental > Aquatic > Freshwater > Lake ...
GGTGTACCTACAGAAGCTAATTCAGGATTAGAATCAAATAGTTCTGATACTCCTGGTTTTACTACTTCTGTAGTAGGTTCAACAGGTAACTCTTCTTCTCTACCTTCTTCTTGCTCCATGAGAGCTTCATCACCTTGATAGTATTCAAGATCTCTTTTGAAATCTTCTCTGGCTTGAATTTTGGCAAAAACTATTTCAGGAGATCTTATCTCGCCATTATTTTCTAAATAATCTCTGTATGCTTCAAAGGTTCCTACTTTAGCAACAAGAGCTTTCCACTCTGGTGAGCCTTTATAAGGACAAGATAAGTTCGCCATTTTATAGTAATTCTTATTATAAGCAATATCTCATGAAATCCCTAACTGTTTGATCATCAACCTCTAAAGGTTCAAATTCAGGTCTTTCTTGGAAGTTGTTATTAATATAACCTAATTTTTTGTAAAGTTCTCTAGACAAATGTACAAAAGTATTTTGAGCTCCACCAGTTCCTGCTACAGGTTTACCTGTAATATCACTTATACCAATCATATTTTGTCCATAACCTAAGTCACTCATTACTAGAGTTTTACCTTGGTTCTTAAGTTCAGCTAACTGATCTATTATTGGATATACTTGAGCCATATTAGCATCAAAATTCTCATCTTTAAAGTGAGTCTTTTCACCAAACTCTTCTCTTACAGGAATTCCTATAACTGAAGCACCTGTACCTTTAAGGATAGCATTTAACTGATCTTGTTTAGCTCTCTTACTCTTTACAGCTGTATTAATAACAAATACTAGATCTGAAGCAGGTTTACCAGAACGCTCATAGTTTTCAATAGCAGATAAGAAGTACTCTTCTGCCTCTGCAAAGTTCTCAAAGTTTACACCTTCGTATCTATATACACCTGGTACATACTCTCTAAACTTAACATCTAACCCTGGTTTTCTGTAAGGTTTAACTGTATAATCATTAAGTCTAAATCTTTTCTCTGTTGTTACATTTTGAATAAATGTATCATAGATTTGATTTAAAAGATTCTCATTTACAACCTCTTGGAAGTTTTTAAGTACACTTTTAGATCCTGGATTATTTGGATTAGCAGGACTTGTAAGAAGTCTGGAATATAATTCCTGTAAACCGAGTTTTTGTATACCAAAGTTACCTTTACCACCTATACCGCTTTGTAAGAAAGCATAGTAGGTAAAGCGCTTAAACATTTCACTAAGCTTTTTGATTTCGCTAGGTTCTGTAAGTCCAAGCTCTCTACCTTCAATAAGCATTGTATTATAGTTAGCCAGTTGCTTTATTTCATCATGTATAACATCAAGAGTATTGCCATCAAGTTGTATACCTTTTATTACAAGGTTTTTAATACTTGATGTTTTAGAATCACTCTTTTCTAAGATATTGAAAATCAGATACTTCTCTGATAACTTCTTGTACTTATACTTAAAGTTGTAAAACTCCTGAGCAAAGTTTTCACTAGACTCAAACAGGTGATAGATGTTAAAAGTATTAGCTAAAGCTTCACTTGTCAAATAAGCATTATATGCAGATTTATTTAATCTTTCATTATAATCTTGTTTGCTTTCAGCTAAAGCTTCAGTTACAGTAACATTATATTCAAATCCATCAGTAAGATCTACATTGGAGTTAAAAATTTCTCCAGTAGATACATCAGTTAAATCATACAAACCATTTTCATTCAATACAAAAGTTACGGATTGAGGATACCCTGATTTACGGATATAGTTAGTTGGAAAGAAAGTTTCAAGCTCCTTTTTACCTTTACTTAATGATTTAAAAGTTTTTATATCATCAGCTGGTAAAAGTCTTTTATCTGATAGCTTAGACTTTTCTATCTTATTAGCTTTACGCTTAACTGTTTCTCTAAGCTTAGCTTTTCTTTCTTTAAAATCCTGAGTTTCTTTATAATCTTCTATGTTATTCTTATACTGCTGATAAGCTTTTTCAAACACGTAGGTTTGATAAGATTTAAGAGTAGGGAACATTCTAGAGAAAGCATTTTGATATTGTTTCTCTATAATATCCAAATTGTAATACAACACAGGCACACCATTCTCTTCTACTACTTGAGCTGGGAAGCTTGCAATTTCACCTATCTTCTTAGTTTTAAGAGAGTCTCTTGATGTTAAACCTTTGTAATATCCATCTACAAGATTGACATTAGTAAGAGCTTGCTGGAATACATAATTAGTTATAGCATCTTGAAATGCACTTGCAGCAGCATTTACATCATCATTAAATACGCTTTCTGTAAGATCTTTAAACCCTTGAGTTTTAATCTTTTCTGTAAGGAAGTTTATAATCTTAGGATTATCTCTAAACTCAAACAAGTCTTTATAAAGAGCTACAATAGTCTTTCTATTAAAGAAACTGGATATCTGAGACTCGGTTGCAATTTGATTAAGGATTTTATTTGGGAATGCGTTATCTGAATAAAGATCCGCAAACATCAAATCTCTATTTATAGCTGCAAATAAAGTAGATTCTGTCTGAGTATCCATACTTGTATTTCTAACAAGTTTGGTATAATACTTAGCATTATCTTCTACTTCCATATAATGAGCAAATACGGCTCTTGCCATATTATTATCCATACCCATAGATTCATGCTTCTTAAGATTATCAAGAGTAAAGTCTTTAGAAGTTAAACCTTGAGTATAGTTTAAAGCTAACTCATATACTCTAGATGGAGAACCTGGACCAGATACTACATCTAAAGATTGATTAAAGCCGTACTTAGGATCTGAAAGTATAATCTCTCTGGCTTTTAATCTATAGAAGTTAGGATTAACAAGATCTATACCTTTAATAGGTGCTGTAGGACTCTTTACTTCCTTAAGAAGCCTTAAGTATTCTTTTACAATAGGTTGGTTAATTAATGATATAGCCACCTCTACTGGAACACTAGCCTGCTTTAAAAATGATAGAACAGGTGCAGCTTCTTTGTTAGCATTGATATAAAACAACCAAGGATCTTTAGCTACATCAAGACCACCATTAAGTGTTTGTGAACCAACTTCTGAGTTAGGGTTATTGTTCTCTATGTCATTAAGATTACTTAGTGAGATAGCATTATAAGCTCCTTCTTGACTTAATGTAAGATTTCCTTTAGCATCTGTAGTAAGAGATCTATGAGGTACCAATAAACGCTGTAATCTAAAAGTCTTATATACAAGCTTTTGATAATCACTTCTTCCTCTAGGATCAGTATTAGCTGCTTCTAAATAATCTTCGTAAGTACCAATTCCTCTGAAAGGATTCATATATAACCCTACGCGATTAGCTACTGGAGCATAACCATTAGATGAAGCAACAATACCTACTACATCTTTACCTACGTTATTATTAGAATGTGTTTCAAGATCAAACTCTGGTTCAAAAGCTGTAGTTGGAGAAATTGAAGCTTTAAGTTCACCTTTAGAATTATACCACTCTGTTTTTTCTCCTCTCGCGTTTACCTGATAATTAGTAATTTCTCCGCTCTTTAAACCTCTTTTCTTATAATCATCTACAATAGATTCAAAAATATAGTTAGAGCTGGAGTTAGTCAGATAAGTAAAGTTCTCAGGTCTTTCAAAAATAGATCTAAAGTTTTGAATAACTGAATTACTTGCAGCACTTATATTAAGTGATAAATAGAACTTCTCAAAAGATACGTCAAACTTATCATTAACTTCTTTGATTTGATCATAGTATTTTCTAGCCTGAGCTTCAGATACTTCTGATTCTAAGAACTTAATAGAGTTACCTATTCTTGTAATATTAGGTAACAAAGTCATCTGTTTATCAAAGTCAAAGTCACCACCATTTTTAGCAACAAGCTCTGCAGGTACTATCATAATAGGACCCGCTTCTTCTGGTAAGAACTGATATACTTCAAAAAATTCTACGAAGTTTCTTTCACCTACAGGAATACGCGCACTAATAACAGTAATCATTTTTCTGTTATCTCTTGTATTAAGCCACTTCTCATTCTTAATCATGTCATTAAGTCTATTAATAGTTTTAATAGGCTTACCATCATTGTGTTTAACAGAAAGAAGTTTTTTGAAATCCCCTTGTAAAGAAACTTTTATTTTAGCTGCTGTTGTATTACTATAAGTACCATCAGGATTTATAGTAAAATCATAGAAAGGAAGATCACTTGAACCGTATTCTTTAAGCTGCTCTTCTGTAGGATTTTTAAATCTTACAACATCTCCTTTTTCAAACATGGAGTGAGCAACCTGAACAAGGCCTTCTCCTTTAACTTTTTGTCTAATCAGTCTTTTTTCAGCAAGAGCAATAAGCATTCTTTGAACTTGACCTGAATCAGCAAGTATAGAAAGATCTCTTATAAGTTTACCGTTCTTATCTACTTGTAAAAAGTCAAGATCAGATTGAGGTCTTCCTCTTCTAACAAACTCTCTTTCAATAAGATCTAAAAGATTCTTCATGCTTCCTTGTGGAACGCCATCTACAATCTTCCAATTAATCTCATTTAAAAGATCTTTTTCTATGAAATTCATAAGCCTGTTAAGGCTTTCTTCATAGTTTTTATTTAGTTTATAATTAGGATACTGTTCTTTTTCTGATTCAGAAAGCTTTTCCCAAGCAAGTCTTTTTTCAGAAGAGTCTTCTACACCAGGCATAAAGTCACTAGGTACACCACCATCATATAAACCAAGAGTACCAATTTTTCTAAGCTGTGTAGCAAATCTTACTTTACCTTTAAAATAAGGTTCTACATTTACTTGTTTTTTAAGGAAGCCTGTATAGATAGGATTATTAGTAAATACTAAATCCGTATTTAATTTACCATCTTTATATAATTGATCAGGCTTACCATCTCTTGTAATAGTAGATATCTTAGATCCAGAAATAGGTACAATATAATCTATATTCTGCTGGATCATCATATTATGAACTTGCTCAAGCTTTGTATTCTTAATTAATGTAGGAATAAGAGGCATGAGAGAATACTTATGACCAGCCATAATAGGTAAAGACTCTGTCATGAGTGCTCCTGCATATTGTAATTTCATTACAGGAAACACTTGCTCAACTTTTGTTCTATCAACTACTTTACCTTTTACAATATCCTGATACATATCTTCTTGCTCTTGACTCCAGTCTTTTAGACTTCTAGCAAGTATTCTATATGTGTCAAAAGAAATCAAACCTTGAGAGTCATTGGTTTTCATTCCTTCATAAGCACCATACTGAAGCTCAGCCTGGTCTCTTATAATGGTTTCTCTTTCTTCTTTGCTAGCATTTAGCCAAGTACTATCTTTTCTGTTTTTAAATCTTTCAGTTATTTCTTTTTCGGCTCTTTCAATAAATTTATCCTTATATGCAGAGTTTATAATATCATCTGATATAACAGCTGTTCTAAGAGTAGAAGTATACTTATAATCTACACCTTTAGTTTTTCCATAAGCCCTACCACCAAACTGATCACTATTTACATAGTTAACAAATCCCTCATCAGATCTAGGAATAGGACCTGTAGAACCAAAAAGTGCAATACGCTTAGACTGTTCAAGTTTAGTGTGATCATAACTTGAAGTATCACCATAGAAGAAAATAGAGTTTTCTATACTATGAATAAGTTTATTAGCAAAATAAGAGGTTAATACTGCTGACTTTAAATTTTCAGTAGTTATTGTAGCTGCTGATATCTGACCTCGTATAGCTTCTCTTTTAATAGACTTAAACAGCTGTTTATCAAATATATTGATTGAGCTGTACATTTTTTCAAGAGATGCAGACTTTAAAGCAAGATATTCTTTGATATTATCTTTAATTTCTTCACGAAGCTTTATTTGCTCATCAGTACTACTCTTTACTACAAGTCTACCATCATTATATTCATACCCCAGGTATTCCAATAAACTAACTCCATTATAAGGATCTGTCTTGATTTTATAAAGTTTTTCTTTGATATCTTCTTTTAAGATGCCATTGAATAAAGCAAATTCTTTACCTGCTTTGTTAAATAAAGGTACATTAGCTGCAGGATCAGATGGGAGTAAGTTATCTAGAATATTGATTCTGTCATGCTCAGCTATAAGATAGCGCATCATGATATTTGCAAAATCTTCTGACCCAAGTTCTTCTCTAATAAATTTAAAAGTATCTACATATAGCATACCATTAGAGGCTGTGCCATGTATTTTAGAAGCTCTTGAACCAAAAGAAGAAGTCTTATCAGCATGACGCATGTTTTCTACAACCCCTGTTGTAAGAAAAGAATGTATATCTGTAATAAGCTTAGTAGGTTTATCAACTTTAGCTAAGGCTATACCATTAATAAACTCAGCACTATTTCTAAGAAGGGATACACCAGATAAATTATCTATAGTAACTTTAACAGGATTACCTTTAGAGTCAAGTCTTTTTCTACCTGTATTTAAATCAAATACAGAATTCATCTGAACACTTGCTCTGGTATAAGGGTTTCTATTTGTAGCGAAATGTGATGTCTGAGGTTTAGCAACCATTGTTTGGAAATCCTCAGAGTTGTTAACAGAGTTGGCAATCTCAAACATACTGTTATTTTTAGTAATAGTATATTGAGTTGTACCTTCTGCAGTTGTCTTACTAAAGTTTGAGAATCTATCTGAATACTTAAGTTCTAGATTAGCAAGATCATTATAGTTAGTTACTTCATTTGTAAAATCAGGATTAAGATCTGTATTGTCTTTAATCAGGTCATTAATAGAAGTAACTACGCGATTATCATCATAATAAGCTTGAGCTATCTTATATAATCTATCTACTCTACCAATAGAATAACCATCAGGTCTTATTTCATTAAGAATCTCATCTATCTCTTTAGCTTCAGATAAATTCATTCCTAAAGCGGATAAAAATCTACGCTTATTATTTAATGCCACCTGAAGTGTAGGAAAATCTTCGAAAATGTTTTTCAGGTTTAAAAATCTTATATCATCCTGTATAGAGATATACTTACCTCTTGCCGACTTAAAACTATTCTCCCAAGAAAGTTGTACAGCTTTAAAATCACCATAAGCTTCACCAAAGTTTATTTCAAACTCAGATTCTTTAGTCTCTACAAAGTTACCTTGCTCATCAGTATAACCTGTTATTTCATTAATATTTAACTGTTTAAGCTTAGCTTCAGATATTCTTCCTACATAGTTTACCGCATCCCAAAGTCTTTGAATACCACCAACAGGACTCATAGGATCTCCCAGTTTAACTAGGAGTTCTTTAAAAGGAGTAAATTCTTCAGATGCTTTTATTAAACGATTATAGATATCTAAAACACCATCATTACCTGCAATAGTTCTTACAAATCTATTAATTACAAGTCTCTCATTAACTGGTACATCAAAGCCAAGTCTATTTTTAGTCTTAGACTTTAACCCTTTTAATAGAGTTTTAATTTCTACAGGTATAAACTCATCTACAGATTGCTCATTACCTTCTCTACTAAATAATCTACCTTCTTCATTTTTAGCATCTTCGAGTTCATCTTCAAATCTATCATCAAAAGATAAAACCTCACTTCTAAATTTGTGGAATCCTATAACACCAACACCAAGTGAATTATTACTTAGATTATCAGTATCCCCAAAGTTATCTACCGCATATTGTAGAATTCTAATATCATTCTGAATACGTTGTTTCTTAGGACTTGTAGAGTTAGGATTAGCTTCAATAAGCTCTATTGTAAATTTATATACATCTTCAATAGCTTTCCTACCTGCATCATTGAGTTGTCTAGTACCTACTCCTGCGTATCTCTGTGTAAGCGCTGGAGTATCCATAGGCTCAAACTCAGCACCATTCCACTCATACCAACCTACCTTAGTAGTATTATCTGCTAAAGTACCCTGATGAAATACATATACAGGTTTACCAAGATCTATTGCCATTTGAACAGCATATCCTGTTCCCCCATCTACAATAGCTTTTTTGGTGGTATTTTCGTAACGCTTACCTTTTACAGCTTTACCTTTTTCTCCAGGTAAGATAATATCACTTACTGCAAATACAGCATCTGAGTATTTAACTTGAAAATAATCTCTTCTTACAAGCTTACCACCTGTAGAATCAACAGAAAGTTCTTTTCTACCTAACCTAGCTACAGCAGTTTTATAAGCTTGTTCAGCTTCTTCTTTTAATTCTTCTGTAGCTTCATCATAACTATCTGGAGTAAAGTCTACCTGTTTACCTAAACCGTACTCATAACCTCTTTCAGCCCAGTATTTATCAGCACCTTCTGCATCTCCTGCATAGTTTTCATATCCAGAAAGATCTTTGGTAATCTCAGAAAGTTCTTTCTTTCTTTCTTGTAATCTTTCTTCAAGAGTTCTTTTTACTTCTTTATAGAGAAGAGATCTAGCTTCTTTTTTAGCAAGAATGTTATAACTGATAGCAGCATTATTAGATAATGCTAGTTTATATGTAATATCAGAAATAATAGAATCTACAGACTGGTTAATCAAGAGTGACTCTGTTCTAGATATAGAATGTTCATTTCTATCTTCTTCATTAACAGCCTCCATATTCTTTGTAAGAATATCAAACTCTACATTTCTAGGATCAAACTTATACTCATTAAGATCTCCTACATAGAGCTTTTCATACATATCAGCAATTTCTTTTGTAGATCTTATTTCTGATAAAGCTTGAGTATAACTCACCTTACCAAACAAAGATTTAAGAAAAGCTAAAATCTTTTGGAATATATTCTTCCTTACAGGAGTAGCATCTAATACTTTTTTACCACCAGATATTACATATTCTCTAAATCCTTCTGCTAAATGTTCTTCTAATTGAAGTCTTGAAGCATCTTTAAACTCTACACGAGTACCTTTGTAATCTATAAAAGAACCAGACTGCTTTCTTGCTTCAGCATAAAGCTTATCCTTTTGTTCTTTAGTTAGGAATAACTGTGTAAACCCATGCCAAGCTTCGTGATAAAGATCTGACATATCAGACCCTTTAAGCAAAGTAATACCATTAATATCCCATGTAGCTATAGCATTTGGTGTAGAAGTATTAATAGCGTTAAACATTACCTTAAACGGTATATATTTAGCTAAATCAGTACTATTATACCAAGACTCTGCATTATCTAAAAACTCTTTAGCGGCTTTCTTTTCAGTAAGCTTTGTTTTTGTGCTTTTTTCAAAGAAGCTTTTGTTTTTTTGTAAAGCTTCAAAAAAAGTTTCAGGAGCATTTTTACTATCTGTATCTATACCTTGATCTGCAGGAGATTCATCAACCTCATATACATCATCATAAGTATCACTATCCATGGTAGTTTGTACAACACCATGATTACCATTAACTTGTTGATCAGCTCTAGTGCCAGAATATATTTCCCATCCTATATGAGGGTGTATTTTAACTACATTGCCTTCACCATTGAGTTGTGCAGATGTAACTAAAGTACTTTTAACATAATCACTATAAGGTACTGTTTCTGAATAAGTTACTTTAGGCTTAGAACCTGTAATATCTACAGAAACAACAGACTTAAACTGATTTGATTTAACATTTTCTCTTTTATAACCTACATCAATTTGTTTAACCTGGTAATACTTACCATCTTTTTCAAAGAATTTACCTGTAAGTGTTTGATTACTATTAGGATCAAAAGTTTTTAGCTTTTGACTTTCTTTTTTAGAATCAAAAAGTTCTTTGGTTATCTCTACATATTTTCCTGTTTTAGGATCTTGAGCAATATTGGTAAGATAATACTGACTAAGAGCAGATGTTATAGCATCTACACCTTCTTGACTAGGTTCTGTAAATGAAGCTTTTACATATTGAGATCCTACTTTAACATTAACTGTGTTTGTAACACTATCAATATATACTTGATTTGGATTATAGTAAGTAGATAAAATTTGTTTTTTTTCTTCTAAAGAAACAGGTTTATTAGTTGTAGCATCTACTACAGGATAGATGAGATACTCAGCTAAAGTTTTTGAAAATTCTTTAGATTGTTTATTTCTATAAACATTAATAACATCTCCTGTAGATGTCATTACAAGGCTAGGACCTCCTTTATCATTGATAGAAAATGTAAAATCATCAATGTTCTTAATAGAAGAAACATTTACTAAATTTTGCATAGAAGTCTCAATGTAACCAGTACTTCCCCCAGCTATAGGAAAAGTAATAGTCTCTTGAGGATTATCTCTTAAGAATGTACGCATTCTTTTTACAAGAGCTTCTTCTTGAGCTCTTATAACCTTTGCTTTTTCAAGAGCTTGTTGATAACCCTCTTCTCCAATAAGATTCTCTCTTCTTTGTATATTTTTAGCAAATTCTTCAATAGACATTACCCCTTTATCAACCTCACCTACAAGCTTAGCACCTCTTAAAGAAAGAACCACTGGGTAACCTTCTTCTTTAGAAGCAACTTCTAAATTGTTATTAAAGTATACAATCTCTCCATCAGAGTCTGTAAGAACTAATTCAACTCCAAGAGTATTTTGTCTAAATGCAGTTTCTCCACCTTGTGGATCCCAGTATTCTTTTCTAGTTTCAGGAAGCTTATCATAATCAAGCTTTTTATTTACATCAGACATTGCTGTTAGATATAAACCACCATCAACTCCTTCATACTCAACACCGTAGTTATTATTAACCTTACCACTATAGAAAAGGTTAACTACTTTACGCTGTACAGCATTCTTAAGCTTCTCAATTTCCCCTTTATGAGGAACATTATAATTAGGATTTCCTGGAGTAATGCTAATAGCTTCTGAAGTTGTAGAACTTTTGAAAGACTCAGGTAAAGCCTGAAACCAATTTTTAGGAATAAAAGTCTTTTTAGTAGGAGCTACAGGATTCTGAATGTATGTATTATTTAATGTTATACTAGCATTTTGTTTTTGCTGTTGAGCAGGAATAGGAGTTTCTACAACCTTTTTTCCTAAATAATCTAATAGTGCATCATTAGCTTCATCAGAATGAAGATCAGATTGTTCAAGAATATCTGAAGCCTGTTTAATAACATACTTTCGTATAACGGGATCAATAGCTTGATACTTATTAATGATAGCAGGAATAGACTTAGCATAAGCTGCCGCAAGATTAGTATCTCCATTCCTTTTTGCAACAAGATCATAGATCTTGTTCATATAATCTTTTAAACTAAAAGTTGAAGGTGTTTCTTTTGCCAGTTCACCTTTAAGATCATTAGCTACTTTTTCAGCAAATCTTACTAAAGCATCACCTTGTAAAGTACATTTAGCCATTTCTTATGATATTGTTATGGTACGCAAGAATCAAGGTCTTCCAAGAATCCTTTTTCAATTTCTTCTTTTGATTTTGTATTATTTAAAGCAGCTTTTACAGCTTCATCATCCTTAAGAAAATCATCCATCGCTTTAACATTTTCAACATTGATTTCCTTTTCTTCAGGTGTAAGTTCCTCAGTTTCAGGAGCTTCTGCAGAAATGATCTTACTTATTTTATACATATCTTTATTTGTAAGTATCTCAGGTTCAGTATTTACACGTTCTTCAGCTGGTAGTGCATCATTATAAAGAGTGATCTCTTTATCATTTTTATTAACCACTACAAACTTAGAAGAAGGATTGCCTTCAAAGATAATATAATCTCCAATTTCTACACGACTTATACTCTTTAATTCTTTACGAATAGCTTGAATTACTTTATCAATAAGAAGAGCATACTCTTCTGTATATGGTAATCCTGCTTCAGCTACTTCATTTTCTATTTTATCAAGAGCTTTTTTAATATTATCAGGATTGCGCTCAATTTTCATCTGATCTCTTAACTGTCCAAGCTTTACAAGAATTTTATTCTTTACAGCATCTTTTGGAGATATATACCATTCAGGAGCTTCTTCTACTGGCTCTTCAAGTTTTTCTACTATTTCAGATGCTTCTGGAGAAAGAGCTTGTTCTGGAAACAAGTTTCTATCCACAGTAACTTGCATAGTCATAGCACCCGTGTCATCTTTATTAGCTATAGCTGATATATAACTTTCTTTAGTTTCTTTTACAGTAATAGGAAATACAACTATATTTTTTACAGTAATTCCTGTACGCTGTCTAAGTAATTCTGCATAAGCAGATTGCTGAACAGCATCAGATTGTCTATAATCATAGACAGGTAAACTACCATATTTATTTATTTGATTCTCAAAAGTTTTGATAAACTTATCAGCAACAGTTTTTTCTTCTTTAGTAAAATTTTTAACAGCTAGAATATTATTAGTTTTTATAGGCTTTTCTTTGAAATTTAATTCCTCAACAGCTTTAATTTTACTAATGATACTGTCATAAAGATCACCTCCTTCTTTCTTTAAGAATTCATCCATTGCATAATGAACTCTTCTATCTGGACCTGATGTTTTTAAGTCAATAATATAAACTTCACCTTTTTTGCTAATACCAAGTAAGTCTATAGTTCCTGCATATTTTTCTCCATTGAGCACTCCCCATAGTGTAGGTATATCAGAAATAAGAGTTAAATCTTTTTCATCTGTAATTTTCTTAACCTCTTTAAAAACATTAAAGAGATTTTTTAACATATTATCACTAAATTCTTTATAAATAAAAGGCTCATCTTCTCCTAAAGCTTCTTGTTCTTGTTCGTGTTTTTTTCTAAGCCGTTTTATTTCAGCATCATAAATATTTTTTATTTCTTTTTCTTCAAAGGGTTTTATAATAAATCTTCTAAGTAAAGCATCTATTATAGTACCTCTAGTAGCAGCTGTCTCACTATTAAATGTTTTATCACCAGTAAGATTTGTAACTCTTTTATATTCATCTTCTGGATTTTGACTATCTATATAAACCTTTTTGTTTGAAGGACTTACTATAAGAGTCTTTTCATTAAGAGCTTTGAGTCTTTCTTTTACTTCTTGAACACTAGCTGTAGTAACTTCTTCAACAGGCTTAGCTTCAGGTTTAACTAACTCTCCTGTAGTATTATTAAATCCAAACTCTTTTTGAAGTCTTTGATTTAAGTAAGCAAATGTTTGTGGAGCTTTTGTAGCAAGTGCTGCTAATCCAGTACCAAATCCACCTTTAGGTAATACAATAGTTTTACCTTCTTTAGCTGCTCTATCTTTTGCTTTTTTAATATCAGAATCTATAACTGCTTTATTATCAGCAAGTTGATCATCTGACATAAAAGCATCACTTGCATTAGATGGTTTTAATTTTGTAGAGATTCCCATAGCATTAGGCTCATCTCTAATTATAGCTTGACCGCCTTTACCAGTTCTAGTATTATTATCTCCAAATAAGAATAACTTATCAGGATTAGCTCTAAGTAACTCTGGTGTATAGTTTTCAGAAATAACTTCTACTTTACTTTCAGCAGGTTTAGCTCCTTCTATATCAGTTTTCTTATCAGAAACAGGAGCTTCAGGTTTAGTAGCAGTAGTAAGCTCTGGTCCTGTAGGAGTTCCATAAGGTGTAGTAGGAGTGAATACTCCAGCTTTAGTTTCTGCTGGAGCAGGCTTAAGATTATTCTTCTTATTATAAGCTTCTATAATCTGTTTAGCTTCTGGAGATCTTTTTAAGAACTGATCAAAACTTGGATAAGGG
>Ga0209990_10002728_pt1 | contig 13547 bp, 7 predicted proteins | sample NOAtaG_6_FD_187304 | JGI IMG/M metagenome (GOLD analysis project Ga0209990, IMG submission 187304) | Freshwater lake microbial communities from Lake Erie, under a cyanobacterial bloom - NOAA_Erie_Diel5S_2200h metaG (SPAdes) (version 2) | ecosystem: Environmental > Aquatic > Freshwater > Lake ...
TTCCCCATACAGTCCAGAATTGAACCCCCAAGAATATGTCAACCAAGATGTGAAGACAAATGTGATCGGGAAGAAACGCCCTATCAATAAGGTTCAGATGAGAGCGAACGTGGAAGAATTTATGTACAACAGAAAAAATAACAAAAAGCAGGTGCAAAAATATTTTCATGTGAGCCACGTGAAATATGCAGCCTAACAATTTTTGTATCACTAAATAACCTAACTATTAATAACACATCAAAAACGGTTGTAATCGTTTAGATTCGTTTGCTGAACGTGTATTGAGAGACGTTAGCAGCAATGCCGCAACAAAAAACGAGCTACGAATTTGGTCGACTGAAAAATAAGTTCTAATATTGACTACCATTAAAAACAACTAAATAAAAACAACTATGAAAAATTGGACCAAAGATGTAGCAATGCTAATATTATTGTCATTTACATTGAGTAGCTGCGGTGTCATATTTGGTGGAAGTAAGTTTAGTGGATCAATAATTGCAAAAGATCACCCCAACGCCCAAATTTACGTCAACGGAAACAATATTGGAAAAGGGACGGCCATTGGACTATACCCAAGAAATAGACCATTGACCGTTGAGTTGAAACAGGAAGGTTGTGAAAATAAGACTCAGACTTTTGACAAGACTTTCAGGACAGGTAATTTTATTTTAAGCTTATTAAGTTGGGGACTTGTTGGCATAGCAATTGACCTAGGGACTGGTGCCTCGTACAAGCCTGACCATAAAAGTAATCCAGCGATTCAAAAAATGACCGACAAAAACTTTACGTTTACCGTTGACTATCCTGGTTGCCCTAACAAATAATTCTCATTAGGAAAAACATATAAGGCTTAAACGAAGCACAGCCACGCACGAAACTGGCCATGAAGGATATCACCTGCCTGGCTGTGGTTCGCTGTAAGCCTGTGTTGAACTGAGGCTTCGGTAGTTCCCGCTATGGAATTTTAATTGAGGTGAGCGTGGGTGTGTAGTCGGATGATTTGCTCTGTTGGCTAAGCGTTAAGGATTTTTTGAAGGGAAATTCATTCGCATGAACGCAGACGCTGTCTCCTGGCCACGAAAAGCATTGAGCATTTCCATAAACTTCCCTCTGAACACGCGACTCATCACCCTGACAGGAAAGAGGAACTTCCCCCTGCCGGCCGTGAACTTCCAATGGCCTGACTTGCTAATCCCCCCACCGGGAATGATAGTATGCACATGAGGATGTAACCACAGTTGCTGGCCCCATGTGTGCAGCACACTGATCATGCCCATGTCAGCGCCCAGGCGCTTATCCTGGTCACCCAGTTGCATCACCGTTTGCCGGCTGGCCTGGAACAGTAGGGTGTAGAGTTGCCGCGGGTGTGACAGGCACAGCGCATTCAACTGCTCAGGCAAAGTGAACACCACATGGAAGTAGGGCACGGGCAACAGGTCTTCCTGGCGTTCCAATACCCAACGTTCACGGTTGGTGCCCTGGCACTTGGGGCAATGACGGTTGCGGCACGAGTTGTAAGAGGTGCGCTCGTGCCCGCAGTCATTACACCGGTCAATATGCCCACCCAACGCAGCGGTCCGACATACAGCAATGGCGTTTAACGTCCGCTGATGCTGCTTGAGCGGCTGGTGCTGGATGAATTGCCCACCATACAAGCGGATGACATCGGCCAACTCGTGTTTGGGTCTTGCCACAGCGTTCATAGCTGACCATACAAACTGTCCAGCGGGCTGTGTGCCAACTGTGGCTTTACTTGTGCGATGTGCAGATAAACGATCGTGGTCTGGATGTTACTATGACCAAGCAGTCGCTGGATAGAATAGATGTCCACGCCATCTTCGAGCAAGTGGGTTGCATAGCTATGCCGCAGCGTGTGCATGGACACATCCTTCTGAATGGATGTCTTGGCCATCGCTTCATTGACTATATACTGGATGCTGCGCTCAACCATCGGTTCACCGGGCGATAGCCCTTCGAACAGATACATCTTCGGTTTAACTTCCTGGAGATAAAGTGGAAGTTTGAGGGCAATGAATTTGGAAAGCGGCACATAGCGGTCTTTCCTGCCTTTTCCCATCCGCACATGAACTTGCCTGCGCTGGGTATCTCCATCGGCACACTTGATCAGGCGCAGTTCATTCATACGTGCCCCTGTGCTGTAGGCGAAGGCAAGCAGAAAGCGGTGCTTGTGTGTGCGCGGGGCTTTGAACAATGCCTTGCACTCTTCTTTGTAAAGTACCGTGGGCAGCGACTGCTTGGCCTTGAGCGGTGGCATGCGCAGGGCTTTTGCCTCGTTGCCAAAGACTCGGAACCAGTAGCGTAGAGCATGCACGGTCTGTTTGAAATACCCTTCCGATTTTCCTTCGTGCACACTGATGCGGTACAGGTAAGAGTTGATCTCTTCGGTGGAAACAAAGTGCGGCACCGTGCCAAAATGCAAGGCAAGTTGGGCAATGTTGCGGCTGTAATTGGTGAGCAGGCTTTTGCTCTTCTGGTGGATGGCCGCATGTTCAACAAACTTGCTGTAGGCCTGCCGGAATCCAACCAACCCGTCACTGGCCTGTTGCACCAGTGTGCAGTAATCACTTTTTTTGAAGCTCATAACTTTATACGTTCGGTTTGAGCTCCAAAGGTGGCAAACCTGTAAATTACAGATGAACTATGGTCGAAGTACGGAAACTACCGAAGGTTTAGTTCAACAGCTAGTTGCCGTAATTCATCACCCCAAACAAAAGGCCGCTCACGCGGCCTTTTGTTTTCTGAACTTTTTATAGTGGTGTGCATCACTTCATCTGCCCGTACTTCTTCGCGTATCGTTCGTACAACTCATTCTGGTGGTTGCGCAGCGTAATCGCCTTTCCGCGGATGAAGGCATGCGTCAACCTGTTTGTACGATAGTCCAGCGCATCGCCCTCGCTCACAAACAACGTGGCATCCTTACCCACCTCCAGTGTACCCACACGCGCCTCCACGCCCAGTGCTTTGGCTGTGTTTGAGGTAATCATCTTCAGTGCCTCTTCTTTGTCTACCCCGTATGCCACAGCCGTGCCGGCAAAGAAGCCGAGGTTGCGCGCACCATGCAGGGCGCCATCCTGCGATAATGAAACCTGTACCCCCGCCTGCTGTAACAAGTAAGGCAACTTGTATGGCGTGTCAATATCTTCATCGGCCCGGTTGGGCAAATTGTGCGTGCTGGCGAGTATCACGGGTATGTTGGTCTCTTTGAGGAACTGCGCCACACCCGGTGCGCCATAGCCACCCACCACGGTGATTTTTTTCACACCAAATTTCTGCCCGAAGCGCACGGCCTCCACAATTTCTTTGGGTTCATCGGCATGCACCATGAGCACGCGCTGCCCGCTGAAGAGCGGTTGAACGGTTTCTAGCTTCAAATTGGTTTCGCGCTGCGCCTGCTGGGCATACGCTTGCGCATCGGCCATCAACTGATGCAGTGCCATCACCTGCTTGTCGTAATCGCGGTTGGGGGCATCGTTGACGGTAAAGGTGTTGAAGTCAAACTGCCTGCGGATTTGCGGAGGCCAGTTCAGGTGAAGGGCGTTGTCGGCCGTGTGCACGGCATCTTCCCAATTCCAGCCGTCCATTTCCATCAAGCTGCTGCTGCCGCTGATCAACCCGCCCGTGGGCGTGGTCTCGGCCAGCAGCACTCCGTTGTAGCGGAAGGTGGGGCCATACTCCGAGTCCGTGTTGTAGGAAATCAGCGCGCGCACGTTGGGATTCAGATCACCGCGCTCGGTGGCATCGTTCATCGCCCGGATGGAGCTTACCTCGGCCAAACCGATTTGCGAATTGGGTAAAATGAAACCGGGATAAATGTGCTTGCCCTGCACGTTGATTTGTTCGTAGCCGCTGAGGTCGGCCCGGGCGGTGGTGGCATCCGCGACAATCGTCAGCTTGCCTTTATCAAATGCCACAATAGAATTCGCAATGACCTGGCCATTGCCGAGGTGCGCTACACCACCGATCAATGCAATCGCTTTCTCCTGCGGCTTCGCTGGCGTGGGAGTTTGTGCCCTACCCACCGATACGGCACTGATGAGGGTGAGGAAGAAAAATATCGTTTTCATAATCATGTGCTTTATCGGTTAGTCTTCTTCAGTGTGTTCAACGCCCAGAACATCATCGCAATGGAAGTTCACGCGCTGGCGCGGCTCGGGCCGTTGCGTGGGCGCTCCGCCCTTTTTAACCCCGATCATTTTCTGAACCAGGCGCGCCCGCTCCACTTCAATCTCGCGGTTGCGCTGGCGGTCCGCTTCAATATCAAAGTACACCTTGCCATCGATGAGGGTCTTTTCTGCCTTGGCATACACGCTCAGCGGGTGGTCGCTCCACAGCACCACATCGGCACTCTTGCCCACTTTGATGCTGCCCATCTGCCCATCGAGGTGCAGCATTTTGGCCGGGTTCAGGGTCACCATCTTCAGCGCGTCTTCCTCGCTCATCCCGCCATACTTCACCGATTTGGCTGCTTCCTGATTCAGGCGTCTGCCCATTTCGGCATCATCGGAGTTGATGGCGGTAACCACACCAGCGTTGTGCAGAATGGCTGCGTTGTACGGAATAGCGTAACGCACTTCCCACTTGTAATTCCACCAGTCGGAGAAGGATGAGGCCGCTACTCCGTGCTGCTTCATTTTGTCGGCCACTTTGTAGCCTTCCAGAATGTGGGTAAACGTGTTGACACGGAAATTGAATTGCTCGGCCACTTTCATCAGCATGTTAATCTCCGATTGCACATAGCTGTGGCAACTGATGAACCGTTTTTTGTTCAGTATCTCCAGAATGGCTTCTTCCGCCAGATCTCTTCGGGGCTTGGCAGCGGCCGTCTTTTGTGCGGCCGGCAATGCGTTGTAGGCCGCCCACTTTTTCTCGTATTCGCGGGCACTGGTGAAGGCATCAACATACACTTGTTCCACGCCCATGCGGGTTTGCGGGTAGCGAATCGACTGCGGGTTGCTGCTGCGCTTCACGTTCTCGCCCAGCGCAAACTTGATGAAGCCATCAGCCCCGGCAATCTTATAGTTCTCGGGCGTTTCGCCCCAGCGCAATTTGATCAGGCCCGATTGTCCGCCTATGGGATTGGCCGAGCCGTGCAGTACCTGAACGGCTACCACACCACCGCCCAGCGCCTGGTAAATGTTAATGTCTTCGGCATCGATATTGTCGCCTATGCGCACCATGCCGGAGTTAGTGGCCACATCGTTGATGCTGAGCGCCCCAATGTGGGAGTGTTCGTCAATGATGCCGGCCGTCAGATGCTTGCCGGTGCCGTCAACTACCTTAGCGCCCGGCTCAGACAGGTTCTTACCGATGCGGGCAATCTTGCCATCCTTGAGCAATACATCGGTATTCTGAAGAATGCCCTGTTGCTCGTTGGTCCACACGGTGGCATTTTTGATCAGCAACGTTTCAACTGCCGGCAGCGCAGTTGTGCCGTGGGCCATAAAGGGATAAAATACTTTGCCGGGTTCATCCTTTTTCGGTGCTGCGTCTTTTTTGTCCGGTGCTTTGGTCGTGAGGTCGCCTGTGCGGGTAGCACTCCAGTTGATCCAGGCGCCATCGGCCAACTGGCCTTTTCCTTTGAAGCCCTTGTCATCACTCCAGCCGGAGAGCCGCACACTGTTCGAACTGTTCTTCTGCGGCTTGAATGACAGGGTGATCAGATTGTTGCCAAACGTGGCGGTGGCATCTACCGTGGTGCTGTCATTCACTTTTACCTTGGCTTTGTGACTGCCGGCTTCACCGCTCACTTCCAGTTTGTAGTTCTGGTTGTTTACGGAGAGATCGTACTGGCCGCTGAAGTTGCGCAGGTCAATGGACTTGAGCGCAAACGGCTGACCCATGATCCAATTCTGGTAAATGATCGTTTTGTCGTCAAAGATTTTTCCGGAGGTAACCAGAAAGCTGGCGAGCATACCTTTCTTGAGGCTACCCACTTGCCCGTCAATCTGCAACATTTGGGCAGGGGTAGTGGTGAGTGCCTTCAGGGCGGCCGCTTCGCTTAGTCCGTTCTCCATTGCCTTTCGTACGTTGGGCATGAAGTCGGAAACTTTCTTCAGTCCGTTGGCCGTGATGGCAAATGTGATTCCAGCCTTTTCCAGCGCGGCCAGGTTGGTGGGGGCCAGCTCCCAGTGCTTCATGTCTTGCAGGCTGGTGCGCGCAGCATCGTAGGGATCTTCCACATCGTAGGCTTCGGGAAAATCAACTGGCACGATGAATGAGGCTCCAGTGGCCTTGATATCGTTGATGCGTTTGTACTCATCGCCACCTCCTTTAATGATGTAGCGCACGCCAAACTCATCCGCGATCTTATCGGCACGCAAAACACCCATCCAGTTGGCGGCATCAAAGATTTGCGGCAATTTTTGATTTTGAATCCACGCTTCAAGCGATTGATCGGTAAAGGGGCGGGGGTTCTGCGCGCCAAACCATTCGATATCCAGGTAGGTCTGACGCAGCACGGCTGCGTAGCCCATCATGGAACTGGGATAGTTTTGTGAGGAGCTGCCTTTGGCAAACGAGTAGTTGGCGGCTGCTTTTGACTTTATCACCGCTTTGTTTTCGCCTTGTTCGCCCAACGCAACAACGGCCGAAGTGCCACGGGCCAGACCATCGGCTTTAAAGGTGAGCACCGCACCAAAACCAAGTTTACGCCACTCCTCAGCGGCTTTGGCATTCACGGTAAACTCATCGGAGGCGTTATAGTGTGAACGAATAGCCTGGTTAGCGTTGTAGGGTCCTTTATTTTTTGGTTCAATCTGCTCGGGGCCGTTAAAGCCCCCACCGCGTGGACGCTCCACCTCGGGTAAACCGTAACTGGTGTACACATCGATGAGCGAAGGATAGATATACTTCCCCTTGCAGTCGATGACGGTGTACCCTTTCGGCACAGTCAAATTAGCACCCACCTGCTCAATGCGCTCACCTTTTATTAAAAGCGTAGCGTTGGTGAGGGTGGTTTGCGGATCGACTACAAGATTGGCATTGGTGAAGGCATATAGCCCGGCCCGGCTGTCTTTCACATCGTTGCGCGGAAAGGTTTCCTGAGCCCACGCGGCCAGGCCTGCCAGCGACAACACCAGTGTCAAGGTCAGGATTTGTTTGATCATAAGCATGAATTGTTGAAGCGTTCAAAAAGGAAAAGTAGGGAAATGCGCACACCTATCTGTGAAATAGTGATGGTCGGTTGAATGTGTGGAACAGCGCAGTTTCCCTCAGTTAAAACGTAAAGCCCAAGTTGAAAAATCCACGCAGTTGCCCTGTTTGAGCATTGTGCGACACGCCAACCTGAATTGGTCCCAGCAGTGAAAGATAGGAGGCCATAGCCCCGTAGCCCACCTGATAGAAAGCTCCCTCCCGGTTCTCCTTGCGGAAATCAAACTGACCCAGACCGCTCCAAAACGCAGACGACTCGTACCCGGCCGCCAACAAATTGATGCCCGGAGTTACGTACACATTTTTTGCAACCGTGTATTGGAACTGAGCCCCTACTGCCAGCAACTGCTGCACCGACAACTCACCCTCGCGCAGCCCGAGAAACAGATGGTCGGAAGAGCGCGGACGATAGAGCCAGCCACCGACTGAATTGATATCTCCGGCTGCCAGCCGATAGGCAGAAAAATCATCGTAGTGGGAGAATGTCTCTTGCATCAGTGCCACTTGCTGCCAGATTTGCAGCGATAGTCGCGAACCGAGCGGTTTCACCTTCTGGGCTTTCAGGTTGAAGCGCACATACAAGGGCAGCGAACCTTCGATTACTACTTTTTCCGAGCTGTCCGGCAGGGTGATAAGTAATTTGGCTTTAAATGCCGGATTGATATTCCAATTGGTCTCTGCCCTCAGCCACGCGCCACGCGTGGGAAAAAATACTTTGTCAAGGGTGTTGCGGAGGAATTGAAATCGCACACCCACCGTACCGAAACGATAGTCAGCAATTTCAAGCGGTTCGGGGTTCGACTCCGTGGACGGATTAATTTTCGGCCAAAGGCGGCTTCGTTGGGCCATGATACCAAACCCCCAATACTGGTCACGGCTAAGGGAGTAGTTGAGCATTGTGGTGGCAGCTATATGTTGGCTGATTACATCGGCTACCGGTGTGCCTTCGATAAATGAGTTGATGAGCATGCGTTCTCCGTATACTTCGCTGAAATGCCACCAGCGTTTGCGCACTCCGAAGTAGTAAAAATAATTGGCCCGTACACGTGGGCTTTCTGCAAGGTCGATGGTGGCCACGAAACGCGAGGCCGAAAGCATGAGGTTGCGCTTGGTAAAATTCAAGATGACACCCGCACCCCGCTCGGTATCGTAGTGCATGGCAAACTTCACGGCATTGCCAGGCCGTTCGCTTGCTTGCAGGACTAACTTGCTGGTTACACTGTCGCCCTCAATCTGGTAACCTATCTTGTCGAACAAGCGGGTGCCCATCAGGCGGTGTACGCGTGATCCTATTTCGCGAGAGTTCAACAACTCGCCCACGTGAGCTTCAAACCGCGCTTGTACCAAAGCGTTATTCGGTTCGCTGATGCCATCGGTGGCAATCTCCTGGATTTTATAACGCCTGTCCCCGCGCGGAAAACGCGGTACTGTACGGGGCGGAAATTGTTTTTGCCCGGCAGCAACCTTCACTAACTCGGGCATGATTTCTTTTGTTGCTTCACGCCCGGCCCGCAGCATGTCTACCCGCTGTTCAAAATCCATTGTGCCATAGCGCAGATGGGGGAAGATGTCGATATGAAGATCTACATCTTTCAATTCTTTCCGATAGGTAATATTGCCGGCCAGTAATGCGGTTTGCATCAATAGCTGGGCGGCCGAGTTCAGGTCCGATTCTTTAAATAATCCACCATCCACATCCGATGCAATAATGAAGGTAGCCCCCATTTCACGGCAGTAGCTCACCGGCATGTTATTGAACACACCGCCATCCACCAGCAGTTGGTCATCGATGCGCACGGGCGCAAAAACTGAGGGGATCGACATGCTGGCGCGGATCGCTTGTGGCAAACTGCCGTTGCGCAGCACTACGGGTTCGCCTCTCACAATATCCGAAGCCACACACAGGAAAGGCGTGGGCAGATGTTGAAAGTTGGAAATGCCGTTCACGTGAAAGAACAGGCGGGCAAGCAGTTCCTCAATGTGTTGCCCTTCAATCAGCCCCAGCGGTAACTTGGGCTTAAGGCCATTCATGGGCAGCTCGTAAATGTACCGGCCAAACTCGTCCTTTTCTTCAATATTGATTTCGTTGAACGAAACGCTGTTCGACATGAGCAACTGCCAATCCAGTGTCTTCGCAATGGAATCAATTTCGTTACCGGTATAGCCGGCCGCATAAAGCCCGCCCAATACCGAGCCCATACTGGTACCCGCTATAAAATCCGGCACAATACCCAGCGAGTCCAGAGCCTGCAATACGCGAATGTGAGCAATACCCTTAGCGCCACCTCCGCTAAGCACCAAACCAATTTTGGGTCGCGACTGAGCCGAGGCACCCAGGGAACAAACAATCAGGATAGTCAAAAAGGAAAATACGCGAATCATCAATGTGCTTCCAGCCAGTTCGAACCTATACCTACTTCCACTTCCATGGGCACCTCGAGTGCTACCGCGTGTTTCATCAGTTCAACCACTTTGGGTTTTACAATATCTACCTCGTCCCGGTGCAAATCAAAAATCAATTCGTCATGCACCTGAAGAATCATGCGTGTCTGCAGTTTCTCTTTCGTCAGCCATCGGTGTATGTTCACCATGGCGATTTTGATAATATCAGCGGCACTGCCCTGGATGGGAGCGTTGATCGCGTTGCGTTCGGCAAAGCCCCGCGTGGTGATGTTACGTGAATTGATATCGCGCAGATATCGCCTGCGGCCCAGCACCGTTTCCACGTATTCCTTTTCGCGGGCAAAGTTGATGCTATCATCCATGTAGCGCTTAATACCCGGGAACTCCCGGAAATAGGAGTCGATGATCTCGGTGGCTTCTGTTTTTGAGATACTCAGGTTCTGGGAGAGCCCAAAAGCCGTGCTGCCGTACAAAATACCAAAGTTGACTTCCTTGGCTTTTCGTCTTTGATCCGGAGTAACCTTGTCGAGGGCTACCTTAAAAACTTTGGCCGCTGTAGTGGCGTGAATGTCGCGCTGATTTCGAAACGCTTCAATCATGGTGGCATCCCGGGCAAAAGAGGCGGCAATGCGCAATTCAATTTGCGAATAGTCGGCCGACATAAACAGGTATTCGGGGCCGCGCGCCACAAAGGCACTGCGAATCTGCCGGCCCTTCTCCGTGCGGATCGGAATGTTCTGTAAGTTGGGGTTGTTGGAACTGAGCCGGCCGGTAGCTGCCACCGCCTGCCTGAAATCGGAGTGAATGCGCCCGTCATAGCGGCTGATCATGCGGGGCAAGGCATCTACATAGGTTGAGCGCAGCTTTTCATACTCGCGGTATTCCAGAATTTTCTTGGCGATTTCGTGTTCGGGTGCCAGCTTGATCAACACCTCCTCACCCGTTGCATACTGCCCGGTTTTGGTTTTCTTGGCTTTGTCCAACAGCTTGAGTTTTTCGAACAACACTTCGCCCAATTGCTTGGGTGAGCCGATGTTAAACTCGGTGCCGGCCATTTGATAGATTTCCTTCTGCACCTTATCGCTGTCCTTCTTCAACGCCTCCGACATCCACTTCAGCGTGTTCTCATCTACACGCACACCTTCGAACTCGAGGTCCGCCAGTACACCGACCAGCGGCATCTCCACATCGCGCATGAGCAAGCTGTGCCTGCGCACTTCCAATTCGGCCTTCAGTTTTGATTTCAACTGCAGCACCAGGTCCGCCCGCTCGCATGCTTTTTTCTGCTCATCGCCTTCCGCCATCAGGGCGTGGCCCACATATTGGGCGCACAGAATGCCCAGATCGTGCGAGGCTTCCGGCTCAATGAGATAATGGGCAATCAGCGTATCGAACATCTTACCGGAGACCGTTAAGTTGAGTTTGCGCAGGGCCAGCAGCGTGGCCTTCAGGTTGTGACCCACTTTGGCTATGCGGGAATCTGCCAGCACGGGCGCAAAATCCTTCAGGTTGTCGTTGGCTGAAACCGGAAAGTACCAGGCCGTTGCCGATGCCGCACTGATCACCAGGGCCGTGGGCGCAAAATCAAAATGTTCTTCCTCGTTGGTGAGGAGTTGGATCGAAATTTCGGAAGCTCCGCGTAGCTTTTCGATCACCTGTTGGCGTTCCTCGGCAGCGTTGATAACCCGATAGTCCACATCCGTTGCCGAATACATGCGCTGCTCACCGGCTTGCGGAGTCGCTTCCTCGCCAACAAACATGGAGAGTTGGGCCGGCTTGGCCACAGCCGGAGCCGCCACCGGTGCTGCGCCCGGCACCAGGCTGAAAATGCGTGGCATCATCGTCTTAAACTCAAGCTCTTCGAGGATGGGCTTGAGTTTTTCCGGATCGGGCCCCGTGAAACGCAGCGCTTCTTCGTGAAACGCAACCGGCACATCGGTAACGATGGTCGCCAGCTTTTTCGAGAGAATGGCCTGCTGACCATATTGCTCCACGCGCTCCTTGAGTTTGCCTTTGAGTTTGTCGGCATTGGCGACCACATTCTCCACTGTGCCGAACTGCTTGATGAGATCGGCAGCGGTTTTGGGGCCTACCCCGGGGATACCCGGAATATTGTCGGACGAATCGCCCTGTAAACCCAGAATGTCCACCACCTGCGTTACGTTTTCAATTTCCCATTTCTCACACACCTCTTTTGGCCCGAGGATATCAACCGAGTTGCCCATGTAGGCCGGCTTGTAGAGCAGCACATGATCCTTTACGATCTGGCCATAATCTTTGTCCGGTGTCATCATGTACACCTCAAAGCCATCGGCTGCTGCGCGGGTGGCCAGGGTTCCAATTACATCATCGGCTTCGTAGCCATCCAGCTCAAAAATGGGGATGTTGAAACCGCGTATGATCTCTTTCACAATCGGCAGGCCGTACCGAATGTCTTCGGGTGTTTCCTGGCGTGTAGCCTTGTACTCTTCGTACAATTCATCGCGAAACGTGGGTGCGGATGTATCGAAGGCCACCCCAATGTGCGATGGTCTCTGTTTGGTGAGCACCTCCATCAGCGTATTGGTGAATCCAAACGGAACCGATGTGTTTCGGCCTTTGGAATTAATGCGCGGGTTTTTGGTAAACGCAAAATGAGCCCGGTAAATCAGCGCGTAGGCATCGAGCAGGAAGAGTTTTTTTTTGGCTGACATGGGGCGATCGGATTCAAATTTAACAAATTGGGCTTAGGTTCAGGTCCTCTACTGACATATATCATTTCCCCCGTTGATGTTCCTCATGGTGCGCGCCTGTTGCGCTGCCAAACTTTGATACAAAATCAACCTAAACACATCAACATGAAAAAGCATGAACCAGTGAGTACGATCATGACGCATCATGTGTATGTGGTCGACATCAAGGACTCTTTAGAAAGCGCCCGTGAAGTTGTTCGCAAACACAACGTGCGTCACGTGCCGGTAGTCCAAAAAGGCAAACTGGTGGGTATCATCAGCAAAACAGACCTGAACCGCCTCACCTTCAGCGGCATGTTTGAAGGCGAAGGCGATACCGATGAAGCGGTACTGGACATGCTCAACCTCAGCCAGGTTATGTCGCACAAACCCCGCGTGGTCAGGGCGGGGGACGACATTCGCGCAGTGGCCAAAATATTGTCGGAGGAAGAGTTTCATGCCCTCCCGGTAGTGGATGACGAAAATGAAACCAAACTTGTGGGCATCGTCACCACCACAGACGTGATCCGCTACCTGCTCGAACGGTTTTTGTAAAGAGCGTTGCAAACACAAACCGGGTTTCGTTTCTTGTTCGGGTGATTACCGAATTTTTCAGCCGGTGGGAGCGCGATGCGCCCAACCGGGTCTTTCTCCGACAGCCCGTAGCGCGCCAATGGCGTGAGTTTTCGTATGCCTACGCAGGCCGGGAAATCCGAAGCATGGCTGCAGCCCTGCAGGCCATGGGGCTTGAAAAAGGCGCGCGCGTGGCCATTCTGTCCAAAAATTGTGCGCACTGGATTATGGCCGACCTGGCCATTCTGATGGCGGGCTTTGTATCGGTGCCGCTCTACGCTACGCTCAGCGCACACGGCATACGGCAAATTCTGGAGCACAGCGGGGCACAAGCCATTTTTATCGGCAAACTGGACGAGTATAGCCAACAAAAGGAGGGCATTCCCTCAGATGTCAAAAAAATCTCCTTCCCCTGGTATGGCCCCGAAGAGGGCGAATCGTGGAGCCAACTCGTTGAACGTTACCCGCCTTTGGTCAGCTCCACTCTCCATCCGAATGACCTGGCTACTTTGATGTATACGTCCGGCACCACGGGCGTACCGAAAGGCGTCATGTTCAATCACCGGGTGTTCAGTGAAGTGGCGAAAACCGAAGACCTTGTGATGAAACGCTTCGGCCTCACGCACCCCATGCACTTGTTTTCATTTCTGCCGCTGTCCCACATTGCCGAACGCAACGTAATTGAAA
>Ga0209990_10002732_pt1 | contig 13536 bp, 11 predicted proteins | sample NOAtaG_6_FD_187304 | JGI IMG/M metagenome (GOLD analysis project Ga0209990, IMG submission 187304) | Freshwater lake microbial communities from Lake Erie, under a cyanobacterial bloom - NOAA_Erie_Diel5S_2200h metaG (SPAdes) (version 2) | ecosystem: Environmental > Aquatic > Freshwater > Lake ...
GCCGGAGGGGGGCCGGTCGCCCCCCCTCACCCAGCCCACCTTACCCCTTCCAGTTCCTGATCAGCTCCAGAAATGATCGCGCAGCGTGTGACAGGTTGCTCTCCCGCCGAAAGACCAGTCGCAGGGTCTTCTCGATCTTCATCCCCCGCACGGGGACGGCGATCAAACGACCATCCTCGATCTCCGCGCTGACCGAAAGGCGCGGCATGATCGCAATCCCTACTCCAAGCAGCACGAAATCCTTGATCGTCTCGAGTGTCGAGAGTTCGACACAGATATTGAGTGGGGTCTGATTCTGCCTGAAGAGCTCAAAGATGCGGTCCCGGGCGGGGCTCTTCGCGTTGTGGGCGACGAACTGGTAGCTGCCGAGATCCCGGATCGGGACCGGCCCCCGTCCGGCCAGCGCGTGTCCCGGCGGAACGACCAGCACCAGATCGTCGCGGTTGACCTCCAGCGATTCCAGGCCCGCCTGCTGTGGATCATAGGTCAGAAATCCAAAATCGAGCTTCCGTTCCAGCACATCGAGCGGTATTCGCTCCGAGACGCTGCGGTGAACCTCGATCTTGATCAGGGGGTACTGCCGGCGGTACTCAAAGAGGAGCTGCGGCAGCAGGTAATAAGATGTGCTCTCGTTCGCGCCGATGATCAACCGACCGCGATACATTTCGCGCAACTCACCCACCGCGTCGCGGGCCTCCTGGCGCAGATTGATCAGCCGCTGCGCATAAGAGTAGAGGATCTTCCCCGCCTCGGTCAGTTTGCCATTCTTGCTGCTGCGGTCGAAGAGCGGCTCACCCAGCTCCTCTTCGAGCCGCTTGATCGCGATACTCAGTGCCGGCTGGGTCCGCAACATCTTCTCCGCCGCCCGCGAGAAGCTCTTCTCCTCGGCGATGCAGAGAAAGATCTCCAGTTGTCCAAACTCCATCGTGCTCCTCCTCGCCCAACCCAAAAATGCCCAACCCCAAAAAGCCTAACATCATAAAAAGAATTTATATAATATTAAAAACAATAAATTATGCAAGATAAATCTCATTTGTTAATATGTAGCCTATTGTCCGGTTCTGTCGGGATTGACGTCAGTATTGACCAATGACGTCAAGGCAGTGCCGGGAGCAGATTGTCAGGCCGAGAGTCAAGTAAGGAGCAGAGAAGCATGAGTGAGCGGGTAGCCATTTTCGACACGACCCTGCGTGATGGGGAGCAGTCACCTGGTTGCAGTATGAACCTGGAGGAGAAGCTGCAGATGGCCAGGCAGCTCGATTCCCTCGGGGTGGACGTGCTCGAGGCCGGGTTTCCAGTGGCCTCGGAGGACGATTTCGCCGCAGTGCGGGAGGTGGCGCGAGTCTGCCGCCGTCCGGTGATCGCGGCCCTCTGCCGGACGACCCCGCAGGATATCGAGCGGTCGTGGGAAGCGCTGGCCGACGCGGCGCATCCACGGATCCACACCTTCATCGCCACCTCGGATATCCACCTCCAATACAAATTGCAGAAGACCCGTGAAGAGGTGCTCGAGATGGCCCGGAACGGGGTGCGCCTCGCAAAGAGCTTCACGAATGACGTCGAGTTCTCGGCGGAGGACGCGACGCGCAGCGACCTCGACTACCTCTGTCAGGTGATCGAGGCGGTGATCGAAGAGGGCGCGACGGTGGTCAACATTCCCGACACGGTCGGGTACACGATTCCCTCCGAATATACGCACATCATCGAGACGCTGCGGCAGCGGGTCCGGAACATCGACCGGGCGGTGATCAGCGTCCATTGCCACAACGATCTCGGGCTGGCCGTCGCCAACTCGCTGGCGGCCATTGCCGCCGGAGCGCGACAGGTCGAGTGCACGATCAATGGGATCGGCGAGCGGGCCGGCAATGCCTCCCTCGAGGAGCTGGTCATGGCGCTGCGGGTGCGGCGCGACCTGATGCCCTTCGAGACGGGGATCGTCACCGAGGAGCTCTACCGGTCGAGCCAGACGCTCTCGAACATCACCGGGGTGCTCGTCCAGCCGAACAAGGCGGTGGTCGGCAAGAACGCTTTCGCCCACGAGGCGGGGATTCACCAGCATGGCGTGCTGCGAAACCGGCTCACCTATGAGATCATGACCCCGGAATCGGTGGGGGTGAAGACCAACAGCATCGTCCTCGGGAAACACTCTGGTCGCCATGCGCTCGGCAAGAAATACGAGGAGATGGGCTACACCCTGGGCCGGCCGGAGCTCGACAAGGCTTACAAGCTCTTCACCAAGCTCGCCGACCAGAAGAAGGAGATCTTCGAAGAGGATCTGGTGGCGATCCTGCAGGATGGTTTCGCGCAGATCCCGGAGCGCTACAAGCTGCGCTCGCTGGAAGCGACGGCGGGAACAGCCGTCAACGCGACGGCCCGGGTGACGCTGCTCGACACGACCAACGAGCAGGAGACGAGCGAGGCGGCGACTGGCGATGGGCCGGTCAATGCTGTTCTCGAGGCGATCGACCGGCTGACGGGTCTCGAGGGAACCCTTCTCGATTTCAACGTGCGCTCGATTACGCGCGGCACCGACGCGGTCGGTGAAGTCTTTGTCCACGTCGAGTTCGGCGGGACCTCATACACTGGCAAGGCGGCAAGCACGGACATCGTTGATGCGAGCGCGCGCGCCTATCTCAATGCGGTCAACAAAGCCTGCTATGCCCGGGAGCGCTCACGGAGCGCAGCCTGATCAGGGCAGAACTGATCGGGGCCGAGCGGGCCTGGAGAAAAGAAGAAATGGGAATGACGATAACGGAGAAGATACTGGCTGCACACAGCGGTCGTGACAAGGTGGTCCCAGGCGAGATCGTCAACGCGGCGATCGACCTGATCGTCGCGCATGACGTGACGACGCCGCCGGCGGTCGCGATGCTCAAGAAGCTCGGCATCGAGCGGGTCTTCGATCCCTCGAAGATTCTGGTGACGCCCGACCATTTTGTGCCAAACAAGGATATCAAGAGCGCCGAGCTGGCCAAGCAGCTGCGCGAGTGGCGGATTGAGCAGGGGATCGAGCGCTACTATGAGATCGGCAACCATGGGATCTGCCACGCGATCGCTCCGGAGCAGGGCCACGTCCTGCCGGGGATGACGATCGTCTGCGGCGACTCGCACACGACGACCATGGGCGCGCTGGGAACCTTTGCGAGCGGAGTCGGGTCGACCGACCTGGCGGCGGCGCTGGCGACGGGGGAGCTCTGGTTCAAGGTGCCGGAGACGATGCTCTTCGAACTGAAGGGCAAGCTTCCGTTCGGCGTCTATTCGAAGGACATCATTCTCTACATCATCTCGAAGATCGGCGTCGACGGGGCGCGTTACAAGGCCATGGAGTATACCGGTGACGGTCTGGCGAGCCTGAGCATGGAGGCGCGCTTCACGATCACCAACATGGCGATCGAGGCGGGCGGAAAGAGCGGCATCATGCCGGTCGACGGGGTGGCCGAGGACTATGTCAAGGCGCGCACCTCCCAGCCCTACACCAAGTACTATTCCGATGCGGATGCCCACTACTCCGAGCGGATGACGATCGATCTCGACCAGCTCGAGCCGATCGTCGCCCTGCCGAGCCTCCCCTCGAACGGGCGGTTCATTGGCGAGATCGAGCGGGTGAAGATGGATCAGGTCTACATCGGTTCCTGCACCAACGGACGGATCGAGGACCTGCGGATTGCCGCCCAGATCCTGAAGGGGCACAAGGTGGCGAACGGAACACGGGCGATCGTCGTTCCGGCGACGACGGAGATCTGGAAGACGGCGATGCGTGAAGGGCTGCTCGAGATCTTCTCGGATGCCGGGTGCGTCGTCTCAACGGCGACCTGCGGCGCCTGCCTTGGCGGCTTCATGGGTGTCCTGGGGGCGGAAGAGACCTGCCTCTCGACGACCAACCGCAACTTCGTCGGCCGCATGGGCAGCCCGAAGTCGAAGGTCTACCTGGCGAGCCCGGCGACCGCCGCGGCGACGGCCATCACCGGAACGATCACCGATCCCCGGGAATTCCTGAAATAACCTCAACGAGGAGAAGAGAAGAGATGCCGGAACTACCAGACAAACTGACCGGATATGCCCACGTCTACGAGCGTGACCATATCAACACCGACGAGATCATTCCCGCGCGCCACCTCAACGTCCACGACGAGGCCGAGCTGGCGAAGTACGCGATGGAGGACATCGACACTGAGTTCGTGAAGCGGGTCATGCCGGGCGATGTGGTCATCGCCGGCGAGAACTTCGGCTGCGGCTCCTCGCGTGAGCACGCCATCTGGGCGCTGCGCGGGGCGGGGATCCGGGTCGTCATCGCCAGGAGCTATGCGCGAATCTTCTTCCGCAACGCGATCAACAATGGCTTTGTGGCGATCGAATGCGCCGAGGCGTGCGAGGTGGCGAAGACCGGAGATCATGTCGAGATCGACCTGCTTGGCGGTCGGCTCCGCAACCTGAACAATGGCAAGGAAGCGACCTTCGTCCCGATCAGCGACTTCGCGCGCGAACTGATCGAAGATGGCGGGCTGCTGCCGCACATCAAGAAGAAGGCCGGGAAGGCCTGAGGACAGGACGACAAAGAATCATGAAAGCAAAGATTACCGTACTGCCGGGTGATGGAATTGGAGTCGAGGTGACACGCGAAGCGGTCGCCTGTCTCGAGACGATCGCCGGGCGTTTTGGGCACGAGTTTCACTTCGAAGAGCGTCTGATCGGCGGCATTGCCGTCGATCAGACCGGCAGTCCGCTTCCGGCCGAGACGTTGCAGACCTGTCTGGCCAGCGACGCGGTGCTGCTCGGCGCGGTCGGCGGGCCACAGTACGATGCCCTGCCCCCAAAGCTGAAGCCGGAGACGGGACTGCTCGGGTTGCGGGCCGGGCTTGGCGTCTATGCCAACCTGCGGCCGGCGTTCCTGCACAGTTCGCTGATCGACGCGTCGCCACTGAAGGCCGAGATCGTTCGTGGAACCGATCTGCTGATCGTCCGCGAGCTCGCTGGTGGAGCCTATTTTGGCCAGCCGCGGGAGATCACGGAGGAGCGGGGGCTGAACACGATGGCCTACACGGCGCCCGAGGTCGAGCGGGTGGCGCGGGTGGCTTTTGAGATCGCCCGGGGCCGGCGGAAGAAGCTCTCATCGATCGACAAGGCCAACGTGCTCGAGAGTTCGCAGCTCTGGCGCAAGGTGGTGACCCGGCTCGCGGCCGAGTATCCCGATGTGACGCTCGAGCATGGCTATGTCGACAGTTGCGCCATGGCGCTGGTCACCCGCCCGACCAGCTTCGACGTGATCGTCACCGAGAATCTCTTCGGGGATATCCTGAGTGATGAGGCGTCGGTGCTGACCGGTTCGCTGGGCATGCTGCCGTCGGCCAGTCTGGGCGGAGAGGTTGAGCTCTACGAGCCAGTTCACGGTTCGGCGCCGGATATCGCCGGCAAGGGGATCGCCAACCCCCTCGGCGCCATCGCCTCGGTGGCCATGCTGTTGCGGCACACCTGCCAGCTGGAGAAGGAGGCGCACCTGCTCGAAGAGGCGATCCGCCAGACGCTCGAGGCAGGTTATGGCACGCCGGACCTGAAGAGCCAGCCGCACCAGCTCTCGACGTCCGAACTGGGAGCGCACATTCGCGGCCAGCTCGAGCGGGCGTGAGTTCGGCGCGGCCGAACGGACCGTCAGAAATCAAAACACCGGTCGACCAACAGAGATCGACCAACTCGGATCAATCAATACCGATCAATATCGATCACAATAGATCAGGGGTGATGTTATGAAAATGCGAGGAGCGCGCATACTGCTGGAAGCATTGCGCTGTGAGGGAGTCAACCACATCTTCGGTTATCCGGGAGGTGCGGTGCTGCATATTTACGACGAGATGATCAAGCATGCCGAGTCCCTCGGGATCAAGCACTATCTGGTCCGCCATGAGCAGGCGGCACTCTTCGGGGCAGCGGGTTACAGCCAGGCGACCGGGAAGACTGGGGTAGCGCTGGTGACCTCCGGTCCGGGCGGAACCAACGCCGTGACGGGTATCGCCAACGCGTTCATGGACTCCCTGCCGATGGTCGTCTTCACTGGCCAGGTGCCGACCAACCTGATCGGCAACGACGCTTTTCAGGAGGCGGATCTGACCGGTATCACGCGTTCGTGCGTCAAGCACAACTACCTGGTGAAGAAGGTCGAGGATCTGGCGCCGACGATCAAGGAGGCCTTCTTTGTGGCGAGCACCGGCCGGCCGGGCCCGGTGCTGGTCGACCTTCCGAAAGACATGACGGCGCAGGAGATCGAGTTCAGCTATCCCGAGACGATCGAGATGCGCAGCTACAAGCCGCAGACGCAGGGGAATCCGAAGGCGGTTCGCCGGGCGGTCGAGGCGATGCTCGAGGCGGAGCGACCGGTGCTCTATATCGGCGGCGGCGCGATCCACGGTGGCGCGCACGAAGAGGTGCGCCGGCTTGCCGAGCGGCTCAACCTGCCGACGACCTGCACGCTCATGGGACTCGGAGCCTTTCCGGCGAGCCATCCGCTCAGCCTCGGCATGCTCGGCATGCACGGTGGTTACTGGACCAACATGGCGGTCAACAACTGCGACCTGCTGATCTCGATCGGCGCGCGGTTCGATGACCGGGTGACCGGCAAGCTGAGCGAGTTCGCGAAGGGCGCGCGGTTCATCCACGTCGACATCGACCCCTCCTGCATCAACAAGAATGTGCCGTGCGACTTCCCGATTGTCGGGGATTCGAAGGTGGTCGTGCAGCAGATGCTCGACGAGATCGAACAGATGGTCGGGCAGGGCGCCAACATCACCCCGCGGCAGGGCTGGCACGACCAGATCGCCGCGTGGCGTGAGCAGCATCCCTTCTGGTGCAATCCAGATGGAGAGATCATCAAGCCGCAGAATGTGATCAAGGAGCTGCACCGTCTGACGGGCGGCAAGGCGGTCGTCTCGACCGACGTTGGCCAGCATCAGATGTGGACAGCGCAGCTCTACGGGTTCGACCATCCGCGCAACTGGCTCAACTCCGGCGGACTGGGGGCGATGGGTTACGGATTTCCGGCGGCGATCGGCGCCGCGGTGGCCCGCCCGAACGATCTGGTCGTCGCGGTGGTTGGCGACGGCGGCTTCCAGATGAGCTGCAACGAGCTGGCGACGATCAAGCAGTACAACATTCCCGTGAAGATCCTCGTCATCAACAATGGCTATCTCGGAATGGTCCGCCAGTGGCAGGAGCAGTTCTACGAGCACCGTTACTCGCACAGCAACATCGAGGTCGCGCCCGACTTCCTGAAGCTGGCCGGAGCCTATGATGTCCCGGCGGTGCGCGCGACGAAGGCGAGCGAAGTCAGCGCGGTTCTCGAGAAAGCGCTCAACACTCCGGGACCGATGCTGATCGAGATGCAGGTTGCCCGTGAAGAGAATGTCTTCCCGATCGTGCCGGCCGGCGCGGCGCTGAAGGACATGATCCTGGCCTAGATCATCAGTCCGTGGGGGGGGGGCCGGGTGACGGCCCCCCCCCACGGAGCTTACAACAGAGTTCAACCATTCATCATGAAACACACTATTTCGCTCTTAGTTGAGAATGAGTACGGGATGCTTTCGCGCGTCTCGGGACTCTTCAGCGCCCGTGGTTACCAGATCGATACGCTCAACGTCGCGCCGACGCTTGAGGAAGGGGTGTCGAGAATGACGCTCACGACCCACGGCAACGACCATGTCATTGAGCAGATCCTTCGGCAGACGCTGAAGCTGGTCAAGGTGATCCAGGTGACCGACATGACGGCCAATCCGCACGTCGAGCGGGAGATGGTCATGGTGACCGTCAGCGCGCGGCGCGGCGAGGAGCGGCAGGAGGTCCTCTCACTGGTCAAGATCTTCCGGGCGCGGGTCGTCGATGTCTCGGAAGACGCCCTGATCCTCGAACTGACCGGGAACGCAGAGAAGGTGGAAGCGTTCATCAATCTGCTTCGACCGATTGGGATCCAGGATATCGTCCGGACCGGGCCGGTGGCGATGACGCGGGTAGCCGCCGTCCGCGCCCTGCAGCAGCTCGAGGATGAGGAAGAGTTTTCTGAATTGACCCTGAATGAAAAGGTCTGAAACTATCGCTGCGGTCGGGGCTGAAGAGGTTCGCGACCAGTATTAAAGAACAGACAAACAAAGGAAACGAAGACATGAAAATCTACTATGACAAGGATGCCGATCCGAAGGCTCTGGCTGGCAAGCGCATTGCGATCATCGGCTATGGTTCACAGGGTTTTGGCCACTCGAACAACCTGAAGGACAGCGGATGCGACGTGATCGTCGGCCTGCGGGCCGACAGCCCCTCGGTCGCCAAGGCCCAGTCGGCCGGGCTCGAGGTGCTGCCGGTCGCCGATGCGGCGGAGCGGGCGGACATCATTATGCTGCTGACGCCGGACGAGCTGACCCCGGGCATCTACAAGCGCGAGATCGAGCCGCATCTCCGCCCGGGCAAGTATCTGGCGGTGGCCCACGGATTCAGCATTCATTTCAAGAAGATTGTTCCGCCGGCCGGCGTGAGTGTCTTCATGGTGGCGCCGAAGGGTCCGGGACACCTGGTGCGTCGCGAGTATGAGCGTGGCGGCGGAGTTCCCTGCCTGATCGCGGTCGCCCAGGATCCGATCGGTGATGCGCAGCAGGTCGCGCTGGCCTACGCTTCGGCGATTGGCGGCGGACGCGCGGGCGTGATCGAGACGAACTTCAAGGAGGAGACGGAGACCGATCTCTTCGGCGAGCAGGCGGTCCTCTGCGGCGGACTGACCGCGCTGATCCAGGCTGGTTACGAGACGCTGACCGAGGCTGGCTATGCCCCGGAGATGGCCTATTTCGAGTGCCTCCACGAGATGAAGCTGATCGTTGACCTGCTCTATGAGGGAGGCATCGCCAACATGCGTTACTCGATCTCGAACACCGCCGAGTATGGCGATCTGACGCGCGGCAAGCGGGTCATCGGTCCGGAGGTGAAGCAGCGGATGAAGCAGATCCTCAACGAGATTCAGACCGGCCAGTTTGCCGATGAGTGGATGGCCGAGGCGGAGTCCGGGAAGGTCAACTTCAACCGGATGATCGCCGAGGAGAAGCAGCATTCGATCGAGCAGGTGGGCGCCCAGCTGCGCGGCCTGATGCCGTGGCTGTCGGCCAACAAGATCGTCGACAAGGCCAAGAACTGAGCCCAGGGGAGACGGGGAGTGGGCGCAGTGTCCGCTCCCCGTCTTTCATGCTGATTGGAAGTTGAGGAAGTTTTCCGGCTGAACCACACCCAGTTTGGGCCCATTCACTGGGCCAGTGCTGGAAAGGCTGAGCCGGGCCGGGTGGTCGCAGGTCCATACGTAATCATGAGTAATAGAGTTGAGATAGAGATATACGATACGACGCTGCGCGATGGTGCACAGGCCGAGGGACTGGCCTACAGCGTCGATGACAAGCTGAAGATTGCCCGGGCATTGGATGAGATCGGGGTTTGCTACATTGAAGGTGGCTGGCCGGGAGCCAATCCAAAGGACATTGAGTTCTTCGAGCGGGCCAAGTCGCTCAGCCTGAAGAATGCTTCGCTGGCGGCCTTCGGGAGCACCCGGAGGGCCGATGGTCTGGCGGCGGACGACACGGTCGTCCAGGGGCTGCTGGCGGCGCAGACGCCGATTGTGACGATCTTTGGCAAGTCGTGGGACTTTCACGTCGAGATCGCGCTGAAGACGACGCTCGAGGAGAATCTGCGGATGATCGCCGACACGGTGAGCCATCTGAAGTCGTGCGGGCGGCGGGTCTTCTATGACGCGGAGCATTTCTTTGACGGGTTCAAGGCGAACGCCGAGTACGCGCTCGACACGCTGCAGGCGGCGGTGCGGGCGGGGGCGGAGACCCTGATCCTCTGTGACACCAACGGTGGAGCGCTGCCGGAGCGAGTCAGCGAAGTGGTGGCGCTGGTCCGGGCGCGGATCCCGCAGGTGCGCCTGGGAATTCACTGCCACAATGATGGCGAGCTGGCAGTGGCCAATTCGCTCGCGGCGGTCGAAGCGGGAGTGACCCACGTCCAGGGGGTCTTCAATGGCTATGGCGAACGCTGCGGAAATGCCAATCTCTGCTCGGTCATTCCGAACATCGAACTGAAGCTCGACCGGCGCTGTCTGCCCGAAGGCAAGCTGAAGCTGCTCACGCACACGAGTCGGTACATCAACGAAGTGGCCAACGTCGTGCCGAATGAGCGGGCCGCCTTTGTCGGCCGCAGCGCCTTTGCCCACAAGGGAGGGATCCACGTCTCGGCCGTGTCGAAGGCGAAGGAGACCTACGAGCACATCGATCCGGAGAAGGTGGGGAACGAGACGCGGGTCCTGATCAGCGACCAGTCCGGAGTCAGCAACATCCGGTTCAAGTTTGACGGGTTGAGCGAGGAGTTCAATCGCAATCCGGAGGCGGCGCGGCGGCTGCTCGCGCAACTGAAGAACCTCGAGCACGAGGGCTATTCGTTCGAGGATGCCGAGGCGTCATTTATGCTGCTCGCCTGGGGAGCGCTGGGACGACGGCGGCAGTTCTTCGATCCGATCGAGTACCGGGTCTGGATCGGTTCCGCGGGAGCCCCGGAGGCGGTGGTGCGGCTGCGGGTGGGGGACGAGGAGATGCACACGGCGAGCCTTGGCGTTGGCCCGGCCCATGCCCTCGACCAGGCGCTGCGCAAAGCGCTGCTGCCCCACTATCCACAGATCGAGCGTTTCCACCTGATCGACTTCAAGGTGCGGATTCTCGACGGTGAGCGGGCCTCGGCGGCCAAGACCCGTGTCCACGTCGAGACGAGCGATGGCGAAGTCTCGTGGAACACGATGGGCGTGGGCGAGAACATCATCAGCGCCACCTGGCAGGCGATCCTCGACAGCATCGAGTATGGGCTGAATCGCCTGTAACACCATTCTGACCTGTGGCAGGCTCCGTTCCCGGAGCCTGTTTCTTTTTTAAGTTTTCCGACAACCAATAGACTGCGGAAGGGGTGGCGCGATCCGGCGGATTGCGCTGGCCCGGCCCGCTTACCTGCTCTGGTGGGAGAGACCATGGAAAAACCGATCAGCCGACGGCAGAGTCTGGTGGCTCTGACCTCATTCTTCAACCTCTATGCGCTGGTTGGCATCGCCTTCTATGGTCCACCATACTTCTACGACTTTATGGTCAAGGAGTTCGGCTGGTCGCGGGAGCAGGTGACCTCGGGCAACTTCTACGGGAAGACGCTGGTCTTGCCGCTCTTCGGCTTTGCGGCCGGATGGATCATCGACCGGTTCGGCCTGAAGCGACTGATCATCGCCGGGATCCTCTTTGGAGGGATCTCGATCATCGGGCTTGGGCAGGTCGAGTCGCTGCCGCTCTTCTATGCCTGTTTCATCTTCAACGCGCTGGGCTATGTCTGCGCCGGGCCGTTGCCGAACCAGGTGCTGCTCTCACGCTGGTTCAGCGAGTCGCGGGGCAAGGCGATGGGGTTTGCCTATCTCGGCATTGGGCTGGGAGGCGCGATCACGGTCAAGCTGGCGGCCTGGCTGACCGGCCAGTTTGGATGGCAGACGTCGCTGCTCTGGCTGGGGCTGCTGATGATCGTCGTCTCGCTGCCGCTGACGCTGGCGGTCTACGATCGGTCGGAGGAGTTCCGGCAGCAGAGCGCGCAGCCGGCCATGCCGATCGGGGAGATTCTGCGGAGCGGCCCCTTCTATCTGCTGGCGTTCGGCAGCCTCTGCTCGATCGGCGCGGTCGGGGCGACCAATCAGCACCTCAAGCTCTATCTGACCCGGGACAGCGGCTTTGGGCAGGACAAAGCGGCCAATGTGATCGCGCTGGTGCTGCTGACGAGCAACATTGGGCGACTGCTCATGGGCTGGCTGGCCGACCGGTACCCGAAGAAGTACGTGATGATCCTCATCTACCTGCTGGTCGCGGCCGGGATTCCGCTCCTCTTCTTCATCGATCAACCGGGAATGATCTACCTCTTCGCGATCGTCTTTGGAATTGGGATGGGTGGCGACTATATGATCATTCCGCTCATGGCCGCCGAGCTCTTCGGCTTGCGGGTTATGGGGCGGATCATGGGCCTGATCATCGTAGCGGACGGGCTGGCTGAGGCCTGGGTGCCGAAGCTGGTTGGCCGCTTGCGGGACCAGAGCCCGGACTACACTAATGGTTTTGCGGTGATGATCGCCCTCGCGCTGCTTGGCGCAGTGGCGATCGCCTTCCTGCCCCGCCGCTTGTCATCCCCAGCGCCGGAGCAGAGATGATCGGGACCGAGAGCGAGCTTGAAGAGAGACTGACGCGACCCGGGAGGGCCGATCTCGATTTCATGCGCCAGCTCGAGGGCGACCTGCTGGTTCTGGGCGCGGGTGGAAAGATGGGCCCATCGCTGGCGAAGCGGATTGGGCGGGCGCGCCGGGAAGTGGGCGGTGCGGGGCGCGTGATCGCCGTCTCGCGCTTCAGCAGCGCGCTGGAACGGGAGGCGCTCGAAGCGGCCGGGGTAGAGACGATCGTCGCCGATCTGCTCGATCGGCAGGCGGTGGCGGAGCTTCCCGGCAGCCGGAACATTCTCTTCCTCGCCGGGCGCAAGTTCGGTTCGACCGATCGGCCCGACCTGACCTGGGCGATCAACACGATCGTTCCCGCCAATGTGGCGGCGCGCTACCCGGAGTCACGGGTCGTCGTCTTCTCGACCGGCAATGTCTATCCATTTGTGGCCCGGGAGACGGGCGGGTCACGTGAGAGTGACGCGACCGATCCGCGCGGCGAGTATGCGCAGTCCTGCCTCGGACGCGAGCGGGTCTTCGAGTATTTTAGCCACGAGACGGGGCTGGCGGCGGTTCTCTTCCGGCTCAACTATGCGACCGACCTGCGGTATGGCATCCTGCCGGAGATTGCGCGGCGGGTCCGTGACGGCGAGCCGGTCAACCTCGATGTCGGCCACTTCAACATCATCTGGCAGGGAGACGCCAACTCCTATGCCCTGCGGGCGCTGGCCCTGGCGACGACGCCGGCCAGCATCCTCAACGTGACGGGTCCGGAGGTGGTCTCGGTGCGCGAGACGGCGCTCTACTTTGGGCGCCGATTTGGCCGTGAGGTGCGCTTCACGGGAGAGGACCGGGATCGCGCCCTGCTCAACAACGCCGCCCTCTGCCACCAGCAGCTGGGCGCGCCGGAGGTCGGCCTGACCGAGCTGCTCGAGATGGTCGGCACGTGGGTCGAGAAGGGCGGACGCAGCCTCGCCAAGCCAACCCGCTTCGAGGTGACCGATGGAAAATTCTGAGGGATGGGGGGGGCCCAAAGGATGAAGACGCTGAAGACGCTGCGTGAAAGACTGCTCGCCGGTGGAGTAATCCCGGCCCATCCACTGGCCCTGACAAAAGAACGGCGGCTCGATGAAGCGAGCCAGCGGGCGCTGACCAGATACTACTGCGCAGCCGGGGTAGCCGGTCTGGCGGTCGGCGTCCACACAACCCAGTTCGCGATCAGGGATCCGCAGGTCGGACTCTACGAGCCGGTGCTGCGCCTGGCCATCGAGACGGCGCAGGAGGCGACGGAGAGGAGCGGG
>Ga0209990_10002734_pt1 | contig 13530 bp, 14 predicted proteins | sample NOAtaG_6_FD_187304 | JGI IMG/M metagenome (GOLD analysis project Ga0209990, IMG submission 187304) | Freshwater lake microbial communities from Lake Erie, under a cyanobacterial bloom - NOAA_Erie_Diel5S_2200h metaG (SPAdes) (version 2) | ecosystem: Environmental > Aquatic > Freshwater > Lake ...
GACTCCTTCTTGGCTACTGCCCAAGCCATTTTAAGAGCTTGTCCTTCAAATCCTACAGCCTTGAGAAGTTGCAGCAACTCACGATCTGTAAGCATCTCTGAAGGTTTGTAAACAGCGTTGCTGAATTTTTCCAGCGTTTCTTTCTTCAGTTGTTTTGCTTGTAGTTTTTGTTCCTTAACCGTTTCTGGTTTAGTAACTAAAGCTTTTGCGACGGGCATTGATTCAGGCTGGACACCGAATAGAAACAATGTTATCATTCCTATAACAGTCCAACTGTGAGCAACATCGCTCAGCTTTTGTTTTATATTCTCCATTGGGGTTTCCTCCTTTAGAGATAACGAACTATAATAGTAGCATTGTTTGACAAATCGTGTCAAGCCAGTTGACCAGAAAATAAAATGCAAATATCATTTTCAACACCAGTCGTAAATATGAAATCCAATAATGGATATGGTCATGCTGGCACAAAAATAGTTAATTCGTTAAAAGAATTGGGACATGAAGTTGGTTTTCAATACCCGAAAGCACCAGTTCAATTAAATTTTTCTCAACCTAACTTTTTCAAATTACATAGAAATCAATATCAGATTAGTTATACTCCATGGGAATCAACTGTTGTGCCAGAAAAATGGCGTGAAATGCTTGGTTTAGTTGATGAGATATGGACAACATCTGATTGGTGTGCTAATGTTTTTGCAGATGCAGGATACAAAGATGTTCGTGTTTATCCACATGGTATTGATCCTATTTGGACGCCCCGCCGCCGTCGTGAAAGTGATGTTATAAAGTTTTTGCATGTTGGCGAGCCAGCGCCACGGAAGGCGGGCCAAATGGTTGTTGATGCTTTTGCGAAACTTTTTGGTGATGATCCGAGATATTCTTTAACACTTAAAGTATATAATCATAATACTACTAGAATATATAATAATTATATAGATAAGAATATATTAGGTTTACCAAATAAAGTATATAATAATATATATATAATAGATAAAGATATGACAACAGAAGAATTAGTTAAAGTATATCATGATCATGATGTATTAGTCTATCCATCATATGGTGAAGGATTTGGATTTATTCCATTACAAGCATTAGCTACTGGTATGCCAACAATTTGTGTAGATGCTTGGGCACATTATGAAAAATATATTGGACCATTAAAACTTAAATCAGAACTTATAGATTCACCCTGGCCATTTCCACATGAAGGAAAAGTTTACGAACCAAACTATAAACATCTACTTGAACTTATGAGAGATGTTGCTATTAACTTTAAAGCATATTCTGGATATTACTATGCTCAGTCAACTAAGATTCATGAAGAATATAATTGGAATCGGTTGACTAATAATGCCTTTGATCACATATTTAAAAAGTTTTCTTAAACCCCTTCCCTCTATAAATAAAGTTTGCTAGAATTGGAATCTATCTATTTTTAAATTAACCGTAAAAAGGCGGAGAAAAGGTGTTATATGTCGAAAGTTATTGAAAACCCATACGAGAATTTTATTGCGTTGTCCAGATATGCAAGATGGATGCCAGAAGAGAATCGTCGTGAAACATGGGGAGAAACAGTAGATCGTTATTTTGATTTCATGTTGAATCATCTCGGAAAGAATCACGGATATACCCCAGATGAAAAACTTGTTGCTGAACTTAAGGATGCTGTTTATAATCGTAATGTAATGCCTTCAATGAGAGCAGTAATGACTGCAGGTGCTGCTCTTGACAGAGACCATGTTGCAGGATACAACTGCTCATTTGTTCCAGTAGATAATCCACGATCATTTGATGAAACAATGTATATCTTGATGTGTGGAACTGGTGTTGGATTCTCTGTTGAATACAAGTATGTTAACAAGCTTCCTGCCGTCCCAGAATCATTTGAAAAATCAACAACTGTTATTGTAGTTGAAGATTCAAAGACTGGGTGGGCTAAGGCTTATCGTGAACTTCTTGCAATGCTTTGGGCAGGACAGATTCCAGCAATTGATGTATCAAAGCTTCGCCCAGCAGGTGCTCGTCTTAAGACAATGGGAGGTCGCTCTTCAGGGCCACAACCGTTGATTAATCTTTTTGACTTTACAATTGCAAAGTTTAAAACTGCAGCAGGTCGTCAATTGAAACCTATTGAAGCGCATGATATTATGTGTAAGATTGGTGAAATCGTTGTCGTTGGCGGAGTTCGTCGCTCTGCAATGATCTCGCTTTCAAACATTAATGACATTGAGATGGCAGCAGCAAAATCAGGAAACTGGTGGGAAAACAACTCTCAACGTGCATTATCAAATAACTCAGTAGCATATTCTCGCAAACCAGACATGGAGCAGTTTATTGCTGAATGGAAGAATTTATATGATTCAAAATCAGGGGAACGTGGTATATACAATGTGGCTGCTGCTCAGAAGCAGGCAGCAAGATGGGGGCGGAGAGATCCAGAAATCCACTATGGAACTAACCCATGCTCAGAAATTATCCTTAGACCTTATCAGTTCTGTAATCTATCCGAAGTTGTAATTCGTGAGAACGATAGTCTAAAAGACATTGAAAATAAGATAAAGCTAGCAACCATTCTTGGAACTTGGCAATCCACACTTACAGACTTTAAGTATCTTCGTAAGATTTGGAAAGACAACACAGAAGAAGAGCGACTTCTTGGAGTTTCAATCACAGGTCAATTTGGACATACTTTTATGTCTGGCAAAGAAGACCTTGATAAGTTAGGAAAATTCTTAAGCAAGTCTCGTGATCTTGCTAGAGAGACAAATAAGCAAGAAGCAGCAAACATTGGAATCAATGAGTCTGCTGCAATTACCTGTGTTAAGCCATCAGGAACTGTTTCACAGTTGACTGGCGTATCTTCAGGTATGCACCCATGGCATTCAGAATATTATATTCGTACAGTTCGTGGAGACAAGAAAGATCCTCTATCAACATTCCTAAAAGAAGTCGGAATTCCAGTGGAAGATGATTTCATGAAGCCAAACGATACTTATGTATTCTCATTCCCAGTAAAGGCTCCTAACGGTGCTATTGTTCGTAATGATTTAACTGCAATTGATCATTTGAATACATGGCTCGTATATCAGCGTGAATGGTGTGAGCATAAGCCATCTATTACAGTATCTGTAAAAGAAGATGAATGGATGGAAGTTGGTGCTTGGGTATATAAGCATTTTGATGAGGTATCAGGTATTTCATTCCTGCCGCATTCTGATCATTCTTATAAGCAAGCTCCATATCAAGAAGTAACTGAAAGTGAATATCTAGAACTACTTGCTAAGATGCCGTCTTCAATTCGTTGGGAAGATCTATCTTTCTACGAAACAGAAGATGGAACAAGCGGAACACAAACACTCGCATGTACCTCAGACGGAAACTGCGAGATTGTGGATATTTCAGCTTAGTAGTATAATTAATATTAGGGGAAACCCTAAATTCCTGGGCACCGTGCCCAGAATAAGGAGGTCTTTATGAAAGAAGATCTTAATAATGATGGAAAGGTAACAATGCAAGAGAAAATTCTAGCAGCGTTAGCAAGCTATGGTCGCCATTTCCTTGGCGCAGCCATTGCTCTATACATGACTGGCAACACTGACCCAGGAGATTTAATCAAGGGTGGTATAGCAGCATGCTTGCCTGTTATTTTGAAGGCACTAAATCCAAATGAGACTTCATTTGGCTTTACAAAAAAGGCATAATTCAAGAAGTATATTAGGACGACTCCTGTGCTAAAATAAGCATAGGAGTTTTCCTATTTAGGAGATTTTCGTAAATGGCAGGACAAAAAAATTGGGAAGTAGACCAAGATACTACTTTCACATTTGTAGTAGAATATAAAGATCCAAATGACGCAGTCATAGATCTAACTGGCGCTACCGCCAAAATGCAGGTCCGTGACGGAACTGCTCAAAAGCTTGCTTTTACTCTAACATCTCCTAGTGGTGGAATTACAATCGATGGCTCACTAGGAAAAGTAACCGTTCGAATGACTCCTACTCAAACAAAGAAATTATTCTATCCAAAGTCTATCTATGATTTAATAATCACAGATTCAAATTTGGTTAAGACTAAATTACTTGGTGGGTATATAACGCTCAATAGAACGGTTACAATATGACAGAAAATGTTGTAGTAGTCAATCAAACAGAAAATTCAGTAGTAATATCCACTCCAGGACCACAAGGACCAAGAGGTAGGACAATATTGAATGGCTCTGGAGCCCCGTCAAGCAATTTAGGATTAACTGGCGACTTTTACTATAACACAGCAAGCACCGAATTTTATGGACCAAAACTATCTGACACAACTTGGTCTGGCGCTACAATAATTACACTTTTTCAAGAACCAACAGATTTTGCATTTTCGTATTCTTGGGAGATAGGCCAGGTTCAAGGGCCAGTGGCTGGAGTATATTCAGTAGCAATTACACATAATATGGGATTCTATCCAAATGTCACAGTCAAAACAAGCGCTGGAGACATATTGGAAACTGGGATAGATTATAATAGTATCAATCAAATAACACTGACAATGGCTCAACCATTTTCAGGGACAGCGTACCTGTCGTAAGGAGAAAAAATGGCAAGATTATTCGTAACTGGCATAAATCTCAATAAGAATGAGCTTTTAAATGCCAGAATCCAAAACCTCAGCACTGCGCCGTCAAGCCCAGTAGCAGGTCAAATATACTTTGATACAACAGCAGCAGTCTTGTACTTCTACAATGGAACTGAGTGGGTGCCAGCCTCTGGTTCTACAGAAGTAATTCAAGATGTAATCGGCTCTTCTGTATCTGGAGGAACAGGCTTAACAGCCACATACAATGATACTTCTGGTATCACAACAATTGATTTAGATAACACAGCAGTAACTGCAGGCAATTATGGTAATGCAGATACATCTATATCTTTAGACATCGATGCACAAGGTAGAATTACAGGTGCAGTAAATAAAACAATAGAAATCACAACTTCCCAAGTTACAGATCTTGCAGAATTTATTGATGATACTGTAGGAGATTCCGTAGCAGGCCTTGTAAAAGAAGGCGAAGGAATCGATGTAGTTTATGATGATGGTGCTGGAACCTTAACAATTTCTGCAGAGGATGCAACTTCTAGCAATAAAGGTATTGCATCTTTTAATTCAACAGACTTTACAGTAGCATCTGGAGCAGTGACTCTAAATGCAGAGCGTGTAGAAGATATTGTTGGAAACCTAGTAATTGGCGGAACAGGAATTGATGCAACATATACAGATGGAGCAGGAACTCTATCAATTGACATTGATTCTACAGTTACTACAAACTCTGGATCACAAACATTAACAAATAAAACATTAGGAACAGGAAATTCACTTTCTGCAGACCTAAATGCAAATAGCAATAAGATTACAAATCTTGCAGCTCCAACAAATAGCGGAGATGCTGCTAATAAGGCATACGTAGATGCAGTTTCTGAAGGTCTACATATTCATGCTGCAGCAGTAGCCGCTACAACAGGAAATATTGATCTATCAACAGATCTTGAAAATGGAGATGTTGTAGATGGAGTCACACTTGTAACTGGTGATCGTGTTCTCGTTAAAAGCCAAACAAATGCGGCACAAAATGGTATCTATATTGTTCAAGCATCTGGAGCAGCAGTTCGTGCGACAGATTTTGATGCACCATCAGAAGTAGATGGTGGTGACTTTATATTCGTTACTGGCGGTACCTTGTATGATAATACTGGATGGGTACAGACATCAACTGGAGTAGCAACAATTGGAACTGATCCAATTAACTTTACTCAATTTTCTGGTGCTGGTACTTATCTAGCTGGAGACGGACTAACTCTTACTGGAAACACATTTAGTGTAGATGTAACACCAACTGCTGGAAATGCTTCTCTTACAAATACAGGTGGAGCAGTAGAAGTAAAAGTAAATACAAATGATGGTCTTGAAGTAACAGGAAGTGGTCTAGGTATCAATAATGGCACTGGGCTTACATTCTCTGGTGGAGCTCTAGTATTCGATACAGCTAACGGATACGGAACTCGCAAGCTAGCGTTTAATCTTGGTGACGGTTCAGCAACATCTTATACAGTAAACCATGCTCTTGCAACAAGAGATGTAACTGTTCATGTTTATGAAAATGGTTCACCATATGCACAGGTAGAAGCAGATGTAGAGCATACTGATAGCAATAATCTAACTATCAAGTTTGCTTCCGCCCCAACAAGCAACCAATACAGAGTAGTAGTGGTTGGCTAATAGTGGCTAGAAAGTTTTTAACTCCCGTAACCCCGCCTTCGCTGGCATCAGACCCAGCAAGCGGGGTAGCAGGAGCTATTTACTACAATACCACTGCAAATGTTTTAAAATTTTATAATGGAACAACTTGGTCTGCTGTAGGGACTGGCGGAGGTGGAAGTGGTACATCTAATTCTTTAGAAGTTTTGGACACCGCTCCTAATTCACCAGCACAGGGCAGAATTTATTTTGATTCCGCAGAAAATACAATAAAAATTTATAATGGAACAATTTGGTATGATGTTGCTGGTCCAAAAGAATTACTAGATCACCAGCACTATGCAGGAGAAGGATTAGTAAGGCATGTAGACTATGGACAATATGTTTCTGAATTAAATTATATTGTTTCTATGGACGGCGGCACAGCAAGTTCATCCTATGCATCAGCACCTAATAATGATATAATAGATGGAGGGAGTGCTTAGCAAATGGCAGTTAGAATTCAGCTTCGTAGAGACACCGCAGCAAATTGGGTTTCATCAAATCCAACCTTGCGGGCGGGAGAAATCGGTATTGAAACAGATACCCTTAAATTTAAAGTAGGTAATGGTTCCTCACCATGGAATTCAATTACTGCATATGCAAACGTTGTCCCAGGTGATCTAAATACAACCCTAAATGGATATCTTGAGGTCGGAGACCTAAGTAATACAGTGGCGGAACTAGTAGACGGAGAACTATATCTACCAGGTACAGATATCATATTTGAAGGTACAACAAATAGCCATGAATTCACTCTAACTGCACCAGATGTAACTGAAGATAAAACAGTCACTCTTCCAAATGCTACAACTACTCTTGTAGGAACTGATACTACAGATACATTAACTAATAAGACTCTTACATCACCCGTCGTTTCTGGTCTAACTCTGTCTGATTCAAGCATCGTATTTGAAGGTGCAGTTGCAGACTCATATGAGACCACATTGACGGTTGGAGAACCTACAGCAGATCGAACAATTACTCTTCCAGATGTAACAGGAACTGTTGTTACAACAGGAGATACAGGTTCTGTAACAAATGCAATGCTTGCAGGTTCAATTGCAAATGATAAACTTTCAAATTCATCAGTAACAATAAATGGATATTCAATTAGCCTTGGCGCATCTGCAACATATGGCACAGACAATATTTCAGAAGGCACAACAAATTTATATTTTACAAATGAGCGGGCACAAGATGCAGTAGCTACAGCTCTATCAAATGGAACTCATACAAATATCACAGTTACATATGATGACAGTGCAAATTCAATATCATTAACTGGAGCACAAACATATTCTGACGAAAATGCACAAGATGCAGTCGGAAACGCCGTTGGAAACGGATTAGATTATGATGACAGTACAGGTGCAATATCAGTAGACCCATCTGAATTTGCGCTAAGCGCAGTAGGATCTCCTACAGCAGATGTAAATATGGCATCATATAAAATTACAAGCCTTGCAGCACCAACATCTGCAAATGATGCGGCTACAAAGGCATATGTAGATAATACTACTGCTGGACTTAATTTCCATGCCGCCGTTCATGCAGCAACGACTGCTAATTTAGATGCAACATATAATAATGGAACATCTGGCGTAGGGGCAACATTAACAGCAAACGCAAATGGCGCTCTGGTAGTAGATGGACATACATTAAATGCTGATGAAAGAGTTCTTGTTAAGAATCAGACGGCGGGATTGCAAAATGGTATTTATGTAGTAACTGCAACAGGAGACGGCTCTAATCCATGGGTATTAACTCGCGCTACAGATGCAGATAATTCTCCAGCAGGTGAAATAGCATATGGAGATTTCTGTTTTGTTCAAAGCGGCTCAACAAATGTAGGCTATGGATATATTGTAAATACAACTGGAACAATTACAATTGGAACCACCGCAATTTCTTATGTACAGTTTAATGCTGGTCAGGTTGTGGTTGCAGGAAATGGTCTAACTGAGACAACTCCTGGAACATTAGCAATTAATACAGCAGTCACTGTAGACTTAAATACTGCACAGACTTTGACCAATAAGACAATTACTGGAACATTTACTGGTAATCTTACAGGTAACGTAACTGGAGATGTTTCTGGAAATGCAGGAACTGTAACAAATGGAGTATATACAAATGCGGCTAATACTATTACTGCCGCCTCTGATTCAACAAAACCGTTAATTATTAAAGGCGCTGTATCACAAACTGCAGACCTACAACAATGGCAGAATTCAAGCGGAACAAGCGTGGCAACTATAAGTCCAAACGGAGCATTGAGGGCTGCAAGCTTCTATGGTAGTAGCGGATTGAGTAACATAGCAATAATTTCCTCAAATGCGCTTGGCGTAAATCCATCTTCTGCTTCTACGGTTGGATTTATTATCCGTGGCGCAGCTTCCCAATCAGCCAACCTACAAGAATGGCAGAATAGTGCGGGAACTGTACTTACTAAGGTTCAGTCAAATGGGGTAATTGATACTTCTCAGTATTTAAACATGAGTACATCGGGCAATGCTGGAATTGCTGTTGGCGGACTTTATAGAATCCGTATGACTGGAAACAATACACAAATTGAAGCAAGCGTAGGAAACGTAGCAACCCTTATTGTAAAGAGTGCAGCATCCCAGACTGCAGACATACAGCAATGGCAGAATTCAAGCGGAACAGTACTAATGGCAGTAAACTCTTCAGGTGCAATTTCAACAGGAACTTGGAACGGAACTGCAATAGGAGCAACTTATGGTGGAACAGGATTAACTTCTTATGCTACTGGAGATATTGTTTATGCTTCCGACACAAATACTCTTTCTAAATTAGCAGCTGGAACAAACGGATATCTTCTGACTATGGTTGGCGGAGTCCCAGCATGGGCGGCAGCACCAATAAGTCTTCCTGATCAAACAGGAAATAGTGGTAAGTATCTAACCACAGATGGCACAACTGCTTCATGGGCAACTTTGGTTGTTCCAATTGAGACAGGTACAGCAACTCTAACTGCAAATACTGCTACAACAATCAGTACCACTGCATTGTCAGCATTTACCAGTATCGAATACATGGTATCTCTAAAGCAGGGTTCAAAGGTTAGAACTTCAAAGGTTGTTCTACAAACCGATGGTTCATCTGTAGATATGACAGAATTTGCAATTACCGAAACTGGCGGTCAAATGACAGGAGTGGTAATTTCAGCAACAACATCAGGATCTGATGCAGTTCTACAGGCAACTGTAACAGATGCTTCAAGCACAAATGTAACCGTTAAATTTAGTAAAGTAAAGCTCTAAGGGAGGAAGTAAGTGGCAGATAAAAACTTTAAGGTAAAATCTGGACTAAATATCCCGATTACTTCCGCCGCTATTCTAACCACTGATTCAAGTGGTAACATTTCTTCTACAAATGTTCTTCCAATTACCGCAGGCGGAACAGGACAAACATCTGCAACAAATGCAATAAATGCTTTGCTTCCAGTACAAAATGGATCTACAGTAAATTATGTAATTCAATCGGACGGAACCAATATTAACTGGGGCAAATTATATAACCAAACAATTAAAAATAATGGTACAACAGTAACTCCAAGAGGTAATATAAATGTTATAGGCGCTACATTTGCAGATGATTCTGGAACAGATACAACTACAATTACATTTACAGATACTACTGGAGTTTCAACATCTGGCGGATCTACAATTACTACAAGTTCTGCATCAGTTAAAGGCTTGATTATAAAAGGCGCTGCTTCCCAAACTGCCAAACTTCAAGAATGGCAAAATAGTAGTAGTCTTGTTGTAGCATCAATGGATGATAGTGGAAAACTTGTTGTTCCAACAATTCGTGGCCCAGCAGGTAGTGTTGTTACGTTGGGAACAGATGGACAGCCATACTCTTTATCTATATCCAATACTCAATTTGATTCTTATGGTCCTGTACCATGGAGACCATATAATTCAAGTATGGTTGGGTTTATTGTTAAGGGTCAAGCATCACAAACCGCCAATCTTCAAGAATGGCAGAATAGTGCAGGTACTGTGCTTACCAGCATTAGTGCTTTAGGGGCATTAACAGTTAATTCAAATGCAACCAGTTATTTTGGTACAGGCCCATCCATTTTTGGTACCACACTTGCAGTAAGTACTAGAAGTTCTGGTACTATTGGTCAAATCATAAAAGGCGTTACCTCACAAACCGCCAACCTACAGGAATGGCAGAATAGTGCTGGAACGGTACTTGCTAAAGTAGATGCATCTGGAGCAATGTTTACAACAACAGCGGCGGCAGGAACAAATACCACTCAGGTAGCAACTACAGAATTTGTGAAAACTGCTATAGATAATCTTGTTGATTCCGCCCCAGGAACTTTGGATACATTAAATGAAATTGCGGCGGCATTAAATGACGATCCTAATTTCTATACTACAATAACAACACTAACATCAGCTCTTGAAAATAATGATGTGTATAATTACATGGGGGTATTTTAATGGCTGCAACACCAGTATTATTTGGTAGAGGATCATTTGCTACAAGCTCTGGAACATTGTTTACCACCACCACAAAATCAATTTTAACAGATATCGTAATATCCAATACCTCTTCAAGTCAACAATATGTTACAATAGTTATAGATGGCGTAAATATCATTCCTACCGTCCCAGTTTCTGGAAATACGGTAATTACATTACAGCCTAAGACCGTAATTGCTACGGCAAAAGATGTAACAGGATATTCGTCAAGCGCAGATGTTAAATATCATATCAGTGGTGTGGAGGTATCATGATAGATCAATATCCATCGCCTAATGGCGTTCTAACAAGCCTTATCTGGCGTAAGACAATGAGCGGCGGAGAAACAAGTCTTTCAGGATATGATAATGCTTCACAAGCTCTCTCATATACTCCAGGGCAGGAACAGGTATATCTCAATGGTATTCTTCTAGTTCGTGGAGATGACTATACAGCTACAAATGGAACATCAATTACAGGATTGGCTGCATTGTCTGCTTCAGACTTTGTTCAGATAAATTGTTATAATAATTTTAGCGTAGCTACGCTACCCACATCTGGATTAACTGGCACAATTTCAAATGCACAATTACAGAATTCAAGTATTACTATTAATGGGTCCCCAATATCATTAGGCGGATCAGTTTCGCTTCCTGGAGATATTGAAAGCGTCACAGCCTCATCTCCTTTAACAGGCGGAGGATCAAGTGGAGCAGTAACAATAGGAATTCAATCTGCTTCTACTTCTCAGTCAGGAGCAGTTCAATTAACAGATTCTACATCTTCAACATCTACTACAACTGCAGCTACTCCAAATGCAGTTAAATCAGCATATGACTTAGCAAATGGTGCAATTCAAAAAACATTAACTACAACTACTGGAGATATTATTTATGCATCATCTGCAAATACTCCTGCTAGACTTGGGATTGGAAGCACAAACCAAGTTCTTACAGTTTCAGGCGGTGTTCCAACTTGGGCCACCCCCGCAGGCGGTGGTGGTGGAAGTCTTACACTTCTTCAAACACTTACATTATCAGGCACAAATTCAGTGACTACTTCAACTTTTTCAACTGCCTACACAAACCTGTTAATTGTATTAGTAAATCTTAATACAGGAAGCGGTGGCAACCTTGATGGAACAATAAGGTTCAATGGTGATTCATCCGCAAATTATGTTTTGGGTGGCGTTAATGGACAGGATAGCCAAGCCGCAGGCGAAGGTTCAGCAGGTTCAGGAATTCCTGTCATATCAGTTTCAAACGATAGCAACAATAATGGTATGCAAATTGTCAATGTATTCCGCTACAACGACAGTGGAAGGAAATTAATAACTTCACATGGCTATGGTGGCATTAGTGGTGGTGCAAATAGTCGTTATAGATTTCTTATGGGAACTTACAAAGGTGGGGCAATAACTAACTTCACATTTGCAAGGTCACAGTTAGACCATTCATACAATGGTGGAAATATTTACATTTATGGGGTGAATTAAAATGACTACAATTAGAATATATCAAGAAGATGGAACTTATATTGATAGAGAACCAACATCTGAAGAAATCGCATTGAACGAAGCGGATAATGAGGCGTGGCTACTTGAACAAGAAAAATTGCAACAGATACAGGCTAATAAAAATGCCTTGCTTGAAAAATTAGGTATCACAGAAGAAGAAGCCAAACTTCTTCTATCTTAAGGAGGTATTATGAGCAAGGCTAGAGCAATAGCGGATAACTCTGATTTTCCGCCAAATTCTAACTTAGACGGCGGAGAATTAGATGCTTTGCAAGATAGCAATGTTTATAATACAATAGATACACAATCAGCACAAACATTTGATGGAGGAACACTATAATGCCAGCAGTAATTCAAGTTAAAAGAGGAACGGCGTCTCAATGGACTTCAGCTAACACTGTTTTGGCGGCGGGAGAAATAGGATTTGAAACAGATACAAAGAAGATGAAGGTTGGCGATGGATCAACTGCTTGGAATTCTTTGGGATATACAATAACAGATGGAGATATTACTGGAGTTACAGCAGGCACAGGTTTAAGCGGAGGCGGAAATTCTGGGGCAGTAACATTATCATTATCAACTCCAGTTTCTGTAGCAAATGGCGGAACAGGAATAACATCATTCGGAACAGGTATAGCAACAGCTTTAGGACAAAATGTAACAGGATCAGGATCTATTGTTCTAGGAACAAGTCCAACAGTTTCTGGTGCAACTTTAACGAATGCTGTAATAACACAGCCATTAGTTACTCCAACATTTTCTACAAATGCTTACACTTTAGTTTTGGGAGATCAAGGAGATATACTTCTTGCATCAAATGGATCGACGGCTGGAACCATAAATATTCCTACTAACGCTTCAGTAGCATTTCCAACAGGAACTCAAATTACAATTATTCAAACTGGTTCTGGACAATTAACAATTCAGGCGGCATCATCAGGAACAACAACTGTTAATTCAACAGGCGCAACAGCAACTGCTCCTAAATTAAGAGCACAAAATTCATCTGCTACATGTATTAAGACAGGTACAGATACATGGTATGTGGTGGGAGATATTGCTTAATGACAATTATTGGAACAATTGCTTCCTCAACTCGTCAAGGTTTATCTAGTAATTCATATGAGTCCATTCAAACTGTTACTGTAGGCGCTGGCGGTGCTCCTTCTGTTGAGTTCACCTCTATACCTAGCACATATCAACATCTTGAAATTCGTGGTGTAGCACGAACTG
>Ga0209990_10002747_pt1 | contig 13468 bp, 14 predicted proteins | sample NOAtaG_6_FD_187304 | JGI IMG/M metagenome (GOLD analysis project Ga0209990, IMG submission 187304) | Freshwater lake microbial communities from Lake Erie, under a cyanobacterial bloom - NOAA_Erie_Diel5S_2200h metaG (SPAdes) (version 2) | ecosystem: Environmental > Aquatic > Freshwater > Lake ...
CGATCCGATTGGGCGCCGCTGGCCTGGGTCTGGCTGGCCGAAGCACGTATCCTCGCAACCAGGCTGGCAACGTAGATCATTTCGTTTACACCCTCTCAGACGAATGAAGCAAGGTGGTCGAGCGTCACGTGGCGCTGCGCATAGGCGCGGCCGACGCGCTGGATGGCCTCGATGTGCTCGACCGAGTCCATCACCTGCACGCTGTCGGGGTCGATGTCGGCCAGATCCAGCGCCGCCAGGCCGGCGGCCGACACGTCGGCGTCGTAGCGCACGTAGGAAAACAGCTTGGGGCCGGTGAAGTTGGCCGCCCCGGGCACCGCCTGCATGGCGCCGAACTCGCGGTCGATCGGCGCGCCGAAGCGGCACTCGCCCAGCAGCCGGCAGGCCATGTCCCAGCCTGCCGCGGCCGCGTTCATCAGCGCGCCCGGCACGCTGGTGGCCGCATGCAGCAGGTGCATCTGCCGGGCCTTGATGTCGGGCCGCAGCTTGGGCGCGTTGCCGGTGCCCACCGAGACGATCAGCAGCTCGCGCGGACCCGTCTGCCAGCCGAGCCGGTAGGGCGACGCGGTAGCCATCTGGAAGGCCATGAAAGCCGGGTTGTTGTAGGTGGTGACGCCGCCGTCGACGAAGATGAAGCGGTACTCGCGCGGCGTACCCTCGGCAAAGGTGATCACCTCCGGCGGGAAGAAGGTGGGCGCGGCGGTGCTGGCACGCACCAGCTGCCACAGCGGCAGGTCGAGGTTGCAGTCCAGCCGCGGCGTGCCGTCGGGCCGCACCCGCTGGTTGTAGTGGGCGCGCGGGTTGTTCCAGACGAACCAAGGCGAATCGGTGTTGTGGTTGCGCATGACCATCATCAGCACCGTGCGCAGCCGCCCATCGCCGAGGGTGACCGGCGGCTCAGCCTCGCCGCAGCCGAGCGCGCGGTTCAGCTCGGTGCGCAGCTTGGCCGCCAGCGGCTCGTCGTTGTAGGCGTAGCGCAGGCGCTTCAGCAGCGAGGCCTCGTCGAACATTTGCGCGCCGCTGTCCACGTAGAACTGCCGCACCGCGTCCATGCTCATGCCGGCGCTGACGCAGGCGGCGATGATCGCGCCGGTGCTGGTGCCGCAGGCAAAGTCGAAATAGTCGGCCAGCACCAGGCCGGGCCGGCCGCTGCGCGCGCGCAGCTCGGCCTCCAGGCGGGCCAGGATTTCCACCGACATCAGCCCGAGGATGCCGCCGCCGTCGCAGGCGAGGATCTTCTTCGGGCCCGGCGCATCGATGCGTTGCTGCAGGCTCATTGGACTACCTTCGCGCTACGCGCTCAGGGGTTCGCCCTTGGGGCGGCCCGGCGGGCTCATTGGACTACCTTCGCGCTGCGCGCTCAGGGATTCGCCCTTGGGACGGCCCGGCGGGCTCATGATCTGTCGTTCTCCGTCTTCACAGCGTGCGCGTGTCGATCCAGGTGACGCGCCCGGTGCGTCGCTTGACTTCGTTGTACATGTGCTGCGTGCCGCCGGGGCCGTCGCCGCCGCCGCCGTTCCACAGGCAGACGAAGCGTGTCTTGTCCACGCCCCAGCCGAGCGCGGTGTACAGCAGCCAGCGGTTGCAGCGCTCGAACGGGTTGACGCCCCGCGGCGTGGGGCCGATCTCGGCGGGCATCTCGCGCAGCGGGTCCGCCAGCCGCTCCTTCATCGCGAAGAAGCGCTCGCGCCACTGCTCGCCGTTGGCAGCCGGCACCACCGAGGCGGTGATGAACTCGGGCTCCTCGAAGGGCAGCAGCACCACGCAGCGCACGCCGCGCTGCTGGCAGGCTTCGAGGAACAGCAGGTCGCCGCCGCTGGCGGCCTGCGCGAACGCGATGTCCTCGCCGCCAGCGCCCAGCGCATCGAGCGCCGCCGCAATGCGCTGCGCGGCGGCCGCCTCCATGGCGGGCGGAAAGCGCGGCTGCGGGCGGGCGGGCGCGTCCATCATGTGGCCGGAGAACAGCAGCACCTGGCGCGGCGACGACGGGCCCCGCGCGCGCACGATCTCGCCCTGCACCACGTGGATCGCCGCCGCAGTTTCGTCGGGGCGGAAGCCGAGGTCGCGCAGCAGGTGCAGCGTCTGCAGCGTGGAGTCGAGCGCGAACCAGTCGCGGTTGGCGGCGACCACGGCGGCGCGGAACTCGCGCAGCACGCTGTCGAGCGGTCTGAGCAGCAGCGCCAGCTCGGCACAGCTGGCGCGCGCCCAGTAGTCGGTGCGGTTGCGTTGCTGCGCCGACAGTGCGGCCCAGGCCACGCCGCCGGCCAGGTTGTCGATCGCCGCCGCGCCGCCGTCGCCGCCCAGGTGACGGTGCAGCACTCGCAGCGTCAGCGCGTTGATCCCGGAGTAGTAGTGCGCGGGCTGCGCAATGAAGCCGCGCTGGTAGGCATCGATGGCCTCTTCCAGCGGCGCCAGCGTCAAGGCGGCGGCGTTGCTCATTTCTTCCGACGTCGCCCCCTCCTGCCGCCAGCGCTGCACCCAGTCTTCCTTGAGCACGCGGCCGGCCAGCGCCCAGGCCTCGGGGTCGTCGGGGTAGTCGTCGGTCAGCGCATGCGCGGCCTCGCGCGCTTCTTCGGGCCGGCCCACGCGGCCGAGGCAGACGGCGAGCCGCTCGCGGCTTTCCTTGTCGGCGGGGTCGGCCTGAAGCGCGGCCTCGAATTGTTCCAACGCAAACTTGAAGTGCCGCAGCTTCATCAGGCACCGGCCAGCCGCGCGCTTGCCTTCCAGCCACAGCGCCTGCGTGGGCGTCTCCTCGGCGAGCACCAGCAGGTCGCCGACGCGGTTCTTCTGTCGCGCCACCTCCAGCCGGCGTTGCCAGGCCTCGTAGGCTTCGCTGAACTCGTTGCGCTGGGACAGCAGCAACTCGCGCCACGGCGGCTCGCGCAGGTGATCGAGCAGCTTGTACACGGGGCTGACGATGCGCGCCGCGTCGGCCGCGCGCGTCTCGCGCGCCATTTTCGTCAGGGCGCGGCGGTCGGCCGCGAGCGTGGCCGGGTCGGGGCCGCCGGCGGCGACCGAGTAGCGCAGCTTGCGGTCGGTGTAGGTGTCGAACGGCTGCGTCGGCCGCGGCCCCTGGATCAGGACCACGCCGCGCGCGCGCAGCGCATGGCGCACGCCCAGCTCGTACCAGACGTTGGGATTGTCGAGCGTGAGGTCGGCCAGCACCAGGTCGGCCACCAGCAGCTCCTGGAACATGTCGGTGCGGATGTCGCCCGCGCGCCGCTCCTGATCGGCGCGGAACACGGTGTAGCCGGCCTCGGACAGGGCAGGCTGGATGAGGTCGCGGTAGACGCGGTCGAAGTCGATCGGCGCGCCGTCGTGGCCCGGCTTGGTGCCGAAAGGCATCGCCACGAAGGCATGCAGCGGGATCTCGCTCGTCACGGAAACAGCGCCACTTCGACAAAGCCCGCTGTGTAACCCCGCGGCCCGCGACTGTAAAGCGCGGGGCGGCGCGGCAACCTCGCCGCCCTCATGCGCCACCCGGCACGGCCGGCTGCAGCACGGCGGCAGGCGCCGCCGGCACAGCGGCAACATCGGCCGCACCGGCCGGCACGGCGGCCGCGGCGAGCAGGGCCAGCACGCGGCGCGCCTCGCGCATGCCGGCACCCTTGAGCTCGATCACGCGCAGCACCGGACCGCCGAGCGCACGGTTGGGGGAAGACAGCGCCAGCTGCGACCAGGCCGTCTGCAGCGCGCGGTCGATCGCGGCCGCGTTGTCGCCTTGCGTGAGCACCACCACGCGCGCCAGCGGCACGCGGTCGAACACCTGCTGGATCTCGTAGCGCAGGCCGCCGCCGTAGGGGCCGTCTTCCCGATAGCCGCGCAGGTCCAGCAGCACCAAGCCGGCGCTGGCCATCAACTGCGTGACCGCCTCCTGCCAGCAACTGCCGAGGCAGAACAGCTCGTTGACGCGAAAGCGACCGTCAGGATCGCGCGCGCCGTCCAGCCGCTCCAGCCGCGCCGCCACGTCGCGGCGCCGATGCAGGAACAGCTCACCGAGCCTCCGCCGCACGAAGGCAAAAAAACTCGTGCGGCTCGATGTTCTCGGCCGCCAGATCCGGCCCGCCGATCATCCACAGCGGCCCGCCGAACCGCCACAGCGTCAGCAGGCGGTCCATCAGCAGCTTGGACGACTCCGGCGCGCGGAACAGCCGCAGCAGCAGCAGCGGCGGCAGGCGCTGCGCCGGCTCGTTGCGCAGCCGCCGCCGCAGGCGCCGCCGCAAGCCCCAGCGGTACCCGAGGAAGCCCACCATCATCCAGGCCACCGCCTGCGCGCCTTCGTCCCCCACGCTGGAGGCCACGGTCAGCGTGGTGGTCAGGGCGGCCATCAGCACGGTGACCGCGCCCCAGAAGGTGTCGACCGACAGTTGCAACTCGCTGAAGACCTTGCGCTCGTACTGCCGCGCCAGGTGCTGCAGGTTGAACCAGGCCAGCGCCAGCGCCGCCGCCACCATCAGCAGCAACACCAGCAGCACGCCGACGGTGTCGCCCCGGGTGAGTGGCTCGGGATCCTCGGGCAGCACGATCGCCGCCACCACGGATGCTGACAGAAGCACCGACAGCGTGAGCACGGCCGTCGCCAGCGCAGCCATTACCGGCGGCGCCACGCCGCGCAGGCGCGGCGCCAGGAACCCGGCCAGCAGCAGCGCCGGAGCGACCATCACCGCGGTCAGGACGGCCAGTTCGCGGAGGGTTGCCGCCGATTCGCGGTGACTGGCGGCGGCGAGCGCGCCCAGCGCCATCAGGCCCGCGACCACACCCAGGCCGAGCAGCAGACCGCGCCGCGTGAGGCCCCGCTGCAGCAGCGCGGCCAGCAGCGGCGGGCCGAACAGCAGGAGGATCGAAACGGTCCACAGCGACGCGTTGAGCGCCACGCCAGCCAGCGCCGAAGGCGGCGCGCCGGCTGCGGCGGCCGCAGCCTCTTGCGCGGGCACCGCAGGCGCCGACACCACGCTCGCCGCAACCACCGTCAACAGCAGCAGCCACAGCCACAGGCCGATGCCGAAAGCCGTCTGCGTGCGCAGCAACCGGCCGCGCAACGCCAGCACCGGCTGCGCCGGCCCGTCGTCCGGCTCCGGAAGGTCGCGGCGAATGAGGAGCGCTTGCGGCGGCGGCGCGCTGGCCGCCGCCGCCGGCGGCGGTTCGGCGGCCTCTTCGGCCAGCGCCGTGTTCTGCTGGCGGATGACCGCCTGTACGTAGTAGCGCCGCAGCACCGCCGCCACCAGCAGCGCGAGCGGGATGCACAGCAGCATCAGCCAGGCCGCCAAAGCCGCCAACTGCCCCACGGAGACGAAGTCCTCGTCCATCGCGCGCTGCCGCCCTCCTGCTTGGCGCCCGACCGTGGCCGCGGCGCCGTGTTCCCGGTGTCGAGGACACGGAGGATAGAAAGGGCGGCGCGGCGTGGAAAGGCGACAATTCCCCCGCAGCGCGCCTTGCGGTTGCCGCCGCTGCGCGATACCGGCGCCCCGCACGTGGCCCGCCGCCCGCGCCCCCGGTGCCCTGCCTGCCGGTAAACCCGCCTTGGCCGACCGCGGCGCGCTCCGTAGCATGCGCGGCTTCGGCTCCATCCACCCTGCTCAAGAGGCCTTCATGTCGTCTGCCCCGTCTGCCGTCCAGTACATCAATCCGCCCGGTGCCTGCCCTGCGCAGGGCCTGTACTCGCACGTGGGCAAGGTCAGCGGCGGCACGCTGCTGTTCGTGGCGGGCCAGCTCGCGGTGGGTGCCGACGGCAGCGTGGTCGGCAAGCACGATTTCGACAGGCAGTTCGAGCAGGTCTTCGCCAACCTGGGCGACGTGCTCAAGGGCATGGGCTGCGACTACAACGACGTGATCAAGTTCACCACTTTCCTGGTGCACTCGCAGGACATCGAGAAGTTCATGAAGGCGCGGGCCGCCCTGTTCCCCAAGCTGTTCAAGGGGCCACTTTATCCGCCCAACACGCTGCTGATCGTCGATCGCCTGGTCAAGGAAGACTTCGTGGTCGAGGTCGAAGCCGTGGTGCGCGGGCGCGACTGAGGGCGACTCAGGGCGACTCAGGGCGACTCAGCCTTGAGTTAGTGCGAGCGGGCGCGTCGGCGGCCACCAGCCGGCGCGGCCTATTGCCCGGCCGCCGGCTGGGCAGCCGCCTTCTCGGCCGCCAGCCGCTTGCGCGCGTCGCTGCCGCGCCGGCCGGTCAGCAGCGGCGCAATGCGCGCCTGCAACTGCAGCGCGTGCTCGGGCCGCAGGCGGCCGATGTCGCGCTGGTGCGCCAGGTTGGCGAGCAGGTTGTGCAACTCGTCCTGGCCGAGGGCCTTGAGCTTCTCGTCGGTCCAGTCGAGCATGATCGGCGGCATGAAGACGGGGCGGGGCGTGGGGTTCGCGCGAGCCATGGGGCGCTCCGGTTGGGTTGAGGAAACGGGCCGGCACGGGCGCCGGGTGGCGGGCGGCGGGCGGCGGGCGGGCGCCGCAGGGCGCCTTCAGGCCGCCGCGGCGGCCTAGCCGCGACGGTCGTCGGCCGACTGTTCCGCCGCGCGCGCCGCCGCCTGACCTCCGTGCTCGGCGCGCTGCTTGAGCGCCCGGTTCATCCCCTCGAGCGCAGCCGGGCTCAGGCGCGGCCGACGCGCGGTCCAGGCCAGCAGGCCGCTGGCGCGCTCGCTGTGATGCAGGCGCACGCCGTGCGAACGCATTTCGATGCGGAAACGCCGTTCGGCCGCGTACAGCCCGGGCAGGCGCGATTGCTCGATCCACTGCAGCTCGCGGTTCTCGCGCAGGCGCACGATGGTCGGCCGGGTGCTCTTCTCGCCCCGCGCGTGGCGAGTGCGGATCTCGATCGTGCGGCCCTCGGCTGCGCGGCCCAGCACGCCGCGGATCAGCGGGTTCCAGCGGCCGTAGGCGGGAAAGTTGGCGAGGATCGACCAGACGACGGCCGCCGGGGCGTCGATGTCGACATGCGTGCGGATCTCTTCCATGCCGCAGTATGAGGCCGCAGGGCCGGCTGCGCCTGCGGACGGACAAGTTTCTTGCGGCGCACCCCGAATGCGGGAGGCGCAGGCGTGCGGGGAAACTTCCGCGCCACGCCAGCCCGACGCGCCAGCCCACAGCCCCAACCCACAGCGCCAACCCACAGCGCCAGCCCACGGCGCCACGCCGCTGCAGCCTACGCGGCCAGGACGCGCTGCAGGGCCTGGCGCAACTGGTGCTCGAGCTGGGCATCGCCCTGCGCCAGCAGCCGTTCCACATCCTTGGCAAGCTGCTCGATCCGCTGCCCGGCCCCCTGCGTCTTGATCGCGTCGATCTCGCGCTTCATCGTCAGGAACTCGGTCGCGGCCTCGCCTTGCTGCACGGCCTTGGGCTGGGCCGCCACCAGCACCGCCAGCACGTCGCTGATGCGCCCGAGCTGCCGGCCGTAGCTGTGCCGGTTCAGCACCTCGGCCTCCGTCTGCGGCGACGACGAGTTGTTGCTGTTGATGTTCAGCGTCCAGCCGGGCAAGATGGGCTGCGTCAGGTTCTGCGGCGCCAACTGCCACAGCGCGCGCCAGCTGCGCAGCCAGTAGTCGGCGGGGTCGGGGGTGCTGGTTGCCGGGGGCATGGCGAATCCTCCATGAACGGATGGCCGCATTGTCCGAAGCGGTGCCGCGCCGTCAACGCGACAATGTCGCCGTCCGCCACACCGGCGGGCCTCCCGGAGTCGGCACCATGATCATCGACGGCATCGAGGCCAGCGGCGACGCGGCTGCCGGCATTCCCATCACCATGCTCGCCTACGGCGACAGCTGGTTCGACTATCCGGTCCATGACCTGCTGCGTGCCTTCAACGATGCCATGGACGACGCGCCGGCGATCCTGACCCGCGCCCGCGCCGGCAACGAGCTGGTCAAGGACATCACCAGCAAACGCGCCCTGAACGAGATCAAGCTTGACCTGAAGTCCTACGGCGCCGCCGAAGCCCTGTTGATTTCCGGCGGCGGCAACGACTTCAGCGGCGAGGACGGCAGGCACCTGAAGAACCTGCTGCGGGCCGACTGCAGCAACGCCGGCGGCGCGGCCGACTGCTTTGACGACGCCGCGGTGGTCCGCCGCATGGGCGCGCTGATGGACGGCTACCGCAAGCTGCTCGGTCTGGCGGCCGCGCACAGCCCCGGCCTGCCCGTGATCGCGCACACCTACGACTACGCCTGCACCAGCGGCAAGGGGCTGCTCTGGCTGGGCCCCTGGCTGCGGCCCGCGCTGGTCGCCTGCAAGGTGCCCGAGCGGCTGTACGACGGCGTGATCAACCGCCTGATCGACCGCTTCAAGTGCGAACTCGAGCAGCTGCGCACCGAGCACGACGCGCTGTACGTGATCGACCTCACCTACACGCTCGACAAGCGCGACTGGGCCAACGAGCTGCACCCCACGCCGGCCGGCTTTGCGCGGCTGGGCAAGCGCTATGCGGAGCAGTATCGCAAGGCGGTGGCCCGTTAGCGGGCGGCAGCCGGGCTACCGATCCACCGCTTGCGTGAAGGGCGGATAGAGCACCTTCTTGCCGTCCAGCCGCAGCACCTGCCTGGCCTGCAACGCCTCGACCACGGCGTCGACCTCGGCCTCGGGCACCTTGCGCGCCTGCAGCCAGGCCTGCAGCGCACCCAACCGCACCGGACGGCTCTTGGGATGCGCCGCCAGCGCCGCGCCGGCGCGGCCCGCATGATCGACCGGCGCCGCGGCGGCGGCCGGTGACAGCTTGGCCGCTTTCCTGGCGGGGCGCCGGGTCGCTTGCTTACCCGCCTGCCTGTCCGCCGGCTTGTCGGCCTGCTTGTCGGCCTGCTTGTCGGCCTGCTTGTCGGCCTGCTTGGCCGGCTGCTTTTCCGACTGCCGGTCCGACTGCCTGGCCGTCTTCGCGGGCTGCTTTGCCGCCGGCTTGGCGTTCTGCCTTGCAGCCCTGGGCGCCGCCGCGCTTGCCTTCTCGGCGGGCTTGCCGGCGGGCTTGGCGTCCTTGGTTGCGTCCTTTCCGGCGTCCTTCCCCGCCTCCTTGCCCGCGCCCCTGCCCGCCTTGCCCTTGACCTCGGGCCCGGTCTCGTCGGCCCCCGCGGCGTGGTTGCCCAGCGCGGACTTCAGCGTTTTCTCGCGGCGCGCGCTGAAACCCAGCTTGCGCAGGTACTGCAGCAGCGGCTCGTAGTCGGTGTCCTTGGACACCACGATGAACGCCGGCGCCGCCGCCCCGGGCGCCTGCGCCGCGGCCAGGCGGCCGAGCTCGAAGGCGATGTGCATGTCGAGCGCGTTGGCGCCCGACTTCTCGCAGCGCACGACGCGCGCCTGCTCGCCCAGCGCCAGCAGCGCTTCGGCAAACTCGGCGTCGTACTTCTTCTGTCCGGGCCCGCGGAAGATCCACAGGCGCCGCTCGCCACCGGCCGCCCGCGCCACCTCGTCGGCCTTGGGCTGCGTGTTCTCGAAGTCGACCAGGATGTGCGTCAGTGGCATGGGAACCTCCTGCGGTCAGGACAGTGTGCCGCGCGTCTCGGCCAGCACCGGCGCCTGCAGCGCCGCGCCGGAGCGCTCGGCTGCGCCGGCCTTGATGGCGCGGATCTCGTTGACCATCTCCAGCGCCGTCTTGGTGAGCGGCGGCAGGTCGGCGCTGCTGGCGCCCAGCGGCGTGACGCGACTGCCCCAGCGCACCAGGTGCGCGCACAGCGTCAGGCCGGCGCCGAAGGCCGGCATCAGCAGCAGCGCGCCGGGCTGCACGCGGCCCGCCTCCAGCGCCTCCACCAGGGCCACCGGCACCGTGGCGGCGCTCATGTTGCCGTAGCGCTGCACCGTCAGCATGACCTTGTCCATCGGGATGCGGGCGCGCTTGACCACCGCCTCGATGATGCGCAAGTTGGCCTGGTGCGGGACCACGAGGTCCACCTCGTCGGGCGACACGCCGCACTTGGCCATGACCGCGGCGGCCGCCTCGCCCATGCCGTGCACGGCGCGCTTGAAGATCTCCTGCCCGTCGAAGTCCCACTGCGTGTCGCCCAGCACCTGGCCGCGGTTGGCATAGGTGCAGCCCATGCCGCGCACGCGCAGCGTCTGCCGCGCATCGGCGTAGCAGCCGAGCTGCTCGCCCAGCAGGCCCACGCCCGGCTCGTCGGCCGCCTGCAGCACCACCGCCGCGCAGCCGTCGCCGAACAGCACCGCCACGTTGCGGTTGCTCCAGTCCATGTAGGGCGAGATCAGCTCCACGCCGATGACCACCGCGTTGCGCACCGCGCCCGTGCGCACCATGGCCGCCGCGGTCGACAGGCCGTACAGGAAGCTGGTGCAGGCGGTGTTCACGTCCATCGCCGCGGCCCGGTGCGCACCCAGCCGCACCTGCACGCCCGAGGCCGAGTTGGGCACCTGCTCGTCGTTGCTGCAACTGCCATAGACGATGAGATCGAGGTCCGCGGCCGCCAGTCCCGCGCAGGCCAGCGCCCGCGCCGCCGCCACCGAGGCCATCTCGATGGCCGGCACGTGCGACACCCGCCGCTCGCGCATGCCGGTGCGGCTGACGATCCACTCGTCATCGGTCTCCAGAAACGTCGACAGGTCCGCGTTGGACAGAACGGCCGGAGGCATGCACTTGCCCCAGCCGGTGATGGCCGCGTGGTTCATGGGGGTCGCCCGGGTCTCGTGATGGGTCGGGGCGCGGCCGGATGGGCGGCCGGATCCCTCGCTCAGTGGGCGGGATGGTAATGCGGGGCGGGGCGGGCCCGGATGGCCGGGCGCGAACGCCGCCCGCGCAGGCGGGGCCGCTGCCCGACCCGACGCCCGTCCTGTCTAGGCGGCGTGGCCCCGGCGCTTGTGCGTCATGGGCCCGGCGGGCCTCACGGTGCGCCAGGCCAGCGACGCCTCGCGGCCGATGGCGCGGCCCGCATGGCGCAGCCGACCCCAGATCTCCATCATCGGCGTACGCGCCGCCATCGCGGCCACGTTCACCTCGTGCAGCGAGCGCCGGCCGAACCGCAGCGCCGCGCGGCCAACCAGCCGCAGCCGTACTTCAGCCTCGGGCGTGATCGCAAACATGGGCGCCGGCCGGGCGGGCTCCGCGCGCGTTACCGCCGCCGTGCGCGCAGCCACCGCGGGCCGGGCGACCGGGGGACGAACCTTCGGGGTGGAACGACGCGTGACCATACAACCTCCTTCACCAGCCATCTCGCGGTGACCGCCCGGCAACGACCCGGCAGCCACCACCAAGCCGGCGCAACCCGCGCCGGACGATTGCAGTGTCGTCCACCCTTGCCGGGCCGGGGGTGTGCTGCATCAGGCGGTGCCGGGTATGGACGGAAGCCACTAATCCCATGTCCTGCGCGTTGCGCTCCAGCAGGCCCTCACAGGCGTTGCCCTTCACGTCGGCGCCCATGGCCGACCCGTCTTCGGCGTGGTTCCGGCGGGCGCTGCGCGCACGTTGGCGTCCCCCGGGGTGAGAACTCGAAGTCGTCATCGAACTGCCCGTCGCGCCGGGCGGGGGGGGCTCGTCCAGCTCTTGCAGCCGGTAGACGGCTTCGACCTTACTGCCGGCGTCGGTGACCTCGGTCTTGATGCGAACGACGTCGTCGTTGACGTTCACGCCGTCGGCCATTGCTTGCGGGTGGCCGTATTCCTCGACCAGGTTCTGGTTGAAGAGGCCGAAGGTCTGCTTGTTGGGCGCGGCGGTCAGGCCAATCAGGTGCGCATCGAACTACTCCAGCACCTGGCGCCAGAGGTTGTCGATGGGGCGGTGCGCCTCGTCGGTGACGATAATGTCAAAGGTCTCGATCGGGAGCGCGGGGTTGCAGTCGACGGGCGGGACCTCAAGGGAAAGGGCGCCCTCACCCCTGCCCTCTCCCACTGATGTGGGAGAGGGGGTCAAGCAGGAGACTTCGTCGTCTTGTTCAGGCAGATGGCGGCCCTTGAGCATCGGGTACATGCGTTGGATGGTGCTGACGTAGACGCAGGCGGTCCGGTCCAGACATTTGTCGTTGTTGACCGGCGAGACGCACTGGTCGAACTCCTTCTGGGTCAGCCATGTCCGAACGGTCTGCATGTTCAAACGCCACCTTGAATCTCCCGCTCTTCATGCGGGAATTTCATGTTGAGCGCATCGGCCACCCTAGAAATCGAACACGTGGCGGAGGGATGTCGTGGCCGGCCACCCGACTTCGTGGCCCGCTGCGGCTACACGTCGATGTTGCTCGCCGTCAGCGCATTGCTCTCGATGAACCTCTTGCGCGGCTCCACCTCGTCGCCCATCAGCGTGGTGAAGATCTGGTCGGCGCCGATGGCGTCTTCGATCTGCACTTTCAGCAGCCGGCGCACGGCGGGGTCCATGGTCGTTTCCCAGAGCTGCTCGGGGTTCATCTCGCCCAGGCCCTTGTAGCGCTGCTTGGACAGGCCGTTTTCCGCCTGCGCCAGCAGCCACTGCATGGCGGCCCTGAAGTCGGTGACGGCCGCCTCCCGGGTCTTCTCACCCTCGCCGCGCGCCACCCTGGCGCCCGGGCCGATCAGGCCGCGGAAGGTGCGGGCGGCGTGGTTGAGCGTGGCGTAGTCGGCGCCGTGGGTGAACTCGGCGTCGATCACGGAGAGCTTGACGTTGCCGTGGTGGCGGCGGTGGATGGCCAGGCGGTGCTTGTCGGTGCGCTCGTCGTACTGCGCGGCCACCTCCACGCTGTGGTTGCCCATGGCCTGCTCGAGCGTGCGGGCGCTGGCCTCGGCGCTGGCGGCGGTGGCCAGGTCGAGCTCCACGCCGTTGGTGATGGCCTCCAGCGCGCCGCGGTCGATCACGTGGGCCAGGCGGCTCACCACGGCGTCGGCCAGCAGGTACTGGCCGGCGAGTTCGCGCAACGCGTCGCCGGCGACCGGCTGGCCGGCCTCCACGGCGCGGCCGTCCACGTACAGGCGCGCCCCGTCGAGCGCGAGCTTGAGCAGGATGTGGCTCAACTCGTGGTCGTCCTTGACGTAGCGCTCTTCCTTGCCGTGCTTGATCTTGTACAGCGGCGGCTGCGCGATGTAGATGTGCCCACGCTCCACCAGTTGCGGCATCTGCCGGTAGAACAGGGTGAGCAGCAGCGTGCGGATATGGGCGCCGTCGACATCCGCGTCGGTCATGATCAAGATCCGGTGGTAGCGCAGCTTGTCCGGGTTGAAATCCGGCCCGATGCTGGTGCCCAGCGCGGTGATCAGCGTGGCAATCTGCTCGGAGCTGATGAGCTTGTCGAAGCGCGCCTTCTCGACGTTGAGCACCTTGCCGCGCAGCGGCAGCACGGCCTGAAACTTGCGGTCGCGGCCCTGCTTGGCGGAGCCGCCGGCCGAGTCGCCCTCCACGATGTACAGCTCGGCGCGGCTGGGGTCGCGCTCCTGGCAGTCGGCCAGCTTGCCGGGCAGGCCGGCGCCGTCGAGCACGCCCTTGCGACGGGTCATCTCTCTGGCCTTGCGGGCCGCTTCCCGGGCCCGGGCGGCCTCGACGATCTTGCCGCAGATGATCTTGGCGTCGGCGGGCTTTTCCAGCAGGAAG
>Ga0209990_10002754_pt1 | contig 13450 bp, 13 predicted proteins | sample NOAtaG_6_FD_187304 | JGI IMG/M metagenome (GOLD analysis project Ga0209990, IMG submission 187304) | Freshwater lake microbial communities from Lake Erie, under a cyanobacterial bloom - NOAA_Erie_Diel5S_2200h metaG (SPAdes) (version 2) | ecosystem: Environmental > Aquatic > Freshwater > Lake ...
CGATCAAACAGTATGTGCAGGTGCGTCAGTTACCCTTTCAGGTTCTGGTGCTAACACCTACACCTGGAGCAATGGCGTGCAAAATGGTGTGGCTTTTGTCCCAACCGGAACACAAACTTATACCCTAACTGGAACGAATGCTCAAGGCTGTTCAGCTACTGATCAAGTTATAGTAACGGTAAATCCAATTCCGTCAGTCAATGCCGGAAACGATCAAACAGTGTGTGCAGGTTCGTCAGTTACCCTTTCAGGTTCTGGTGCTAATACCTACACTTGGAGCAATGGTGTGCAAAATGGTGTGGCTTTTGTCCCGACCGGAACACAAACTTATACCCTAACTGGAACGAATGCTCAAGGCTGTTCAGCTACTGATCAAGTTATAGTAACGGTAAATCCACAAACATCTTCGACACAAACTCAAACAGCTTTAGACAGCTACACATGGCCAGTGAATGAACAAACTTATACACAAAGCGGGACCTATACTGAAACGATTCCGAATGCAGCAGGATGCGACAGTACCATTACATTAAACCTTTCACTGAACTTTACTGGAATTGAAATAAATACTAAAGAATTAATAAAAATATATCCAAACCCAACAAACGAATTCTTTGCCATTTACATGCCATTAGAAAGCTTTGATAATTATATGATTTTTGATAACCAAGGGAGAAAAATATTAGAAGGAAAATTAACAGGAAAAGAAACACTAATTTCCTTAATTGGACTCACCGAAGGAACGTATAATTTATTTGTGGAAAAAGATCAAATTCCAATTAAGATAATGAAACTTTAGCGATTAAAATTAGCGGAATGGATAAATAGAATAAAAAAACGGGTTTAAGGCCCGTTTATATATCTATATATTTTCTAATTAGTTTATAATCAAGCGTTTTTTAACTCCTGAAAAATTAAGAATATAAATTCCCGAAGAAAGAGAACTTAAACTAATTGAATTCTGTCCTTCTTGTAAGTCTCCTGTTAACATTAAGGCACCATTCAAATCAGAAATTTCGAATTTACCAGAAAACTTCGCAGAAATATTTACCTTTTCATCCGTTGGATTTGGATAAATATTAAAGTTGTTCAAATACGATTCATTTACATTAGCTGCCGCAGGAGATGGATGCGACCATTTTCTTAAAAACCACCAAATTTCGATCATTTCGGTAATGTCATTAACTGGTTGGTATAAATAGATGTGATCTGCACCATTCATTCGATATAACTCAACAGATCCGCTAGGATTGCAATTGTTGTATACAAAGCGGTCGACGGTAATGTTATCGTTTGCTAAATCTGGCATACCTATAGAATCGTAAGTACCATCACAACCATGTACATTGGTCCAAAAATCCATTGTTTGTTGAACCAAACTAAGCGAAGGTAAGGCTGCTCCGTCGTAAGGAACTGTTCCATCAGCCGTACCGTGCAGATGAATAACAGGAGTTGCATATGCAGGGTCACAATTTTGAATATCTGAAGTTGGCATAGTTCCAGCCATACAACCAATAGCAGCAAAACGGTCGTTCATCGCGCAAGCCATATGATGCGACATAATAGATCCCATAGAAAAACCGGTGATGTAAACACGACTTGGATCTACATTATAATTGAAAATCGCTGAATCGATTATTTTATTAAAAAATGAAATATCATCGGCAGTTGAAGCCAGAAGCGTCCCGTTATTCCACGAGGTTTGTCCAAGAGAATTTGGCACGCCTTGAGGATAATAAACAATAACCCTTGCAGTATCCGCAACGTTATTAAAACCTGCACTTACCATTTGAGAATTGTTCCCACCAATACCATGTAAAATGAATACCAAAGAAGGTGATTCATTAGCAGGATCTAAACCTGTAGGAATATAACGCAAATAGGAACGATTGGCTGATCCAACAGTTATCGTTTGCGTACTTAATTGAGCGTAACTAGCTATAGCGAAAGCTAGAGTTGAAAAGACAAGTAGTAGTTTTCTCATAGAATATTTTTTTACGAAAATAAGAAATAATGTAATAACCTTTACGGCTATTTTAATTACAATGACAAGCGAATGGAAACTCCGATAGCACTTGGATAAACTGAAACCTTATTTTTAGAGGAATTTAACTTTTTCACTCGATGCTGTCTATGCAATTGATAAGCAATCAAATCGTATATCAATAGGCCAGTACCCTGCACAATTATACTTCTTCCAAAACCTGTAAATTGCTCCACTTTTTCTTTGTTTTTTTGCGCTTCATTCAACAATAGAAATCCTGAAGAAATGTAAATTAAATCCAATCCCGAATTAATAGCAAAAAGCAATTCTGTTTTGTGTTGTTCTTTAAAACTTTTCTCCACACTTAAGGTATCATCAAAATTTCTGGCCGAAAAATAACCAGGTATAGCTAGACCAAGATTAACTGTATTCCAGAAAAAATTCATTTGATGAAAGGATTTCCAAGTTTCATTTTGACTCGATGCCCAACCTATTCCACCGCTAATTAAATTAACACTGGCCCAAGATCCAAGACCCGTCATCAATCTTTTATTAATCAGATTTCTTTCCTTGTCAAAAGAATAATTTTGCTGTGCATGAATTGGGAGCAGAATCAAACTAAGTGTAAGAAATAAAACATACTTCATAAGTTTTTTTTAGAAAACAATTCCTTTTCTTACTTTGTTTAAAATTCCCAAATTCAATCTTGTTGAATCAAAATTTCTACAGGTTGAATTGGCAAACCTTCAAAAATCAGCAAATACAAACCAGGGTTCAAATCTGTCTTCAGTGTTTCATTATTTTCAACAGATTTAATTAGATGAACTCTACCCAGACCATCAACAATTCTCATTTGATGTAATCCTTCTGGTAAACTAAATGTAAGCTCGCCTCTTGTTGGATTCGGATAAACTTTGACCATCAATCCAGATTGCTCATCAAAACTTAAATCATCTACTAAAACACATTGAGAAGTGTCTGAACAGCCATTTGCTAAGGTAACAATCACGGCATATTCTCCATTAATTGGTGGGGTAAAATTCACCGATGTTGCACCAGGAATAATGGTCAAAGAAGGACACAACAACCACTGATACAAAGCATTTGTTTGGAGTGAAGAAATTTCTCCATTCATATACAAAAGACCATTATCAGGAGCCGCCAAAACAGTAACTGATGTTGAACTCGTGTCACATCCTGTCGCATTGCAAGCAACTAATTGGATTTGATAGGTCCCAGGGCTATCATAACATGCACTACCAGGATTCTGAGCGGATGAGCCTGTCGAATTTCCAAAATCCCAAGAGTAGTTAGTGGCTCCTGAGGTTTGATTCGTGAGGATAATGCAATTTCCTGCACAAATCGTGTTATCTGAAATTTGAAAAGCTGCCAAAGGGGCTGAAGGTGCTTCAATTCGGATATTATTAACTGCAAAAGAAGGATCTGCTCCTGCCCCATCGTTATTGTTTGTCCAATTGAATCCTAATTTTAGATTGGCAATTCCATTCAATTGAGCGGGAAGATTAATAGCTGTTGTTTGCCATAGCCCCTGACCATTCGGACATGTTGAACCACCAGAAATGGTTTGTAGATCCTGCCAGGTTGCTCCATTATCAATACTGTAAATTACTTTTGCGTAATCTATATTAGTTTGACCTATGCCAATCCAATCAAATTTCAAAGTCAAATTGGAATAACCAACTGTCGAAATAGGTAAATTGTATGTAGCTCTTTTATTTGTTGTGGCATAAATAAACCCAAGTCCACCATCTCCTGTATTGTATATCGCCCCTGTTCCCACGCACCATGTACCTTGACAGCCAATATGCAACGTTTTATTGCCATTTGAAGCTACTCCGCAATTTCCCGCCGCAACTCCTCCTTCAGCATCACTAATCACCCATAGATTGGCATCAAGATCATTTAGACCTGTTGAAGTATTCAATGTCCACGAAGCAGGATTTTCGAAATCATCAGACCAAATAACTGATTGACTTAAACAAAAGTTGCAGATTATGAAAAATAATATTGAAGAATAAATTTTAAGCATACCCATTTGAATAATTTAAACAAATAAACTACTTTTTTTTGAACGAAAATCAACTGAATTTGTAAATGAGTGTTTTGTTCAGGAAATTTTAGTTTAAATTTATTTTATACCTAACTTCAACTCGAAAAATTAAAAATTACAATGAATAAAATAACCACTGCACCATTCAAATTTTATATTAACATCACTTTTTTAGTTTCAATTATAGTAGGCTGTTCCTCTGAATCAGATAAAAAAGATAATGACTCATCTCAAAATCGAAGTTTAGCAAAAGATAGTTTGGAATTAACAAAAGAAGTAGAAGCTGCACCTGCTGAAAAACCTAACTTGTATATTTACCCAACTAAAAAAACTGAACTCTCAGTAAGTGTAAGCTTTCCTCAAGGTGGAGAAGTTATAAAATCTGAACCTCTCTACAATAAAACATGGAATGTGTCTGTTGAACCAAATGGAAAAATAAATGAAAAATTCGATTTCCTTTTCTACGAAAGCGTGCAACCCGACAAATGGCAGTACGAAACAGGCTGGTCGATTAAACGCCAAGAATTAAAAGATTTTTTTGAAAAAAATATGGATGAATATGGTTTTAGTGAAAAGGAAATTAAAGATTTCACCGATTATTGGGTTCCATTGTTGAATAATTTTGACTATTACATTATCTACCCTCAAGAGAAAAACGTAATAGATGAATTAATACAGATAAAGTTTTCTCAAAAACCTGAGCAATTCTTAAGGCTATTTTACGTCATTCAGGGAGTTGATAGCCATCAAACAATACAAGAACATATTATAAAAGAAAACTTCAATAGAACAGGATACTTTGCAGCCGAATGGGGTGTAATCAGAAAATAACTAAATAAATTATACTATGAAAACTATATTCAATTCATTAAAGATTAACATTTGCCTTGTAGCATTATTTTTCTCAGGTTTAACATGGTCTCAAATTTACCCTACAGATTACCCAATAACAGAAATGGAAGAAGGTATAATTAGCTTTTCATGCGGATTAGCGGGACAAACATCAACAGAAATAAGCATGGTAAAAGACTTATTAATTGCAAATGATTTTAGTACCATTAGAAATCTCCTGGATGCAAAAAATAATGCCCTAAAATGTTTAGCTGTTATTGTTTGCGAATTATTAAGTGAAAATAAAAAAGTTGTTTTAACTGAAAATGAATTACAAAAAATGAATTCATATTACCGCTCCAGTTATACAATTGGCAGATGTTCAGGTTGCAATATTGGTGATAAAACTACCATGGAAAATATACTTAATAATTCTGATGGTTTTTCCTTAAAAAATGATATCCGAAGTTATTACCAAGAATTTATTTTAAAATAATTGGAGAGGCGTTTAATTTGATGTCGGTAAAATAAAAGAAGTATAAAATGTCTTAAAAATTATTTGAATAAACATCCAATTACTGCCTTAACATTTATAACAGAGAAAAAATAAATCTAATATTCCCACTGACTCAGGAAAGAATGTATTTGCCACTTTTTGAAGCAATATATTCGAAATATTCAAATGTAATTTAAATGATTTTCCTTTGTTTCAATTTACAGTTTGTAATTATTGCCTGAAAAGAATTCGTAGTCTTAATCTTCGTCCTCTTCCTCTTCAATTTCATCATCAAATTCTGGCAATTCTAATTCTGGCACTGATTGAACAGCATTACCAGCAATGCCTCTAATCGAGCCATACATATCAATAGTACTGGTTACTACTTTTTCAATCTGTTTTTCCCGTTGTTTCCACATGCGCTTCATGGCTCTTTTTTCTCTTTCCAATTCGGATCTCATTCCTGAAAAAGACTCTACAATTGCTTCTACATGCATTCTAAAAGTATTGCTCGTCAAGTAATTGTAAAGCATGACCATTTTATCTCCTTTGTTTTCTTGACTTGCCAAAGCATCACTCAAATTAATAATGCTCTCCCTCAAAACAAAACTAAGTCCTTTAAATTCCTCTAGTGTGCATATCCAAACTCCATCACGCATTCCCATCCTTTCCATACCTGAAGGCATTACAGCGGTAACAATCACACCAATATCAGCACCTTTGCTTCTCATGTCCTCCTTAAACTTGTCAATCCACGGCTGTTTAAAATCTTTGGCTCGCTTACTTTCATAGTAAATTGATCCACAATTATGTTTTGAAATTGTATTTACAATTTGAATACAATCCGCGCCATTTGCTCCTTTACCTATTTCTTGAATGATGTCTAGCTTAAAGGAATTCCTTAAATATTCTTCAATAGCCAATTCCTGAATCTCGCCTTGTAACTGCATGGAACCTTGCTCTTGTTTTCGCTTCATTTCCTCGGTGAGTTTTTTTTGATCCTCCAATTGCTTCTGAAGCTCCATTATTTTAAATGCGTTTTTTTCTTCTTCTGTTTTTCTAATTTTATCTTTTTCCTGTGTTAACGTTTGATTGAGTTTCTCCTCTAATTCCGCTTCAAGTGATGACCTCAATTCCTCCTTTTCCCGTTTTAGTTTTTCAACTTCAGTTTTCGTTTTATTTAATACTTTTATTTGCTCCGATTTTTCCAAAAGCTCTTGCTGTAAGGAGTTCCACTGCTCCGCCTGTTCTTCCGCCAACTTGGATTTGATTTTAAATTCCAACTCCTTTTTCTGCGCCATTAACTTGGTATTCAACTCATCCTCAAATCGTTCCTTCTGCTCAAGTTTTTCTTTTTCAAAAGCTTCTTTTTCCTCCAAAAGTTGCTCCTGTTTTTTTTCATAAGCCTCTCTGGTTTCAGTTATTTTGCGATTGAATTCAACTCGCACTTGTTCCTCTAATTGATGCTTTAGCACTTCATTTACGTCAATTGGTTGATTACAATTAGGGCAATGGATTTGATTATTATCAGAATTTTTCATGGGCATTTGTAAATGTTAACAGAACCATAGGTTATGGCATAATTAGTAAAGATAATTATAGGATGAAGTAATGTCATTACAAGGGTATAAAAGATTAATTGATTATTATTTTCTTTAATTATTAGACTACATTACAAAACAACTAAATTTTAATTATTTTTTGCAATTATTTAGACTCATCATGAATTAAGATAGATATTACTTGTCAAAATAGTTTTTTATTTGTCACATTGTTTTTTAAGCGACTCATTTCCTTGAAATGGAAATAACTTTTCTTCCTTTGGAAATAGGAGGAGTTTAGCTGTATCATTTTCAATACGGCCCAAATACTTTTCCACTCCAATTGTTTGTTGAATTGAAGTGTTAACAGTAAGAATGAACCGATTGTCTGCTTGCCACTCGACATTAGTAACTTTTATCTCATAGCCCCATTTTGACTTTTTTAAAAGTTGTTCTATTTCTTGATAATCATAGCATTTTGGAACAATTACAAATTGCAGCATTTTTTTATAGTCTCCAACCAAATAGTGCGCACGAATTAATCGGGCGATATTGGTTCCCATTGGGTTAAGCATGGGGTTCTTCCAAATAGTTTTACTTTCTGTAACAGATTGATCTTTAGATTTTTGATGAACATTTGGTTTTACCAACAGTTCTTTTTCATTTTCAATATTTTGTCCTGACTTACCTTGGCAATTCAGAAAAAGAAAAGCGAATACTAACGTAAACAAAATACCATATACCTTCAAAATCATGTTTTTATCCAAAAATAAAGTGATCTTCAATAATCTTAACAAGTTTGAAAAATTAATTTGCAGGCAATCTGTCAATCCCTACCTACACTACCCCATTATATTTGGAACATCGGGATAAGGAATTAAAGATTCAAGATAAACTATAAACGGTTCTTTAACAAACAATGCGGTTATAATGCTTAATGTTACTAAGAGGATTGCCACACCTACATTATTATCATTTATTTCCTCATATTCATTTAACTCAAAGGTCAATAATGAAAAAAGCTTGTAGGCAATAAAAATAACCGCTGCACTAAATAGATAGCCAATCAATAGAAATATTGCTGTATACTCTAGACAAGCATATACATATTGGCTTCCTCTTAAACCAGATGAATCGAGCACTTTAAAAGTTGCCGATAAAGGATTCATTATTCCAAAAACGATTAAAGAAACCGAGAAAATTGTACCGCTCAAGAAAACCATGAATGACAAATTGTTGTAAGGATTTATTTCTTTAGTCTTTTTCAAATAAAATTTGGTTAACAGTGTTTTGGTTAAATAAACTGTCAAGATGCCAATACCCATGGCAATAAGTAATTCTATAGCTGCAGGACCAAAAACAGTTTTCATTTCATTTTTATTTAAGTTAATAATAAGTTGGAAGTGCTACCTTCCAATACCGTATATTTCCACATTCGTTAGAGAGTACTCCAGGAGCATATCCTGGAAATGTCGTTTCCCAAGTATAATAATTTATACCTTTAAATACGAGATGTTTTCCTCTGTAATTACCAGAAATTCCTATAATGGCGTGCCCATATTTATCTGACGTAAGTATTACTGTTTTGTACCCTAGACGAACTAAAACATGATGAAGTAATACGCTACGGGTATCACAATCACCTTTAAAATTTCCCATAAACTCAGTTGGTGTTTGCAAACCAAATTTGGTTAACTCTAAGCAGTAACCACCTTTCTCATGCCAATTTAATATGAAGCCGCCATATTGTTTCTCAGCACGGGCATGCGTTAAATCATGAACAAGAAAATACGGAATGTTTTGTATCGAAGTTACCACCATATCCGCCGCTTGTTCTCTATTTAAGTTATTTTCTCTGATAATTCGCTTGTATTCTGAAACAACAGACGCTAAGAAATCAACGTTTTCGTTAGTAAATCGATCATATATTTCATGCCAATAATTACTTGACATAAAAGCATTCACATTGTATTGTTCACGATAATATTTGGATAAATAATAATGGTCATTGCGCACCTTAAAAACTCCATCATACCTTTTCTTAAAATTATCTTTCCATTTTAATTTGTGTACCCTAAAATTTACGAGAATGGTATCATTTGTGTCGGTTACTTTCTTTTCTGTTTCAAAATATGTCCTAACAATATCTGGATCCTTAGGCTCATTGTAAGATGCCAAATCATCCATAGCCGTTGACATATAATCTGCGATTATTGAATGATAAGATATAAATTGTAAAATGAGTAATATAGCTCCAAAAACTCTTAGCAAAAGCGCAAAACGAGCACAAAGAAAAAATCCAACACCTAATAGTAAGCCATGCAAATTATGAGGAGTTACCCCAACCACCATAATGGCAAGATTCGCAATAATTAATAGCCACGCCAATGCATTAACCAAAGGATATTTGACACCAAAAATATTGTTCAGTCGCGATATTTTTTTTATCCCTTCACGGGTTATTATAAAAAAGAAAAAAAGAAATGGAATTAGGAAATTTAAAAAATGTGGCGCGCAAATGTAATTTAAAGTCAATCCAAGGGCTAATGTCAAAATTGAAGAAACATAAATCGATAGACGCAATGAATTTCGGAAATTAATAGGTTTATCCTGAAAAATGTTTTTTGATGAATAGAAAGAAGACCTTTGAATAAAATGCTTTAACTGAATAACAATATTGGTGTTGGCTAAACTTGAAACATTTTGTTTCTTTGTCGACATTAATTCTTTGCGAATTTGCAACGTTTCCATTAAAATTGGCCGAGACAATTTTAAATAAATTTTCCCCTGAAAAGACACGAAATCAGTATTATCAAGCTTTATTTTTTCACCTAAACTGATGTCTCTAATTACAAAATGTTTAACGCGATCCTGAAAAATAAGCGAATCTTCGATAAAAAATTTTAACTTATGGACTTGAGCAGCTCGAAAAAAAAATCCTGTACAATACTCCTCAAAATCCAAATCTTTTAAAGCAGAAATATTTCTTACTTCACCCGAAAATAAATAATTATCGATGGGAGAATAAGTATTAATTATTTGAGCGTTATCTTCACGGAGATAACCACTAATAATTCCTGTTAAGAAAATGACTTTTTCTTTCACTGCTTATGCTATCTTCTACTGCTGAATAACCTGACTTTATATATCTGACAAACGAACTTGAAAATAAGATGAGAAAGTTAGAAATTATATTTTCAATTGTTTCCAACTCTGAATGTTAATTGTAATAATTTATGAAGATACAAGCACATTAAGCAGTATATATAATTCTTTTTTATATTTGGATAAACAAATCCTTTTAAAAGATTTATAAAAAATGAACGTAACCAATCACTTTAGAACAATTATTTTTTTTGCAATTATGATGCTTTCCGGTCATTTGGCCGCTCAAATAAAAAGCAAACAATCTTCTCCTCCGCCACCGCCTCCAGTTAAAACTGTTACTTATCCGCCACCGATTGTTTCTGATAGGAAAGATGAAAAAATGATTGAAATTCCTGATAGCTCGAATTTAGGTAAGGAGACTAAAGAAGGAATTGATCCATTTGCCATACAGTCTGAAGATGAATGGGCTATGCCAGAATTTAAAGAAAATAAAGTACTTGAAAACAACGAACAACCTTACACTTTTGTTGATGAAGAGGCAGAATATCCAGGTGGTTTTGCACAAATCGCCCAATTCATTAGTAACAATTACAATTACCCTGACATTGCTCGCGAAATGGGTATTCAAGGTAAGATTTACGTGCGTTTTACTATTAATACTGACGGAACTGTTTCTGATGTTTCCATAGAACAAAAAATGGTGCCATCATGTCCGGAATGTGACGCTGAAGCAATAAGGATTATTAGGCAATTAAACGGATGGAGCCCTGCTAAAGTAGCAGGAAAAAAAGTGCCGCAATACTATATACTTCCTATTCAACTATCATTGGAAGAAGACAACCCACCACCACAAATAGTTGATTCCGAACACATAACTGACATTCGCAACGAATCAAATAGCATAATCGTTAAACTGGTTGAAGACCAATGGGCAATTGAACCAACAGTTGTAGATTATGGTTATCGAATTACTTTTTTTCGTTCAAAAGCAAATAGCATGTATGGAATAGGAATATCTACTGATCATCGCATTCACACCTTGGCGGATGAAAATGATTTTGTAGAAAATCTCATTGATTTTGATATTGCCAAAGTTCTAAAAACTAAAAAGAGAAAAGACCTATTGGATAAAATCAACGATATATCCGAGGTAGTTGAAATTAAATTAGAATCCTATAATTTAAAATGTTACAGAATTTTAGTGAAACAAGATAAAATTGATCATTTATGTTTTTACTTGTTAGGCACTGACGCTGAATTGAATGAATTTTGGACTAATCCAGGAAATTACATTCAAAATGTAACCTTTTATAAATAAATCTAATCTTCAATTATTTTTGATTAGCAGTTGGATCAACTCCAATTTTGTTCAATATTTTTTATTGATTGTGTTGTTATAATGTATTTTGAAATGCATTATAGAGAGCATCTTCACAATTAATAACTATTAGTATGAAAAAATCTGCTCTCTTTTTTTTAATTCTACTGAATCATGGTTTTATAAGTGCGCAATTACCGAAAAACGATTACGGCGTATCACTACAGCCTAATGAGAAGTTTATTAAAATTAGTAGAAATCAAATCATTGATAGTGTAAATAAGAATCAAAGTGGCCCGGAACAATTCGAGTACTTTGAAATTAGTTTATCTGAATCAGAAAAATTACATGTAGAAACATTCATGTCCAATTGTAGGGAAATACAATCCATTCTCAACAAATTCGGAAACATAGAAATAGACGTAACCATGGCGAGTAATTCTGATTTAATTCGTCCCTTGTCAGGGTTTTATTATGCTGTTGGATATAACCAGACTACAGATGGACAAAAACTAACCCTCTACGTCATTTATCCGAGGAAGGATAAGATGACCTAAAAATATTAATAATTGAAAAAGTTTGCTTAGTATGAAGCACAATTGATACCCTTTAAGAAAAAAATTACCGATTATTTATTTTTAAACCCGCTTCCAAAGACCGTTTCAATTCTTCAGCTTCTTCCTTCGTAAACGAACCTGAAATTTGCGTATTTCCGCCTGATATCACAGTCATTACCTTTGGGGCACTATAGACAGTTCCATCAATACAAATGGCTATAATTCTATTGATATTTTGTTGCGTTATATCGTGCCAGATATCACTACCTTTTTCAGTCATTTTGATCGCCAAAGAATACTGCCCATCAAAATTATCTACCGACACTCGCTCTATCTCATTACCTAATCTTGCTTTTCTTTTTGAAGGTTTTTTTGTTGCATAAAGCATGTATTTTAATTCTTCTGAATCATCTGAAACTTTTTCAGGGTTACTCCACATGAACTCCAAATCTTCCGGAAATTGAGCTTTAACTTCTGGAATAGCAAGAATTGAATCAACCCATTTTTTTTTATCAATCTCAACCACACCAGCGCAAAAAGAATTTGCACCTAAGTCAGTAATTAGATCCTTTAACATTGGATGTTTTAACAACATCGGATTATCAGTAAATCCTTTTGCTTCGACTTTAAGTTGTTCAATGCGCTTATCTTCATAACTTTTTGCCGCGGAGTTTGCCGCGGTCCAGTATGGTAACATTTCTTGATTTGTATAAGTTTCTCTAAATTCTAATTTCTTAGGCTTTATATCTTTTACTTCTTTCAAACTTTTATTAGTACACCCAATTAAGAAAATAATCGTAACAATAGCAAATAAGGCATTTTTCATAATTATATCAATTAATAGTTTTAAATATACGCTTTAATTGGAAAGAATTTTAATCTAATGTCTGAATGAAATGGGAATGAAACCACAATGTATTTTTAAAGTCCTTGAGGGTGTGGGTGAGCGTGAGCGTGAGGGTGTAGGTGTGGGTGTGGGTGTGGGTGTGGGTGTGGGTGTAGGTGTGGGTGTGGGTGTGGGTGTGGGTCTTGTCCTAGAATAGGTTTACACAAAACGTGAAAAAAAAATGATAAAAAGTAAACTAATTTTAGGACAAGACATGGAGTATAGCGCTCTCGGTCCACACTCTCACTCTCAATCTCAATCTGTTTTGTGACCTCGTAAAGATTTTAGATTGGATAGAATCCGAAAAAATTCAGGATAACGCGTGAAACCGTGCAGTAGCAACGAAGTTAATGAGTGTGAAAGCGAAGAAAACAAAGTGGAGTGTATCGCTCTCGCTCTAAACTCTCACTCTGTTTTGTGACCTCGTAAGGATTTTAGATTGGATAGAATCCGAAAAAATTCAGGATAACGCGTGACACCGTGCAGTAGCAACGAAGTTAATGAGTGCGAAAGCGAAGAAAACAAAGTGGAGTGTATCGCTCTCGCTCTAAACTCTCACTCTGTTTTGTGACCTCGTAAAGATTTTAGATTGGATAGAATCCGAAAAAATTCAGGATAACGCGTGAAACCGTGCAGTAGCAACGAAGTTAATGAGTGT
>Ga0209990_10002756_pt1 | contig 13437 bp, 8 predicted proteins | sample NOAtaG_6_FD_187304 | JGI IMG/M metagenome (GOLD analysis project Ga0209990, IMG submission 187304) | Freshwater lake microbial communities from Lake Erie, under a cyanobacterial bloom - NOAA_Erie_Diel5S_2200h metaG (SPAdes) (version 2) | ecosystem: Environmental > Aquatic > Freshwater > Lake ...
TTGATATACAGTCGGCCGAACGAATTATTTAATTTCGATTTCCAATAGGCCGTGTAATAGACATCTTCTGTCGTTTCTGGAGAATCCTCGTAAGATCCTGATACATTTATGATAGAATGAGAGTACATGCTATTGTCTGCTCCCATATTATGAGATATCCAGCATGGCGAACCTTCTAACCAATCAGCATTGGAACCGTTTGCGTTCTCTACGGGCAACCAATCGCCATCACCAATTTTTCTATATAGTTGAATACCCCACCATCGAGAATTCTCAGCATAATCCATACCGATATGGCAAGACATTGAGACAAGGACCTTCGAAGTACTATGCGAAGGTTTAATCCGTATCACAAAGCCATTATCAAGATCATCAATATCAATTGGAACCCACGATGTCGTATTGTCCTCTTTGGCTTTCGTATCCCTGTACGTTTTATGAACAGTCTGCACAATCATTCCTTGCGTTAACTTGAATTCTTGAGATAATGGAGTACCGTTGGAAGTATAAATGTTCAATAAATTATTACCATAAATATCATAAATGTTTCCCGAAATTATCAAATCATTATTTATTTCAACATTTCCTTCACTTCTTATTCCGCCTCCAATAATTAAGTTTCTATTCCTATCTATTTTGAGTGCACTAAAGTCGTTATTCTCGTCATCAATGTAATTAATTTCAAACGTCCCATCATAACTATAAATCTCATGGATATTACAAGATATATTATAGCTATTCTCTATGGTATTTACTAAAGAAATATGAGGGTGATATTTTGTCTTATTGTAATTTCGAATTCCGATTACAAAATTTTCTAAATCAATATTGCTATAATCATTAACATATTCTTCGATGACTAACGTATTATTGCAAGTATAACCTAAAATATTGAAGGAGTCTATATAGACGTTTGAATTGATTCGTTTTAGCTCTGTATCATAGGGTTCGAGCGAATCTACAAAAGGATTTATAGAGTAGTTCGAAGTTTTGATAAATACGTGATTGCCCACTATATTCGAAGATACATATAAGCCAGCGTCGCTATTCAATAGGTTCGCAATAAATATATTTGATGTATTGATATCGAGATAATTGCTATGTATCGAATAGTATTTCTCGGTATAACTGATATTTGAATTGTACCTCACTATATTTGTCGTTAATGTCCGCAGATATAGATTCGAATACTCTATATAGACTGAATTCTCTATATCATTATCTATATCTATTTTTTTCTCATTCAACTCGGTGTATATCTTATGGATTACCTCATTATTATCGTCAAACGGCAATAAAGTAGTTACGATGCTATTGCTCACATTGATATAATTGCTATCTTGTATTACATCATGTGTTAAAAGGCTTGTTGCGGCAATATCATAGCCGATATTGAGTGATTTTCTATATTGATTGTAATACGAATAGTTGAATTCTAAATTGCGTCCCGATAAAGTATGTAATAAAGACGTTGTAACATTCGCTTCGATCGTTTCAAGAGATCCCTCGTCAACATTCAAGTCATTATAGATATCTATGATTTTTCGCGGAGCTATATTGAACAGGTTATTGCTATAAGTATTAGTATATACACTTCCAAAAGTTTCTATATTAGCAACGAAGCCATAATCGTAATTCAAACAGCTTATTTCTAAATTGCTATAATTATTTTCATATTCTATATTATCGTGTATCGTAGTATAAAATAATCTCGATGTTAATATATTGTTTTTGCTAATAACAAAATCATCTCTCGCAGAATTCGTAGGATTTATCTCGATGCCATTATCATCTATATTTGGCAATGTGCTAACAAATTGCTTCACAGAACTATTGTATATTTTTGAATCGTTGTCCCAATTCGATGTCGAAGCAAAATATACGTTACTATAGGCTATATTTACACTACTTTCATAGATAAAATCGTAAGTATATCGATTTGTAATTGTCGTTGCAGAATTATCAAATTCGCTATTAATTACAACAGTAGCCTTGTTCACATTATTCACATTTTCCTCACTTGAATAGATATCGGTATTATTAAATCCGAATCTTGCTCCTTTTCTTAATTTATAATTATCAAAAGCGTCTATCGAAAATACAGTAAAAAGGTCGGGGTTATATTCGTCATAGCTTTTCGCAGCTACATCTATCGTAAAAATGTTTTTGTTATTAACATCCCCTCCTGAAATACTGTGATATACATCTTTACCACCTTCGGAATTTACCAGATTAATAGTTGCAGGATAAGATGCGTTTGTTATTTGCATTCCATACTTTGCATTTCCATCAATATGCAATAATATGTTTGAATTCACACTTTCGCCTATACCCAAATGAGCAATTGTATTTATAATATCTCCACTACCATCTGTATTATTAACAAATCTAAGAAAATTTTTATGAGACCCGCTATTTAAAACGTTAAAATCCAATATAGTATTGTTATTTTTGTAACATGTACTAATCTCCACTGAACTTTTAATATTATCTCCTGCAATATCATCGGCGTCATTCACGTGAAAATAATTACTATTGTATATCGATAATTCTATCGAGGAGTAACTAATATCTTTCTTAGAATAGGTAATAAACTTTGCGGCAGGTTTCCATTCTTCGCTATCTCCATCTCCATCGCTACCATTATCATTATTCACGTTTTTAACAATTAAAGGTATCTCGTTGTTATTGATACAATCGATTATGATATTATCCTTGGGTCTAAAAATATCAAAGGATGTTATTATCTTATTCAATGAGTTATTATAAGCATTATTAAGAATGTTACAAGAAATATAATTGAAATACTTGTCTACATATTTGTCTACCTTTTCTAATTGCGCTGTTACTCCTTTAAAATTAAAATTAAAATTGCATCCGTAATTATCTAAAATATTAATATTTCCATGTACGCTTAAGTCGCCGTATACGGTCATTGCAGAATCGTCGTTATAAGAAACTTTGGGGTTATTGACGTCGATATGATATTTTGATTTCGCTGTATCATAGTAAAAGGACATACCATAAGATGTCGGTTCAATTGTTTTATTAGTGTATCCGATTTGCAAAGGGCCAACGCGTTTTATATCCCTACTATCGACATCGTTGTATTTGTGGTTTTTATAAATAAACCATTTCTCTTTATTTCTATCGGAGTTTAGGTCTCTTTCATATTCACATATATCAATACCGCTATAATCTGCGTTGTTATATTTACCTCCTCCTCTTACACCGCGGTATATGCGAATTGTCGAATAATTATAATCGTTTGTTGATATATTGCGTATCTGTAATGGAGTCACATTGTCTTCTCCTTTCCAGCCAATCGATATGTTTTTATTCGTATAGAAACTGAAATCATTGCTCGCACGCCGTAGATTTTCGATCAATATGTTATTTTGATAATAAAAGTCCGCATTTATCCCTTTTTTTACGTTTAGCCCTCTCATATTATGAGCTTCTTCAATGGAATTTTTGTAATTAATGCAAAATTTATCACATGCTGTATCATAGATGTTAAAAAAATCCTTATCTCGGTTATATACAAAGGCTTTTGTTTTACTATAATTATTCCCAGAATTAACATAGTATTCGCTTGCCGAAATATTACCATTAACATCGAGAGCCATATTGGAATCTGGTTTTAATTTATTAATACCTATACTGCCTTTTGCTATAGCCATTGTGGGATATGTATTCGCGATGTTACACGAATAATAATTCGTAGTCAGCGATTTAACATCTGTTTCAGGATAAAAATATATATTGTTCTTTTTGCCCAATACCTTGTTTGTATTAATAATTAAACTGTTGTCTGTATTATCGAGGCGCGACAACCGGCCTATATTCGCAATAAACTGCTTGTCGTCTACGGTATTCTTCAATAATATATCAAATGTATTACTCGAAGTCCGCCCGTCATTCGTAATATTTAAGATAGCCTCGAACTTATCATTCGATTTAAGCCCGAGACCCATTTTATTAGGAAAGCTAACATTGCTGTTTGCATCAAGATATGCGATATTGCTGCTTACATACATGAATATGAAGTTGCTCCCATTTTTATTTATTACATTCGTATAACCGGTATAGGGATCTGTTAAATCGAGAGGGACTATTTTTTTATTGTTTATAAAAATATCATTTTGAATATCGAGATTTACATTCAGATTATTAATATTGAGAACATCTGTATTTGTAAAATCGATGCTTTTGTTGAATACTACATTGCCGTTAAATACTGCAGTATTTTCTACATTCAAAGAATCTGTCTTTGTATCACCACGAATCTCTATGTTACTTTCAATTATTGCATTTTTAGCATGTAGCAAATTACGAACAGATAGGTTATTATTAAAATTATATTGTTCGTCCGTGAAATCTCCACCATTTATTTGAGTTGCATTCAAAGCTCCCAAACCACTATTTCTTATGTAAATATCGTCTGTATGTTTATACAAACCAGTCTCGTAATCTTTAATCAAAACATCTTCAAAAGCCACAATACCGTTTTTTACATCCAATCTTGCTTTTTTTTCTAAATATTCTCCTGTTATTTTATTATTATAAAGTGTTCTCTTTTGATAGATATATTCCGAAGAGATGTTTGTACCGATTCCAACGTTATTATTCGCGTCTATGGTCATCGCTGGAATATTACTTATATTCGAATTGGAATACGTAGGTACTGCATTATTTCCATAAGGAGATTCAATATCCGTCGAAGATTTACTTACGTGAAATTCTAAGGGCACTCCCTTGGATGTAGAAATAATAGCAGGGGAATCTTTGAAACCGCCGATAATACCCATACACATTTTAATAGGCTCTCCATCGTCATTGTTTGTATCATTTCTAATAGAAATATGCATATTTCCGAATTTATTATTCGGTGTAGTAACAATATTCAATGGATGTGTGTTATTATAGGTATCTACTTCGCCACCGAAAGTAACATAACTCGGTGTATATATATTTGTGATTTTATAATTGTGATTATATACGTTTTCAAAATAGCTATCCAAACTGCTTATTTTGAAGGGTTGCGTTCCCAAAAGCTGGTTCGTTTTATCGATGAACTCTTTGACTAAATTGCAAGTAATTGGATTCGCATCGTCTATAATAATGTTACTAATTTGCAATCCAGCGGCCTTTATGATCCCCGAACAATGAATGTTTTTATCAACATACAGAGATGTATCAGTGGTTAAATACGTGTCTGCTAAACGCCGTGATGTATTTATTGCAACACCATTATCATTTACAATGAAACTCCATTTTGTATTTGAAGTATTATTTAAATCGTTCAAATCGTTTATATCGTTTAAATGATATGTTTTCTCTCCTACAACTAAAAATTCTTCTTTTCTTCTCAGATCTAATCTGTTTAAATTTTTAGCTTCAAAGTCATCATTGAGTTGTAAACCTATGGCCACTGAATCTATTTGTATTACAGGTGGCATAGTATCATTTTCTAGATAACTCATATTATCTTACTCTATTTAAAAGAAAAATACATTTAATATTTATATATATAAAAAATGATATATTATAATTAATATATTAATATATTAATTTCTAAAATGAAACGTATTGAAAATATTCATAATAAAACGATGGAGATTGATATCGAGAATCAGCCATATAATAACAAAAATATCCTATTGCAGCGCGAAGATTTGGATAATTTGCTAAATAGCAATGGGTTGTCTGGTTTAGAAATTAAAAATATCAATTTATATCGCGTCGCATTTGTTCACAAGTCTTATTGTACTATGAAAAACGCTGACTTTGATAAAAGTAATGTGAATTGTCCAGCAGGATGTCTGCCTTTGCAAGATATGTCTTACGAACGTTTGGAATTTCTCGGCGATTCTCTACTTGGTATGATTGTAACAAATTATTTATATCTACGATTTCCCGATCAAAACGAAGGCTTCTTATCAAAAATAAGGACTAAAATCGTTAACGGCCGAATGCTCGGATATTTATCGGAAAAGATAGGGCTTCCTAAATTCGCTATCATTTCAAAACAAGTTGAAGAATCGGGTGGAAGAAATAATTATAAAATTATGGAAGATATTTTTGAAGCATTTTTAGGAGCTCTTTATTTAGATTTTCAAACAGATGCCGACGAGGTCTCGCTTCCCTCCAATATCAGAGTTACGCCTATTAGCGGTGCTGGATATTACGTAGTAGAAAGTTGGATCATCTATATTATTGAAAATTATATAGATTTCTGCGAACTAATAAGAATTAAAAATAATTATAAGGATATGCTCGTATCTCATATGTTACATTATTTGCAAGATGTGCCCCAGTTTAAAGAATTGAATATCTCTATCAAGGATAATGTTAGAGTATTTACTTATTGTATCAAAGATAAGAATGGTTCTATTATTGCGACTTCTACAGGCAGTACCAAAAAAGAAGCTGAGAACAATGCGTCAAAGAGCGCCCTATTATATTATAATGTAAATATTCAAGAATATAATTCTCATATATAAGAAATTATATAATTATTCATCTAATACGAATGTAAATATGGTAAATATGAATATAACACATTTAGTTTTATCTGGAGGCGGAATGCACGGAGTTATGTTTTTAGGAGCCCTGAGGTATTTATATATAACAAACTTGCATAAAAAAATTACTCATATCGCAGGATGTTCAATAGGCTCTTTTGTAGGTCTTATGTTTGCTTTTAAATTAGAAATAGATGAAATGGAGGAATTGGTATACAATATGCAATACGATAATGATTTATGCAATGTTCCTATAAAAAATTATATTAAATTAATAACGGAGTATGGAATATGTGATATGGAGCTTTTTATAAATCATTTAAAAGTTGCTATAAAAAAAAAGTATCCACATTTAGACGATAAATTAACTTTCAGGGATATATCAAAGATATTTGGGGTCAATATCTATATGTCTGCGACAAATATAAATTCCTGTGAAAATAAGATTTTTTCTATTGAGGATACCCCAGATATATGTGTGTATGATGCTTGTTGTGCTTCTATGTGTATTCCTCTATTGTTTAAACCAATACATATAGAAGATTACTATTATGATGGGGCCTTGACTAATAATTTTCCCATTAAGATATTTGACCATGTGCCCAGCGAGAATATAATAGGGATGGTATTACAAAAAGAGGAACGGACTATTGAGAAAACGAAAAATATCAACTTAATCTATATTCTAAAGCAGCTATTTAATATCTTAAATGTATTAAGAGTTAAACATGTGCTAACCGCACAGATTAATAATAGCAAGATAAAAAACCTTTATTATCCTAAGAATTTACCATTAAAGAGCACGATGGACATAAAATTCAGTAGATTAGGGATGAAATTGCAGCTAAAAAAAGAGCAAATTGACGAGATGATATTTTGCGGCTTCGAGAGTATGGGAGAATATATAGAAGACAGGCATAAGAATTTCGTAAAAAATATAGAAGACCGCACAATAGATCTATTAGTATCCTAAGTTTCTAATTTTCTATTATAAATGGCGTGGAGTTAATAATTTTAGAATTAAGGGGTTTTTTATCGGTAAACATATTATGCGGGATATTTAAAAATATATTAATAAGTTCTTGGGTTATTTTATTTAAGAATGTGCTACTTTTGGCGCTCTTATTCTCATTATAGAAATTAATTATTTGATTACCAAAATTCACCGCAAATATGGAAATCTCTTTAGAAGGTAAGTTTGAAGGTATATTAATTTTAGCCAACCATGATTTATAATAGTTATTTTTATTCCTGAAAGCACCAGTAATTCTCACATAGTCTTCTGGTATATATTTAATATGAGAATCATTGATCTCTTTGGCTATTCCAAAATCATATAAATATATAGAGTATGGGCATGCTTCCAAATAGTATATCTGACCATTTATTTTATATTGATAATAGCCTTTCTCATTATTATTATGATATAGGAAGTTACCCCAATGGCAATCGCGATGAATGTATCCGAATGAATGCAGAGTCATTATAGATAACATCATTTGAATAAAAATATTATACAGTACTTTATTATCTTTTAAAAAATCTTTTTTCTTACATAGACTCTTGTAATCGCCATGCGCTAATTCATTTAGCAGAATAATATATTTTTCGCCGCTAATAATTCTCGGTGTATTTTTATCAGACAAAACGTTGCAGTATATTGCCTTATAAGTCAAAATGAAATGTCTCGATATTTTATTTTTAACAATTTTCTCCGTTATCTTTTCGTTAAGAGTACTTTCTAATAAGTTTCTATAATTTCGAACCATGAGTTTTGCGGCGATGGGGCGCGAACCAATTTCGTTTTTTATTTTTGCTATATAAATATATCCATATACACTCGATGTACCAAAGCGTCTTGTGAGAATTATTGTATTTTTAATGTTATATTCGGGGTTCATAGTATCACTGGTCTTACTAATACTCAAGCATTGCTTGGAACTCACGTTTTTTATTTTCTTACGAATATGATTATTATAAAAGATTCTGCTATCCAAATTATATTTAATATTTTTATTCATAAAATAATTATCTATATCTACCAACTCATCGCTGGTCTTTTTCTTCACTTCGGAAAGATATTTACTGCCTACAGAATTCGATAAATATCCCTTATTATTTTTTGTAGAAGCATATTTGCTTATATATTCGTCTGAGTTCATTATAACTAATAACTTTTCTAATATACAGCAATATTCTAATATATTATTATAATAGATTTATGAATAATAATATAGAACCATATATATTTATAATAGATTTAGACGGGACTATAATAGGCAATTGCAGTTATCAATGTGATATATATAATATCATGGAGTTGATAAAAACATATGATAAAAAAAATTTAAATAAATATAAGATTTTGTGCGAAAAATCTCTGAATGAGAGCTATAACGAGAAGTCCTTATTGATAAGACCGCATTTTTTTCATTTTATTCAGGCAATGAAGAAGTTATATCCGGTTTCTTATTTTTATGTATATACTGCTTCGGAAAAAAAATGGGCAAACAAAGAGATCTCTATAATAGAGAAGAATAACAATTTTAAATTCGATAGACCTTTGCTTACGAGGGACAATTGTATAATAGATAAGGATGGTAGTATAAAAAAATCTATTAATAAAATATTACCGCTTATTAAAAAAAATATAAAGTTCTCGAGTACATTTGATATTAAAAAGCACCTGCTTATAATAGACAACAATCCTACTTTTATAGATTACAATGATAACTTGTTGATATGTCCAACGTATAATTATGTTAAATTCAATAATTTGAAAGATGTAGTACCTGACGATATCAGCTGTGCTAACATTAAAAATTACATAAGTAAATTGACGAAGGAACAGAGAATGTGTAGGAATTATAATAACCCCGAATGTTTGGAAAAAATATATAAGTGGCTATATAAAAAATGCAAGAAAATCAATAAGTACAATTTGAGATATGTTAACGATAATTTCTGGAAGGATTTGGTAATATTAATAAAGAGCCATAATATAAGACAGTACACTTCCAAGAATGTCGATATGATGCAAAAGAGCATAATGATATAATGATATAATGCTTATAATAATGATATTATGATATATATTAGTTTTGATATTGGGGTTAAAAATTTGGCGCTTTGTATAATTAAAAAGAATGATATAGCAGATACTCAGACTCAGAATACTCTGGAGATAATTGATTGGCGAATAATAGCATTGGCTGATAGCAAGAAGGAAATCAAGGGTATCGAAGATATTACTGAGCGAATTTATATGAATATGGATAACATCGTCGGAGATCTTAAAAGTAAAAATATAAACACTATTGATTACGTATTAATCGAGAACCAGCCTTCTAATCTCAACGGTATTATGAAGACCATACAGCATATAATATACGGGTATTTTAGTTTAATTAAGTTTTGGGACAAGGAGGTCGGAAATGTTATTTTAATAAATGCATCTTTGAAAACCAAGCATCACAACTATGTAATAAATATAGCTAATACAAAACCAGATGAACCCAAGAATAAGAAGGGGTTCCGTAAGGATAAATATAAGAATAATAAATTACTTAGCATAGAACTGTGCAAACAATATATTAGCGAAGACGAATATTTAAAGAAACTTTTCAACGAAAATAAGAAAAAGGATGATTTGAGCGACGCATGTTTACAGGCAATATCTTATATCCGATGTGCTATCGGTAGCGGCAGCAGCGGCGGCAGCAGCAGCGATATAGTAAATAATTATAATAAGATTTATGCGCACGAGATGATAATGTTGGAATAATCTTATCATTTATCTGCATTACAATAATATATTTTTCATTTTTATAGATGCGTATTAATGCTGATTAAAATATTATAATAGATATATAAACATTTAATATCAAAATAAATATATAATATGGCTTTAATATCAACTCTTAATAACCAAAATAATGATTTAATAGAGTTAAATAGAGATAGTTTTAATAATCAACAAGCATTTAATTTCAATATTCCTCGAGGCAATAATAAATCTGGAGATAATTCATTAAATAACGAGCTCTTTAACAGGAAAAAAATAAGTGACGATGTGATCTCAATGTCTTCAGCGAGTTCATCGTGTGCAAGTTCTCCACGGGGGAAACAAGATTATATTAAAAACATGAATAATATCTATAAAAATAAGGTTATTAAAAAGAGCAATAGATTTGATGAAGATGTTGTAAGTAAAAAAAGTTACAAAAGCTATTCAAGCTCTTATAGCAACGATAGCAACGATAGCGAAGAAAGCGGAGATAGCAGTAATAGCAGACACAGTAAAGAAAGTTATGATAGCGGCAAAAGCGAAGAGAGTGGAGAGAGTGTCGAAAGTTGCGAAAGCGGCGGTGAGAGCGATGAAAGTGGAAGAGGGGAACGCGGTGATGATGGTAGAATCGGGAATTATAATGATAAAAAAAAATTTTTAAGCCCTAAAGAACTACTTAAACTTGAAATAAATGAAAAACGAGAGATAATTTATCAGTTAGATAGATTAGAATCTAAGGGCTTTAAATTACCTTTTAAATTCAATATGAATTCTGATTTAGAAGAGATTAAAACAGAATATAATAGAATAATAAGAGAAAAAGAATTAGATGGCAGTGTTCGTTTTCAACAAAAAATGTTAATGGCTTTTATATCAGGGACTGAATATTTAAATAGTCGGTACAATCCTCTATCAATTCGTCTTGATGGATGGTCTGAGCAGGTAAATGAAAATATAAATGATTATGATGATATTTTTGAAGAATTACATTATAAATATAAGGCTACTGGTAAAAAAATGGCTCCTGAACTAAGATTATTTATGTCTTTATCAGGTAGCGCATTTATGTTTCATTTAACCAGTAGAATGTTTAAAGAACAGCCATTGCCAGATATAGAAAATGTATTAAAATCTAATCCGGAATTAATGAAACAATTTCAAAATGCGGCTGCAAAACAATATATAATAGGAAACAATGATCAACAATTTCCTCAAATGTCGCAAAACAGGGGTTCTGGAAATTCTGGAAATGATAGTATGGGGCTTTTTAATATGGTTAGCAGTATTTTTGGTTCTCTAAATAGTGAACCTCCTCTATCAAAAATGCCTATGTATCAGCAGCATCAACAGCAGCAACAGCAGCAACAGCAGCAACAGCAGCAACAGCAGCAACAGCAGCAACAGCAACAACATCAGCAAAGAATGCAACAATCACAGAATATGAGAAAACCAGCCGAAGATATTGATAGTATAATAAGGAATGTTCATAGTAAGATATCTATTGACGATAGTGATAATAATATTGAAACACTCTCTGTAAGCGATGAAGAAATAACCTCAATAATCGAGGATACTGCTGATATACAAATATTAAAAAACAAGGGTCGTCCTAAAAAAGGGGGTAGAACTTTGAATATATAATTATTATATAAATAATAATTTACACCCTTGAAGATTTTAAATGGCACAAAGTTCTGTAAAAACAATATTCATTACAGGTTTATTACTTTGTGTCTTCAAGGAAGTATCAAAACTTTGATACCTATAAATTATGGTTGGATACATCGTGTAATATATCTGATTGTTTGCTTCTACATAGATATACTGGTCTATCTAATCCATTTATATGATTATAAGCTATTTTATAAATGTTTTTAGCACCATTAACATCTCTGTTCCATAATCCACAACCGCTCTTACAGCGTAATAGCCCATATACTAAAGCATAGTTATTTTTCCATTGTTTAGGATTTCCTCTTATCATAATCTCCTCCTTCACAATTACAACATTTACAACTTGTCCTAAACTCATCAACTAAATAGGTATTATAACCTGATTTTTTGAATAAAGTTCTAATACCTTTATACCATCAATTGGTTCTTTATATTTCATATGTTTGCGTTGTTCAAAATCACCAAAGCATACGACAACATATCAGTATCTCCAAATATGTTTTTGAACTTGTTAATCATCTTTTGTTCGTTTTTTTACTCTATTGATATAACCATTCAGTTTCAATTTTCTCATATAACAGACCTTTCTCTTGGTTGTTCATAATGGTATATGTGTATTTTATACTACAATAGTCAATTTTTATATCTTGCCTATCTGCTACTTTTTTGATAAAATAATACTTCTTTGTCCTTATGGGTTTAGGTTCTACTTTGATTTTATATTCTGTACTCAAAATTTGATATTCATCTTTCAATAGATGACGAATAATTGATAAGTATGGTATCTTAATCTTTTCAGGGCATGATATTGTTGTTATAGTACTCATAGAAAAATAAGTATGTATCTTTGGTAAGAAGTTCATAATCTGTTCTTGTAGTTCTTTATTCATATCTAATTCGTGTAAGATAAGGGAAATATCTTCATTCAAGTTCAAAACATTTATCAGTTCATCATTTATTTGCCTCTGTTGTTCTGGATACAATTGTGTTTTAAGTCGTATAATGATGCTATAATCTTATATTTATATATAATATATTCTTATGTTATTTTATATGTTTTAGTCTTTCTGTATCTGGTTGATAATTTTCTTTTGTATTGTCTCAATCCTTTCTTATTATAAGCATTATTAAAATAGTTTCTATAATTTTCTTTTCTTACCATTTTAATAGCATTTTTTTATTTCTTCATTCAATTCATCATATTTCAATACCCTTTTATTTAACTTAAGATGATGCTTTATTTGATTAAAGTAATTTTCTATAGGGCTGTTTGTTGTCGGTGTATATGGAATGCTAAATAAATATTTATTACCACTATTGATAATAGCATCTTTCACAAAATGGTTATTATGACTTCCAGCAATATCTAATATGATTAGATGGTCTTTGTATTTACTAAAGACATGTTCTTATAAGATATCTACAAATCTTTCTTTCGTCCTACCACCT
>Ga0209990_10002757_pt1 | contig 13432 bp, 11 predicted proteins | sample NOAtaG_6_FD_187304 | JGI IMG/M metagenome (GOLD analysis project Ga0209990, IMG submission 187304) | Freshwater lake microbial communities from Lake Erie, under a cyanobacterial bloom - NOAA_Erie_Diel5S_2200h metaG (SPAdes) (version 2) | ecosystem: Environmental > Aquatic > Freshwater > Lake ...
GTCTATCCTCTACCCATGATGTCATTTGAAATCACTGGTTTTGACTACGATGGCTCTAGAAAGTTACAAACTGTTAATAGAGTTTCGGTAAATGACACTGACAAGAACAAGCGTAAATATCAATACGCACCTGTTCCATATAATATTTCATTTCAACTTAGTATTCTCTGTAAGAATGCAGAGGATGGTACTAAGATTGTAGAACAAATTCTGCCATTTTTCACACCAGATTGGACTGTCACTGCTAATATTATTCCAGAAATGAATATTAAGCATGACATACCTGTTATTCTAAACAGAGTAGGAATAGAAGATGTCTATGATGGTAACTTTGCCGATAGAAGATCCATGGTATGGACACTAGATTTCACTCTCAAAGGATATCTATACGGCCCAGTTAAGACCGCTAAAGTTATCAAGTATGCCAATACTCAAATCTTTGTTCCACCAGATACGGCAGATTCCATTTCCGATGTGGAAGATCCAGTAGTTACTATTCATATTCAACCTGGTTTAACCGCAAATGGTCAGCCAACTTCAAACTCAAGTATATCTATTCCAGTCAATGACATTGTGGCATCTGATGACTTTGGATTTGTGATAGACATAGATGAAACACCATGACAGCCAATACAAACCCAATCAATGATGCTCTAGGAATTGTTCCTTCTCCATTTGCTACTGCAGTATCAACTATAGTAGCAAACGCCAAGAATGATTCTGCAAATGAGGACTTTACTTACGCCAGAGCAAATATTCGTGAAGTGATCCAAAATGGATCCGATGCCATAGCAAGAATGGCACAGATAGCAGACCAATCACAAAGTGCTAGAGATTTTGAAGTACTTTCAAACCTTATGACAACTGTAGTCAATGCCTCAGAGAAACTATTGAAAGTTCAAAAGTCTATTCGTGAACTAGACAAAGTGGATGAACCTAGAGACCAAGAAGCAAAACAAGTAACCAACAATCTCTTTGTAGGATCAACTGCAGAGCTTCAAAAGATTCTAGCAGATATCAGGAACAAATAACCTATACCATCCTTTTAAGGTCAATACCTATTATACCAATAAAGAGTACTAATGTCAACCAATCTTTTTGACCAATTTAGATCTTATAATGGGAATCCAAATCTAAAACGATCTGGAGTACCAATCAACTGGTCACCTGATATTGTTGCAGAATATGCAAAGTGTTCACAGGATGTGATCTACTTTGTTGAAACTTACATGCGCATCATAAATGTGGACCGTGGTTTAATTAATTTTACACCATATGACTATCAACGTGAGATGCTCAAGTCTATGACTGACGAGCGCTATACTATTATTGCAACTGCACGTCAGGCAGGTAAGTCGACTGTTACGGTTGCATTTATTCTTTGGTATATCCTTTTTCATTCAGATAAAACTGTAGCTCTTCTCGCCAACAAAGGTGAAACTGCCCGTGAAATCTTGGGTAGAATCCAACTAGCATATCAACATCTTCCTAAGTGGCTTCAACAAGGTGTCACCGAATGGAACAAAGGTTCATTTGAACTTGAAAACAATTCAAGAGTCATTGCTGCCGCAACATCATCTGATAACATTCGTGGTTATTCTATCAATCTTATCTTTATTGATGAGGCTGCATTTATTGAAAACTGGGATCAGTTTTTCACTTCAGTATATCCTACCATTTCTTCTGGTACATCCACAAAACTTATTCTTGTTTCAACTCCAAATGGTCTAAATCACTTCTATCATATTTGGACTAATGCGCAGCAAGGTAAGAACTCATATAGACCTATTCTTGTCCATTGGTCTGCTGTTCCTGGTAGAGACGAAGCCTGGAAACAAGCTACTCTTGCTGCTATGAACTTTGATCTACAGAAGTTTGCTCAGGAATATGAAGTGGAGTTCCAAGGTTCTTCTGGTACACTTATTGCTGGTTGGAAACTAAAACAACTACAAGCATCTATACCATTAAATGAACGTGATGGGCTATCCGTCTATGAGAATCCTGTTCCAGGACACACTTACGTTTCTATTGTGGACGTTTCCAGAGGTAAAGGTCTGGACTATTCTGCATTTAGCATTATTGATGTGACTACAATGCCTTATCAACAAGTCTGTGCTTTCCGAAATAATCTTATGACTCCTATTGACTATGCCGAGATTGTATATCGACTAGCAAAAAGTTATAATAATGCTTCCGTTCTTGTGGAAGTCAATGACTTAGGTGAACAAATATCAACTTCACTTCATTATGATTTTGAATATGAAAATCTACTCTTCACCGAAAATGCAGGTCGAAGTGGTAAACGAATTTCATCTGGTTTTGGTAATAATGTCGACAAAGGTATCAGAACTACCAAGACCGTAAAATCAGTAGGTTGTTCTATACTAAAACTATTAATTGAACAGAATCAACTTGTAGTACATGATAAACACACTATCTCAGAACTATCTACTTTTTCTAAGAAAGGTGTGTCGTATGAAGCCGAACCAGGTAATCATGACGATATGGTCATGGGTCTGGTTCTTTTTGCATGGTTATCCGATCAGACGTTCTTTAAAGATATTACAGATATTAATACTCTTGCAAGACTTCGTGAAAAATCTGAAGAAGAAATAGAGAATGATCTTTCACCATTTGGTTTTGTGGATCATGGTGAATCAGTACATGAAATACTAGAAAAACCATCTAGAGGGTGGTTCAATACTCCAGAGAATGACTTTTTATAAATAAGGTTAGTTGGATTTGATAGCGATCTTGAATGTACTTTACTATGCCGTCCTATCAATAAAATCGGCTATTTTATAAATATATTGATAATAACAACATCTCTTGAAAGGAGAAAACTATGGCGGTACTAGTAAGTCCCGGTGTAAATGTTTCTGAAATCGACCTTACTACGGTTGTTCCAGGCGTTTCCACCTCTACAGCTGCCTTTGCGGGTGTATTCCGCTGGGGTCCAGTAGGTGAGAGAGTTCTCATCTCAAATGAAAACAATCTGGTGGCTCGCTTCGGTAAGCCAACTTCTCTTAACCCAGAAACATTCTTGACTGCTGCTAGCTATCTTAGCTATGCTTCAGCTCTTTATGTTGTTCGTGCTGCAAATACTACAGTTGCAGGTGCAAATGCTGCACTTAATTCAGTAGCAAATACAGATACAGCTAACGTTGCAAATTGTGTAGTAAAGAATCAAGCAGACTACGATGCACGTGCAGGCTTTGATTCTGGTACTCTTTATGTTGCTAAGTATCCTGGTGATCTTGGTAATTCACTTAGAGTTTCAGTTTGCGATAGCGCAAATGCATTTAACTCTACACTAGATCTAGTAGGTGATGAAAGCAGCAATAGTATTACTGGTTCATTTAGTATTTCTATTGGAACAAATACAGCTACTCTATCATTTAAATCAGACGATGTTCTTGCAGCTGCAAATACCTATGCAAATACCATTGCTGCGGCTTTCTCAGTAGGTGATGCTATTAAGGTTGGTAATGCTTCTATCGGTACACAATATCTTACTATCTCTGCTATTGGTACACCAAGCTCTAACGCTACAGCAAATCTTGCATCCTTTACTCTATCTTTCCTAGACAAGTATACACTTGCAACAGATTATGTAGCAAATACTACAGTAAACGGTAGTAACACTGTTGTTGGTGTTTCTCGTTATTGGGAACATCATGGTCTAGTTTCTGGTGCACCTACAACCTCTGAATATGTAGCTGCTTCCGGAAATTCCTCTGCTGTGGATACTGTTCACGTAGTTGTAACAGATCAAGATGGTAAATTTACAGGTGTACCTGGTCAAATTCTAGAAGTCTATCAAGGTCTATCACGTGCTACTGATGCAAAGAACTCTGATGGTTCCGCAAATTACTACAAGTCAGTCATTAATACCAAATCTGCTTATGTTTGGTGGGCAAATGATCGTACAGGTGCAACATCAGCCACTGCTGCTCTTGTAGCTTCTTCTTCCAATGCTAAGCCAGTTCGTCTGGACTTTGCTGGTGGTCAAGATGGTTATTCAGAAGGTGATGTACCTCTAGGTGTTCTTGCTTCTGCTTATGATCTTTATAAATCAGCTGAAGCGGTTGATATTGGTCTAATCATTACTGGTAAACCTGTTGGTGGATCCACAACTGTAAATGGACAAACCGTTTCCAAGTTCCAACTTGCAAATTACTTAATCGACAATATTGCTACAGTACGTAAAGATTGCATTGTCTTTGCTTCACCAGATGATGCTCTGGTTACTTCAAATGTAGGTGCTGAAGCACAATCCATTGTCAACTGGAGAGGTGCCGTTACAGATACAACTTATGCAGTACTTGACTCCGGTTATAAGTACATGTATGATCGCTATAACGACGTATACCGCTATGTACCACTAAATGGTGATATTGCTGGTCTATGCGCTCGTACCGATCAAACAAATGATGCATGGTGGTCTCCTGCTGGTCTAACTCGTGGTCAAATCAAGAACGTAGTAAAGCTTCGTTTCAATCCAAACCAAGCTGAACGTGATCTTCTTTACACCAACGCTATTAACCCAGTGGTATCTTTCTCCGGACAAGGAACAATCCTTTACGGTGACAGAACTGCTACATCCAAGCCTTCCGCATTTGATAGAATCAATGTTCGCAGACTATTCATTGTTCTAGAAAAAGCAATCTCTCAAGTTGCTAAGACAACTCTATTTGAGTTCAACGATGATTTCACAAGAACTCAATTCAGAAATATTGTAAATCCTTATCTACGTGAAGTTCAGGGACGTAGAGGTATCACTGACTTCCTAGTGGTGTGTGATACAACAAATAATACTCCTGAAGTGATCGACCGCAATGAATTCCGTGGTGATATTTACGTTAAACCAGTACGTTCTATTAACTTTATCCAGCTAAACTTTGTGGCTGTTAGAACTGGTGTAGAGTTCAATACAATCATTGGTCGCTCATAATAAATAAAAGAAAAAGGAGTTAAAAATGCCATTTAATATTAATACTTTTAAGACAAATGGACTTCAATTTGGAGGGGCTCGCCCTTCCTTATTTGAAGTAATTATGACGGTACCAGACGGCGTATCAGATCTTGGTGTAACCGATAAATTAAGATTTACCTGTAGAGCATCTTCAATACCAGCAGCTACAATTGCACCAGTTGAAGTTCCATATTTTGGTAGAAAAATTAAACTTGCTGGTGATAGAACATTTGCTGATTGGTCAGTAACAGTTATGAATGATGAAGATTTTATTGTGAGAAAAATGTTTGAACAATGGTCAAATATTATTAATAATTATGAGGAAAATTTAAAAACAGCAATTTCTAATGAATATAAAACTAGAGATGCTCAGGTTTTTCAATATGCTAAGAACGGTGGAGCTCCTATCAGTGCATATAATTTCATTGGTTTGTTTCCATTGGAAATTTCAGCTATGGATCTAGATTGGGATGCAACAAACACTATCCAAACTTTCAATGTTACATTTGCCTATGATTATTGGCAATCTGCATCAATAGACGGATATCCAGCAATACTATAATATTAGGTGGGGAGGGAAACTTCCCCACTCTATATTCTGTAACTGATTCAAGAAAGTATACATATGCGTCTTTTTGGTTTTGAATTTGTCCGCACCACGCCGAATGATATTGCTCCTTCATTTGCCCCTAAGGAAGTAGATGACGGGGCAGTTATTGTTGCGGCTGGCGGTGCATATGGGACGTATATAGATCTTGATGGAACTGTCCGCACCGAAGCCGAATTAGTTACAAAATATAGAGAAATGGCACTTCAACCCGAGATTGATGCCGCAGTAGATGAAATTGTCAACGAATCTATTTCTATTGATGAGGATGATATTGTGAATATCATTCTTGATAATCTTGAAGTTACGGATAAAATCAAGAAAGTTATTCGTGATGAGTTTAAAAATATCCTCAATATCCTAAACTTTCAAAAAAGAGCCTATGAAATCTACCGTAGATGGTATATTGATGGCAGACTTTATTACCACATTTTAATAGATGAAAAAGATGTTAAGGCTGGTATCAAAGAACTTAGATATGTTGATCCAAGAAAAATCAGAAAAGTACGTGAAGTAGGTAAAAGAAAAGTACCTGGTGGAATTAGTAGTGATGCAGTCATTCCCAGAGTACAAAATGAATACTTTATCTTTAATGATAAAGGTTTTAACTACGGTAATAAAGTTGTAGGACCAACAACTGCTGGTCTAAAGATTGCCAAAGACTCTATTGTTCATGTAACCTCAGGGCTTACAGATACACAGGGAACCATGGTTCTCTCATATCTTCATAAAGCAATCAAAGCACTTAATCAGCTCAGAACACTTGAAGATGCTCTAGTCATCTACAGACTAGCTCGTGCACCAGAAAGAAGAATTTGGTACATTGACGTAGGTAATCTACCAAAAATGAAAGCAGAGCAATACGTACGTGATATCATGATTAAGCATAAGAATAGACTGATCTATGATGCTGCTTCTGGTGAAGTTCGTGACGATCGCAAGTTCATGACTATGTTAGAGGACTATTGGCTACCAAGAAGAGAAGGTGGTAAGGGAACAGAAGTCACCACACTACCCGGTGGACAAACTCTTGGCGAAATGGACGACGTTCTATACTTCCAAAAGAAACTATATGGTACACTAAACGTACCAGTCAATAGACTTAACTCAGATGCTCTATTTTCAATCGGTCGAGCCACAGAAGTTACTCGTGATGAAGTTAAGTTTTCCAAGTTTGTAAACAGACTTAGAGGTAGATTTTCACATCTATTTACTGCACTACTTGAAAAGCAACTAGTACTCAAAGGTCTAATGTCAATTGAAGATTGGCAAAATATTGCTCCAGATATCAAATATGACTTTGCTAGAGATAACTACTTTACCGAACTAAAAGATGCCGACGTTATGCAGAATAGACTTCAACTTTACTCTGCATTTGATCAGAATCAACTTATTGGTAAATACTTCTCACATGAATATGTAAGAAAGAATGTATTTAAGCAATCCGACGATCAGATTGAAGAAATGGATGAAGAAATTGCAGAGGAAGAAAAAGATCCTCGTTGGAATATGAGTCAACTTGAACCCGGTGCAGATAATTTTACTCAACCTGGTGATGACCAAGGGCAAGCACCAGCACCACAAGATGATGGTGCTTCAGATGATCAAGATAAAGTAGTTGAAGCACAAAAAACTGTGGATCGTTTAAGTAAACTCTCAAAACGATCCATACAAGATGAAGCAAAATATAGATCAGCTATACAAATTTTAGCTAGAAATAAAGGTGGGGATAAATAATGCCAGATATTAGTGATTTAATTACATACAGTATTAATCAAAAACCAGCTGAATTTGAAGCAGCATTTAATGATGTTATTGCATCCAGAATAGCTTCTGCTGTTGATGCCAAAAAAGTTGAAATAGCTCAAAGTATGTTCGGTGCTGATCAGCAAGAACTAGAAGATTTAGAGGACGAAGAAGATGGCGAAACCACTGAGTGACATCCTCAAAGGTGTCAAAACATCTAAGATAGAACCAGGTTCTACTGGTAAAAGACCTGGTGTGGATTACGCACCTAAGTCTAAAGGTGACCAAGACTTTGTAGCAAAGCACAAGACTGAAAAGCATGCCGATCGTGTAGGTAATGAAGATGATGTTTATAAGGGCACTACAAAGTATGTCCTAGATAAAGCATCTGAAAATAAACACGGCTATGATGAAGATGAATCAGAAAAAGTCTACGAATCTCTTGAAGAAGCTACTGTAAAACAAGTCAACGATCGTATGGATTCATTGGTTGCTGCTAAAAAAGCAGAAAAAGCTGGTAATAAACAAGCTCAATATATGCACATGGCAGATTACCATAGCAAGTTTGCTACACATGTAAAAAGCAAAAGTGATGTTCAACACCACAAAGCACAGGCTGATAGATATAGATCCGCTGCAAAAGCATTTGAAGAATCAACAAAATGCAATATGACTGAGGCTGGTAAATACTGTCCTGTCCATGAAAATGCTTCATGCATGGAACAAAAAACTTTAAAAGAAAAAGATAAAAAAATAAATGAAGAGAAACATGTTTTTCATGTTCATATGCCTTCATTAGATACCAGACTTCATAAAATGGTTGATCCTGAAAATGATGGCAAAACATCAGAACCTATAGGAAATAAACCTAAACCAGATCGACTAAAGATTACAGTTCCTGGTGATAGAAGAACTGCTACTAATAAGGCTGCTAAATTTGTAGCTAAAAATTATGGCACTAACGTTAAATTTACTTATTCACATAAAGTGGATGAATCACTAGTTGCACCTCTACTTGGCTCAAATGATGATGAATCTGCTGAAATGGCAAAGACACAACTTCGTGCACTTGCAAATAAAGCTCTTGTTCTAGCAATGTTCCTTTCCGATGATCAAGTTGTAGAACCCTGGGTTCAAGCCAAGATTGCAGTTGCTAAGGATAATGTAACCGCAGTACATGATTATATGGTCTATGGTAACCATGATAAACCAGAAAAAGAACAAACTGCTCCAATGGATACACCAATGACATTTCCCAATATGAATGTCGATGTAAATACCGGAGTAAATGTATAATGAATATCATTAAACCATCAGCAAATGCTATTGCAGTTACTACACAAAATACCGTAAATGGATCAACGGTACTTTATGTCTCTGCCGCTACTGCTGCTCAAGTAAATCTTTATTCAAACTCTACTACTCAATATGCTTCATTTGTTCTTCCAGCAGGTCAATATATCTTTGTTCAAAAAGCACCTACTGATTTGATTTCATCTAATGCTACAATTCAAGTAACATCTGCTGCTTACAGAGGCTAAAATGAAACTCATTGTAGAACAAATCGACGAACTAGAGTTCATTACTGAAGCTAGAGAAACCGGTGAAAAAGATCATTACATTCACGGTGTATTCCTGCAAGCAAATAAAAAGAATAAAAACGGTAGAGTCTATCCCATGAGTGTCATGGAACAAGAAGTTAACCGTTACATGAATGAGATTGTAAAAAACAATAGAGCATATGGTGAACTTGGTCATCCAGCTGGTCCACAGATCAATCTTGATAGAGTCTCCCATATGATTACAGAACTAAAACGTGATGGTGATAACTTCATCGGTAAGGCTAAACTTACAGACACACCTATGGGTAATATTGCCAAAGGACTACTAAAGTCTGGTGCAAATCTAGGTGTTTCATCCCGTGGTTTAGGTTCACTGAAGCCTAATAAACAAGGTATTATGGAAGTTCAAGATGACTTCCGTTTGGCTACTGCTGCTGATATTGTTGCAGATCCATCAGCTCCCGACGCTTTTGTGAAGGGTATCATGGAAAATGTTGATTGGATTTATGATCCAGTTAAAGACACTTGGTTGGAGCAAAAACTCCATGAAACAAGAAAAGCTCTTAAGAAAATGTCTATGGACGAACTAGAGCAAAATCGTTTAGGTATCTTCGAGAGTTATGTAAAGTCTCTCGTATCAAAAAGTAAGTTTTTATAAATATTTCAAAATACTTTAAAGGGAGACATTATATGTCGGAAGAAGTAGAAAACAATAATTTAGAAGATTTTACTCAGCTTGATGAAATTTTTGATAATTATTTTCAAGACGAAATTGTAGAATCTGAAGAACAACTTGATGAAGTTATGGGATCTATCAAGAAATTTGTTGGTAATATAAAAGATAAAATCAAAAATTATGGCGGACCTAATGGTAGTCATTCAATTACAGCTTTAAAAATGGCAAAAGCTAGAACATTAAATAAATTAAATAAAATCGCAGATGATAATTATGAAAAAAGAATGAATTATCTAGATCAAGTACATGCACAGGCAAAAAAAGTTATGGATTCTGGTGATCATAAAACAGCATTTAAAATGTTAAAACATGCAAAGCGTAATCTTAAAAATATAGGAGAAGAAATTGATTTAGATAATCTAGATGAATCAGTGGCTTCAGAAACACTAAAGCCTGGTTCACGCACTGTAGCTGATCCAAAGTCTAAGATCGAAGCCATCACATCTGTTCTTGGTGCGATGCATTCCATGCGTAAGGATGATCTTACAAAGTGGTACACACAAGCTATGGCTCTCATTGGTAAAGAAGCCGATTCTCTACCAGCTGGTGCCAATGCTGATGCCAATGCATCAACAGTAGATATGAAGACTGGTAAAGGTCCAAAGACTCGTGATGCAATGCCAAAACTAGACTCCAAGAATAATCCACTTGCTTCAATGAAAGAAGACGTAGAGGAAATGTTTGAAGGTCAAGACCTATCAGAAGAGTTCAAAGACAGAGCCACAACTCTATTTGAAGCTGCTGTAAACGCAAAGCTTGTTATGGAAACTGCTCGTCTAGAAGAAGAATATGCAACTAGACTAGAAGAAGAAGTTGCAGAAATTGCCGAAGCTCTAGAAAATAAACTAGATACGTATCTTGATTATGTAGTTGAAAACTGGATGAAAGAGAACGAAGTTGCCATTGAATCCACCCTCCGTAATGAACTTATGGGTGAGTTTATTGATGGACTAAAGAATCTATTTGCTGAGCATTATATTGAAATGCCAGAAGATAAGATTGATGTGGTTGAGGAACTAGCTGCTAAGGTCGAAGATCTAGAAGCTATGCTAGATGAAACCATCACAGAAAATGTCGAGCTTAAGAATATCGTGATCGAAGCGGAAAAGAATTCCGTTCTTGAAGATATGACTGAAGGTCTCACATTGACTCAGGCCGAAAAGTTTGTAACACTTGCCGAAGGTGTAGACTTTGACGGAGACCTGGACACTTACAAGAAGAAGCTATCTTATGTAAAGGAAACATACTTTGCAAAGAAAGCAGCTCCTGTTTCTAACATTGAAGAAGAAACCTTCGAAGGTGAAACCGTAGCGCCAACCGCATCCGGCGATCCTGAAATCAATAGACTTGCACAAGCAATTTCTAGAACAGTTAAAAACCGTTAAAAGATAATCTTTTATAAATAATACAACCTAACTACAGAAAGGGATATTAAATGTATCTTGCAGAAGAACTACAGAAGAAGTGGGCCCCAATTCTGGAGCACGCTGATCTTCCTTCCATCAAAGACTCTCACCGTCGTTCCGTAACTGCTGTTGTTCTAGAGAACACTGCTCGTGCAATGCGTGAAGCATCTGCTCATGGTCAATACCAAACCATGCTAAACGAAGCAATGACTTCAGTTATTCCAGCAAATGCTATGGGCGCTTCAAGCTCAGACGCTTCAACAGGCGCCATTGACACTTTCGATCCAGTGCTTATCAGCCTAGTTCGTCGTGCAATGCCAAATCTAATTGCTTATGATATCTGCGGCACACAGCCAATGACTGGTCCAACAGGACTTATCTTTGCAATGCGTTCACGCTACAGCAACCAAGCTGGTGATGAAACATTCTACAACGAAGTAAATACATCATTCTCTTCCGTTGTATCTGGTGCAAACACATTCGGTCAAAAGTTTGTTGGTACCATTCCTGGTGCAACTAACACAACTCCAATGACTGCCGTTAACACCTATAATACAGGTTCCGGTATGTCTACAGCTCAAGCTGAAGCTCTTGGAACTGATTCCAACTCTGCTTTTGCTCAAATGGCATTCTCAATCGAGAAGGTTACTGTAACTGCAAAGAGCCGTGCTCTAAAGGCAGAATACACAATGGAACTAGCACAAGACCTTAAGGCTATTCATGGTCTAGATGCTGAAACCGAACTTGCTAACATCCTTTCCGCTGAAATCCTTGCTGAAATCAACCGTGAAGTTGTTCGCACAATCAATATCACTGCCGTTGCTGGTGCACAAGACAACACAACAACTGCTGGTATCTTCGACCTTGACACAGACTCAAACGGTCGCTGGTCAGTTGAAAAGTTCAAGGGTCTTATGTTCCAACTAGAACGTGAAGCTAACCAAATCGCCAAGCAAACCCGCCGTGGCAAGGGTAACATCGTAATCTGCTCTTCCGATGTTGCTTCTGCTCTACAAATGGCTGGTGTACTTGACTACGCTCCTGCTCTTAACTCCAATAACCTACAAGTAGATGACACAGGTAATACCTTTGCTGGTGTTCTTAACGGTCGTCTAAAGGTTTACATTGATCCATATGCAATCGGTGGTAACTACCTAACTGTTGGTTATAAGGGATCTTCCGCATTTGATGCTGGTCTATTCTACTGCCCATACGTCCCACTACAAATGGTTCGTGCAGTTGACCAAGATAGTTTCCAACCAAAGATCGGGTTCAAGACTCGATATGGTATGGTTGCTAATCCTTTTGCACAAGGTCTAACTGCCGGTGCCGGTGCACTGACATACAACACCAATGTTTACTATAGACGTGTAATTATCAATAACCTAATGTAGTTTTGCATACCAGGTATTCAAAAATGTAATACCTGATTATGTAAAATATGTTATAATCTAGAGAGAAAGGGGCTTCGGCTCCTTTCTTTTTATATAAATACTTTCAACCAAAAATATGGAGTAAAAAAGTTTGACAAAAGCATTAGTAATCCCCCCTAAAGAAGAGTTGGAAGCAAAGTATTCACAATATGGCAGCACCATATCTCAACTAGCACGTGAATATAAAACATCACAACCTACTATGAGAAATTGGTTAAAAAAATATGATATCAAAAGAAAAGATCATATTCAAGCATCTACTGAAGCAAATAATAGAAAAAGACTAAATCCACCTGCTAAAGAAATACTTGAAAGATTATATTCTAATAATAGTTTAGAACAATTAGAATCTATTTTTAATGTTGGTCAGCAAACCATTTATCTTTGGTTAGATCAGTATGATATCAAAAGAAAAACACTTTCAGAAGCATGTAAAGCGGGCAAAGGTAGGAAATGGGAATCTATTATTCCCAACAAAGACGACTTTACAAGCGCTTACAAAGAACTAAAATGTATGAAAGGACTTCAAAGCAAATTTGAGTTGAGTATTAGTTCAATCAGAAAACTATTCAAGCAATATGAACTTGAACCCATTCAAGCACTTAGATCATTACCAGAAATCAAACTATATAATGCTTTATCCTCAAGCACTGGTTTAAAGTGGGATTCTTGTGATAGAAGTGTGATTAATCCTTATGAACTAGATCTTGTTTGCCGTGAGAGAAATCTTGCAGTTGAATATTGTGGTCTTTATTGGCATTCTGAATATATGGGTGAAAAGATTAAAGACTATCATCTTAAAAAACTAAATGCTTGTCTTGAAAAAGGATACGATCTTATCACAGTTTTTGAATATGATGATATGGATAAGGTTCTATCACTCATCAAAGGTAAACTTGGTTTTAATACTAAAATAAATGCTAGAGATTGTGAAGTAGTCATTCTGGATTCAGCTGAAGCTAAAGCA
>Ga0209990_10002763_pt1 | contig 13409 bp, 7 predicted proteins | sample NOAtaG_6_FD_187304 | JGI IMG/M metagenome (GOLD analysis project Ga0209990, IMG submission 187304) | Freshwater lake microbial communities from Lake Erie, under a cyanobacterial bloom - NOAA_Erie_Diel5S_2200h metaG (SPAdes) (version 2) | ecosystem: Environmental > Aquatic > Freshwater > Lake ...
ATTGAAAAGCGACAGGCGTATGATCAGCTGGAGGAGACGCTGACATCGCAGCTTGAGGAGCGCAGTTTTGAGGCGCGGCAGCTGCAGTTGCAGACGGAGTCGCGTCAGCAGGATGCTGAGCGTCGATTGCGCATTGCTCGCCAGCACGTGCGTACTCTGCTGGGATCAGCAGAAGATGAAGCTGTTTCCGCCGAAGCCGGTGAATCGGAATCCGCGCTGTCCGTCATTCAGTTGCGGGCTCCGTTTGCCGGCTCGGTGGAGCAGTTGAATATTTCCAGTACTGAGCGAGTGGAAGCCAGTGCTCCGCTGCTGACACTGGCGGACACCACCACGTTGTGGGTGGCGGCGGATCTGCGGCAGCGTGAGTGGCGAGCGCTGCAGCTGCAGCCGGGGGACAAGGTGCGGGTAATTCCTGCTGTGGAGGGCATGGAGCCGCGGGAGGCGACGATTCATTTTGCCGGTCGTGAAGTGGACCCGACCACCAATGCGGTTCCGCTGGTGTCTGTGATTGACAATGCTGATGGCCGGCTGCGTCCGGGGATGTTTGTGCGAGTCGCGATTCCGGTGGCAGCGCCGCGGACAACGCTGACTGTGCCCGAATCGTCGTTGCTGGAGCATGATCGGCAGCCATTCGTATTCGTGCCGGCCGGACAGGATTTGTACGAGCGTGTGGACGTGCAGCCGGGACTGCGAACTGACGGACTTGTCGAGATTGTGCAGGGGCTGCGGGAGGGTGACCGGGTCGTCGCCGAAGGTGCGTTTTTCCTGAAGAGCGAGCTGCTGCTGCAGGGGGAATCGGAATAGGCTGGTGGCAGGCTGCCGGCCTGTCCTGCGTCCGATGTGCTGTACCTGTTCCGACTGACTGGAATCCTGCCATGCTGGCTCAACTGATCAAGCTGACTCTGGAAAACCGTTTTTTGGTGCTCATCGGCACTCTGCTGATGGCTGCTGCGGGTATCAATGCGGCGGTGCATCTGCCGATTGATGCGGTCCCTGACATGACGAACGTGCAGGTGACGGTGATCACCAGTGCCGGTTCGCTGTCTCCGGTGGAGGTGGAGCGATATGTGACGCAGCCGGTGGAAGTGACGATGGGCGGGCTGCCGAAGGTCGAAGAGCTGCGCAGCATTTCCCGATTCGGCATTTCCGTGGTGACCATTGTGTTTCGGGAGGGCACCGATATTTATCGGGCTCGGCAGCTGGTGGCCGAACGTCTGAGTGCAGCGGCATCACTGATTCCCAACGGCTACGGGACTCCGGAGCTGGGCCCGCTGACCACCGCTTTGGGTGAAATTCTGCAGTTTGAAGTGCGCGGTGAAAAGTATTCCCCCACTCAACTGCGGACGATGCTGGAGTGGGACGTTGCACCGCGGCTGCGTGAGGTGCCCGGAGTCACGGAAATCAACACGCATGGCGGATTCTACAAGGCGTGGGAAATACAGCCGGATCCCGAGCTGCTGAATTCTTATTCGCTGACTTTCGAGCAGTTGTTTGCCGCCCTGGAAAGCAACAACGTTTCAGCGGGTGGCGGTTATGTGGTGCATCATGGTGAGCAGCGATTTCTGCGGGGCCAGGCACTGGTGTCGGGTCTGGAGGATCTGGAGCAGATTGTGATCCGACGTGAGCCAGGCGGGACGCCGGTGCTGATTCGGGATGTGGCGCAGGTTCGCGAGGCGCCGCTGACGCGTCAGGGAGCCGTGACCCGGGATGCCCGGGGTGAAGCCGTGACCGGGCTGGTCATGATGCTTATCGGAGAAAACTCACGTGAAGTTGTGGGACGCGTCAAGGAGCGACTGGCGGAAATTCAGACGACGATGCCGGAAGGTGTCAAACTGGAGGTCACCTATGACCGTTCGGCCCTGATCGGCAGAACTCTGAAAACTGTTGTGAAGAACCTGATTGAAGGTGGTACGCTGGTGATTGCCGTGCTGCTGATCATGCTGGGCAGCCTGCGAGCGGGGCTGATTACTGCACTGGCGATTCCTCTGTCCATGCTGTTTGCAACTTCGCTGATGCAGACCTTCGGAGTGACAGCCAGTCTGATGAGTCTGGGGGCGATTGACTTCGGCCTGATTGTGGACTCATCCGTGATCATGATTGAAAACTGTATCCATCGAATTTCACACAACCATGAGGGTCGTCCGCATACGGATGTGATCCGGGATGCCGCGATTGAAGTGCGAAAACCGACGATGTTCGGCGAACTGATCATTTCGATTGTGTATCTGCCGATACTGATGCTGGAAGGCACCGAGGGCAAGCTGTTTCGCCCGATGGCTCTGACCGTGCTGTTTGCCCTGTTTGGTTCGCTGATTCTGTCGATGACTTTCATGCCGGCGATGGCGTCACTGGCGCTGCCGAAGAAAATGCAGGACCACGATGTATTTCTGGTCCGCTGGATCAAGTTCTTTTATCGCCCGCTGGTGACTCGTACGATCCGACACCCTCTCGTCACAACTCTGATCTCAGCCGCAGTCTTTGCCGTCAGTATTCCGACGGCGCTGCATCTGGGGGCTGAATTCATGCCACGACTGGAAGAGGGTGATCTGCTGATTGAGGCGGTGCGGCTGCCCAGTGCCTCGCTTGAAGGTGCCATCACCATGTCGCAGCAGATTGAGTCGCTGCTGAAACCGATGCCGGAGGTCCTGACGGTGTTCTGCAAGACCGGGCGACCGGAAATTGCCAATGACGTCATGGGTGTGCATCAGACGGACGTGTGGGTGATGCTGAAGCCGCACACCGAGTGGCGTCCCGGGATGACTCGCGAACTGCTGATTGAGGAGATGTCAGAGAAGCTGAATCGCGAGGTTCCGGGCGTGGCCTTCGGGTTTACTCAGCCGATTGAAATGCGAGTGGACGAGCTGGTTGCGGGAGTCAAGGCGGACGTCGCGGTGCTGCTCTATGGAGACGATCTGGATCAGCTGGCACAGATTTCAGGAAAGATTGAGCAGACGCTGAAGGGGATTGCGGGTGCGGTCGACGTCAAAGCCGATTATCAGGCGAATCTGACAACAGTGACCATCGTCCCGGATCGGGCCGCCATGGCGCAGTATGGCATCAGTGCTCAGCAGGTTATGAATGTGGTGGAAGCACTGGGAGGTCGCACGGTCGGCACGATGTTCGAAGGGCGTGCGCGGTATCCGATTCAGGTGCGTATTCCGGAATCGTGGCGCAGCGATGTGGAGCGACTGAAGCAGCTGCCGGTGGGTGAAGCGGGCGGCATTCCGGTGCCATTGGAAGAGTTGGCGGATGTCCGCATCGAAGAGACTCCGCCGTCGGTGGAGCATGAGTCCAATCGCAGGCGGACCTTTGTTTCAGCGAATGTGCGTGGTCGTGATGTGGCCACATTCGTGGCTGAGGCTCAGACGGCCGTGGCGAAAAATGTCCTCCTGCCGGCCGGCTATGAAATTCGCTGGGGCGGTGACTTCGAGAACCTGCAGTCGGCCAGTCTGCGGCTGATGCTGATCACTCCCGTTGTGCTGGTGCTTATCTTTCTGCTGTTGTATACCTCCTTCGGATCAACTCGACTGGCACTGCTGATTTTCCTCGCGGTGCCGATGGCGGCCAGTGGCGGCATTTTCGCACTGTGGCTGCGAAGCATGCCATTCAGCATTTCGGCCGGAGTGGGATTCATTGCCCTGTTCGGCGTGGCGGTCCTGAACGGACTGGTGTGGGTAAGTGCCGCGGAGAATCAACGGAAGACCGGAATGCCTTTGCCGGAAGCAACATTGCTGACGGCACTGTCCCGACTGCGGCCGGTGCTGATGACGGCTTTTGTCGCCAGCCTGGGCTTTTTGCCGATGGCGTTATCGACAAGCGACGGAGCCGAGATGCAGCGACCACTGGCCACCGTCGTCATTGGCGGGCTGATCACTTCCACACTGCTGACTTCACTGGTTGTGCCGGCCATCTATCCGTGGTTCGCCGGTAGCCTGCCGCTGGATGACGATGGTGACACGGGCACAGTTCACGGTGCTCAGGCTCACGCATGACGGCTGATCAGGGGGCTCGGTCATTCCGATGCCCCCGGTCGTGCTCTGGCCCCCAGCGTCACTTCAGTAGCTGAAACGGCGGTCACCCCGCCCGTCACAGGCCCCTGGCAGGGCCGGGCCCCGTCGCATGTCAGAAACGCAGCGGAGCCTGCCAGCATTCCTTCAGATCACCGAGCGTCGCCTGCACCACGGTCCGTCCACCGCTGTGAATCCGCAGCTCACCCGAGTCCGTCGTGCGGCCAATCTCCTGATGCGGCACCGCACCCAGCAGCTCACGCACGGCCGACATGTCCGACGCACGAACTTCCAGCAGGAAACGCGTATTCGATTCGGAAAACAGCAGGCCGCCAGTTCGCAGGGACTCGGGCAATTCCGCCAGCCCGGGTTCACGCACCGCGGCATCCAGCAGCAGTTCCACTCCCACCTCGCCGGCAAATGCCATTTCTGCCACCGCGACCGCCAGACCACCTTCGCTCAGGTCGTGACAGCTGAGCACCAGACCGCGACGAATGACCGCATGCACAGCTTTGAAAACCGCCGGAGCGGAATGCAGCTGCACGCGTGGCACACTGCCACCTCGCAGCCCGCGACGCACAAACAGGTGGCTGCCGCCAAACTCCGCTCGCGTTTCACCAACCAGCAGCAACAGACTGCCAGGCTGCTTCAGATCCATCGTTACACACTGCTCAACATTCGACACCTGACCGAGGGCCGTGATCAGCAGCGTCGAGGGAATTGCCACGGTTCGCCGCACTCCTGCGGCATCGTCATAGCTGAATTCATTGTTCAGGCTGTCCTTGCCGCTGACAAACGGAGTGCCGAAGGCAATCGCCGTGTCGTGACAGCCAATGGCTGCTCGTACCAGCGTCCCCAGAGTCTCGGCCCGCTCCGTGTTGCCCCAGCAGAAGTTGTCCAGAATCGCAATCCGATCCGGATCAGCGCCCACCGCCACGCAGTTCCGCAGACTCTCGTCAATCGCCGCTGCTGCCATCCAGTACGGATCCCGGTCACCCAGATGCGGATTGATGCCGCAGGCCACGACCAGCCCCCGCTGAGACTTCAGATCCGGACGCACGACCGCAGCGTCAGACGGACCATCACATTGCACCCCCGTCAGTGGCTTGATCACACTGCCGCCCTGGACCTCGTGGTCGTACTGCCGAATAATCCATTCCTTGCTGGCCACATTCAGGGAACCCAGTATGCCGCGCAGCTCGTTGGTGAAATCAGACTGTCCCAGAGCTTCCTCAGAGCCCGCCGGCAGAGACTGTTCGGCCTGCGTCTCGTAAACGGCTTCCCGAATCACCGGCGGGCGACCGTCATGCAAAAACTCCATGCTCAGGCTGCCCACCTGATGCTCGCCATACTTCAGCACCAGCTGATGAGTCTCGGTGAATCGACCAATGGCAGTCGCTTCCACTCCCTCCGCGGCACACAGGTCATGAAACTGCTGCCAGTTGTGCTCGGGAACGGCCAGCACCATCCGCTCCTGTGCCTCTGAAATCCAGATTTCGGTGCAGGACAAACCGGAATATTTCAGGGGCGCCCGGTCGAGCCAGACTTCCGCACCCGTGTCCGCTCCCATCTCACCCACGGCACTGCTGAATCCTCCGGCGCCGCAGTCCGTGATCGCTGAATACAGTCCGCGATCACGCGCTGCCAGCAGCACATCCAGCATCATCTTTTCCGTGACCGGATTGCCGATCTGCACTGCTCCGCCGCTGATCGATTCACTCTCTTCCGTCAGTTCCACAGAAGAAAATGTCGCGCCATGGATGCCGTCACGTCCCGTGCGACCACCCACCGCCACGATCAGGTCGCCCGGCGAAACCTGCTTCTCACACTTGTCCACCGGAATCATCGCCACGTTGCCGCAGTAGACCAGTGGATTGCCCAGATACCGATCGTCAAAGCAAACGGCCCCATTAACCGTGGGAATGCCCATCCGGTTGCCATAGTCACGGACTCCCGAAACCACCCCCTGCAGCACCGCGCGCGGATGCAGGACTCCCGGCGGAAGCTGGTCGGCCGGATAGTCGGGTCGAGCAAAGCAGAAGACGTCGGTGTTGCAGACCGGTCGCGCCCCCAGCCCCGTACCCAGCGGGTCGCGAATCACGCCGCCCAGCCCGGTGTTCGCACCACCGTATGGCTCGATCGCCGACGGGTGATTGTGAGTCTCAACCTTGATGCAGACATTCTGCTGCTCGTCGAACTTCACGATCCCCGCATTGTCACGAAACACACTGACACACCAGTCCTGTTCGCCCAGCGAACGACGAATTGCCACTGTGGCAGCAAAAATTGTCTCCTTCAGCATGTTGCTGAAGGACTGGTCACGCAGCACCTGACCACCCGCAGTCTCTGTATAGTGAATGCGGCCAGCCAGAGTCTTGTGCGAACAGTGCTCGCTCCAGGTCTGAGCCACTGTCTCCAGTTCAATGTCCGTCGGATCACGATCCAGCGAGATAAAGTGATCCCGCACGGTCCGCATTTCGGTCAGACTGAGATACAACTGGCCGCGTTTGCTCAGGTCCTGCAGACCGGCATCGTCCATCGTGCGAATCGGTACAATCGTCTGCCGAAATTTGTATTCGGTCCCGACAGACAGGTCACTGATCTGCAGCGGACCGGCGGCAATGTGTTCGATGGCTTCGTTCGCCAGCACCCGTCGCGACAGCAGCTGCAGCCGCGCCGCAGACAACTGTCCGGTGATCCAGTATCGGCGGCAGGTTGCTGCATGAGTCACAGCGAGGCCGTGGCGTCGCAAAGCCTCACGCGCATTCTCAGCGACCGAGTCTGTCACGCCCGGATGAAACAACACGTTGAGCAGGATTGAACCGCCCGCGGACGCCGAGTCTGCAGTGGCCGGCAAACTGCGCACCGTGAACTGTTCCGTGACCGGGTCCGCCAGCAGGGCCGCTGCACCCCGCCGTACCTGCTCGGCGTCCAGATCACCCTGCACCAGAAAGGCCCGCCCGGCACGCACCGACTGCAGCTCGGTGATTCCCTGGTGCCCGGCTGCCGCCAGAACCCGCTGACCTTCATAGTCCTTTTCACCGCCCGCAGGCAGGATTTCCACTTCCCACAGCATGCTTCTGTGCATCCGAACAGGTTTTTTGGAGGCCGGATCCGGCCAATTGGGTTAAAACCGGCAGTATTCCACCTTGCCACCCGGCATACAAGAAACGCGCCCCAGAGATTCTCGAAACAGCAGGGGGTTCGCAGGAAGTGGAAAAGCGGCAGAAACCGCCGGCAGGCGAATTCCGGGACCGCCGGTTTCGGCACTTTGATCCGATTTCCAGGGTTCCGGGCAGGGGATCGGGTTCCAAAATTTGTTGCGTGGCTGTTTTTTGTGTTCGCCGCGGGCCTGAAAAACTTACATTCCGGGGTGACAGTTACGTGACCGCACGGAAGGCGACACCCATGAAAGATACCATCGCTGACGCACTGCAGAAAATCGCTGCCGGAGGCCGCTCTGTGGGCTCGGCTGCCGCCCCGCAGTCTCTGGAAATCACTGCAGGTCCTGCGCTGACGGCGGTTGCGGCTGAAGTGCTGCTGCCGCAGGCTCCGGCGCTCCCGTCGGCTCTGCAGGCCTTCCACGACATTGTGATTTGCCCGCCTGAGCCTGCTGAGATGCCGGTGCCGGCCTTCGGGACGGCGGGGGGGATCGCGGGGACACCCGTGATTCAGGCCTCGGCGGCCGGTACGGAAATGGCGGCGTCGCTGGCGCAGGTGGCAGATGCCAGGCCCCCTGAGTCCGGTCGTATGTCGCGTTTCAGCATGCCTGACCGACTGCGCAGTTTCGGTGCCAGTACGGCCCGGACTGCGGCGAGCATGCAGAATTCGGCCAGCTGGAGCGATCGACTGCGGACCGTCGCGGCTCTGCTGCTGTCCGTGGGCATGGCCTGGGTGGTGTGGGCGGACCTGCAGGGGCCAGCCACCGCGGTTGTCGTCAATGACGAGGACGCGGTGGATGTGGACCAGCTGTTGAGGGAATTTGAGACAGCGGATCAGCATTCGCGGGGGCAGGAGCAGGACCTGCAGCGGATGCTGACACAGCCGGCTCTGAAATCCGAACCGCCCGTGCTGGATCTGGAAGCGGAGCTGGCTGCACCGCAGTTTACGACCGGCGAGATCGCTCAGGGGAAAGTTCAGAAAACTGCAGCCACGTCAGATGCGGAAATGAGCGTTCCGGAATTTTCCGAGCCCGCTGCAGCAGAGCCTGACGAATCCGCGGCGGAAGCGGTCTATCCGGACCAGCAGCCGGCTCGCACACCACCGAAAGCCGGCAGCGGTCGACCACTCAGATTCACCGGACAGATTCAGCCCATGAATCGTCCCGCGATCGCCAATTGACAGGAACAGGCATCATGTACGAAGCGTATTGGAAACTGCAGCAGCGTCCATTCTCGCAGACAGCCGAGCCGCTGCTGTTTTACCGCAGCCGCAGTGTGCAGTCCGCCCTGTTGCGGCTGCAGTACGCCATTGAAAATCTCAACGGGCCGTGTGTGATTCCTGGCTTGACGGGGACCGGAAAATCGGCCCTGATCCGTTATTTTGCGGCCGAGTATCCGCGCTTGCGGCCCTTCGTGCACCTCGTCTTCCCCGCACTGTCAGCCGAGGAACTGACGCGGATGATTCTGGCCGAACTGCAGACTGAGCACGATGGTCTGCTGCCTGTTGGCCGAGATGCTGTATTTCGCGAAATTCGCGGGGCCCTGCGCAGACATGCTCTGCAGGGCCGTCGCCCGCTGCTGTTCTTCGACGACGCTCACCAGCTGTCGGATGAAGCCCTGATGCAGACCGTTCTGCCGCTGCTGACGCTGGCGGAGTCGGATGCGAATATCCAGTTGTCGGTGATCCTTGCCGGACAGCCGATCCTGCTGCCGCGGATGCGGCGTTTCGGGGAACTGAGTGAGCGAGTGACGGCGGCGTCGCCGCTGCACGGCTTTACGGCGGTCGAAACGGCCGATTATGTGCAGCAGTGCCTGCGACAGGCTGGAGCGGACAGGCCACTGTTTACTGATCAGGCGCTGGCCAGTCTGCACGATGTCAGCGGTGGGATTCCGCGGCGCATCAATCGCATCGGCGATATGGCCCTGCTGGTTGGCTTCGCCGAACAGCGTTCCGTGATTGGCGAGGAGCAGATTGAATCGCTGGCGTCGGAGCTGCTGCCGTCCGCTGCCTGAGTCAGCAGCGGCGGTCAATGCAGCAAAGATGGCCCAAAAACAGCACAGGCGACAGCCACAGCCCCCAGAGCCGACAGCAGCACCGCTGCTGCTGCCAGATCCTTCACCTCGCCCGCCAGTGGACGGAATTCCGGTGATACCAGATCGGTCAGCCGCTCAATCGCCGTATTCAGCGCCTCGGCCAGCCACACCAGCGTGATGGCGACAGCCAGCAGCCCCCACTGTGCGGCGGTGACGCCCTGCCAGCACCCCAGTGTCACCACCAGCAGCGTCGCCACAGCGTGAATGCGGGCATTGGTCTGGGTCCTGAGCAGCAGCCGGATGCCGCGGAGTGCAAAGCGAAAACTGGCAATCCGACCCGGCACAAATCGTGTGAATTGTTCCTTCTGACCAGCCACTTGAAGACTCCTGCTCAGCCCGAAATCGCCGCACAGCACCACCCGCCGCGAACGTATTCTCAGCGGTTTCCTGCGGCGACACAACCCCGCATTGCTCCGGGCAGCCATCGGAGCGTCAGGTCGGGCGCCCCAAAAATGACGCGAGTCTGCCTGTCACGTTCTGTTCAGCCGTGAGCTGATTCCGCATTAACAGACCTAAAATTCCTCAAACTGTCCTGCAATTGTCATCCTGCAGCACCCAGGGGGCCCGCGTGGCCGCAAAAAGGACCCAAAACCGATCGTTTCCCGAGTTTTTGCGGTGTTTTCAAAATGAAACACCCGGCATTTACAAAATGCCGTCCTGATAAAACTGTGCTTGAATCGTCGCCATTTACAGTCTTGTTCGTTCCGCTTTAACAGGTTGACAATTTTTATGTGAGAATAATTTACATAATGATAAAATATCACGAAAAAATGGCTGTTTATAGTGGCAATTTTAATCGTTTTTTCTGTGCATAAACGCATGAAAAGAATTGTAATGCGGTACGAGGCTGATCAGGATGGCGGGGGTCGGGCGTGGCAGGCATGCTCGAATGTTCAGCTTTATTCTGGAGCAATGATAATGAAACGAACAGTGTGGGCTGTCGCCGTGCGTCTGGCGACAGCAACAGTCATGCTGGCAGCAAGTGCCGGCTCAGCCCTGGCGGACTGGACGTGGGTCTCCACCTTCGGTCCGCAGGCCTCCGGTGCCACGGGGACTGGTAACTCTACCGTCTTTTTCAACGAGACGGCAAAAACAATCAGGGTGCAGTTCTCGTATGCAGGACTGTCGGGAAATCCGACTGTCGGACATATCCACGCAGCCAGTACCGCTACCCCTTACACCTTCGCCAATCCGAATCCAACGGTGGCACTCAACTTCGGAGTCGGCAGTGGTGCTCCGGGCTGGAGCAGTGACCCGCCCGGCCCTGCTGGCAGCTATGACCGTACATTTAATGTCTCAGCATTGTCCTCAACCCCCGGATGGAGCACTGGTTTCAAGAATAACCACGCCGGCCTGACCATCGACCAGTTGAATGCCAAATTTGTAGAATACATGAACTCAGGCAGGGCCTACATCAACATTCACACAACCGCAAACAGTGCAGGTGAAATCGGCGGATTCTTCACCGTCGTCACACCGGAACCAGGTCACTGGGCGCTGCTGGCTGGTGGCTTCGCCATCACGGCCGGTCGTGCGTGGAAGAAAAAGCGGGCTCAGAAGGCTGCTGCTGATTCCACTGCGGCCTGATCGGCTTGCCTGCAACAGCCCGTCAGTGTTCGTGGATTGACTTGTGGTCTGGCCGGTCTCCGGCCAGACCGCTTTCGTTCCCACCACCCGCATTCGGCCCGCAGCCCGGAAATCTCAGAGTTTTCACCGCATTTGCAGGAAACGGCGTGTCCCTGCTAGATTACGGCTCTCGCGTCAGGCTCGCACCGGCGACTTTTTGTAGCAGCCGCCGGCAACCGAGCCCGGTTTTCAAACAACGAAGAACGGATCCATGATTCAGGTTCAGCTCCCCGATGGCAATGTGATCGAACATTCTGATTCCGCCACTGCACTGGACGTCGCCGCTGGTATCGGTGAACGTCTTGCCAAAGCCACCATCGCCGCCAGCATTGACGGCACAGTTGTCGATGCCATGCGGCCACTCGCGGAACTCACATCCCGTCGCCCGGTCCCGCTGAAACTGATCACCGAACGCGACGCCGAAGCCCTCGGTGTCATGCGCCACAGCTGTGCTCACGTGATGGCCCGAGCGGTCATGCGACTGTTCCCCGGCACCGGACTGGCCTTCGGACCCACCACCGGCAATGGCTTCTACTACGACTTTGATCTGGCGACACCCATCAGCGAAGAAGACTTCCCCCGGATCGAAGCGGAGATGCAGAAGATCATCGACGCTGCCGAACCGTTCGAACGCTTTACCGCCACCCGGGATGAAGCCATCCAATTGTGCTCAGACCTCGACCAGCAGCTCAAAACGGACCATATCCGCACCGGACTGGCTGATCATCAGACGCTCAGCTTCTACCGCCAGGGCGAGTTTCTCGATCTCTGCCGTGGTCCGCATATCCCCCATGCCGGACGCATCAAAGCCTTCAAGATCACCAGTGTTGCCGGAGCCTACTGGAAGGGTGACTCCAGCTCACGCCGCCTGCAGCGCGTCTACGGGACCGCATGGTTTGACCGCAAGGACCTCAAAGCATGGCTCGACCAGCTTGAAGAAGCTCGCAAACGCGACCACCGTGTCCTTGGCAAAAAACTGGGACTGTTCACCATCACCAACGATGTCGGACAGGGCCTGTGTCTGTGGCTGCCTAAGGGGGCCATGATTCGCGCCACGCTGGAAGAATTCATCAAGGCCGAGCTGCTGCGGCGGGGCTACCAGCCCGTGTATTCGCCCCACATCGGTCGCGTGGAAATGTATGAAACCAGCGGGCACTTCCCGTACTATCGGGATTCGCAGTTCGCCCCCATCTTCGGGCATTCGGCCGGCCAGCTGATCGACTGGTGGATCCGCTGTCTCGATCCGCAGGACACCGAACTGGCTCCGCCGGATGCGCAGACCGAGCGTCGGCTGCTGGAAGCTGCCGAAGTGCTCGGCTTCGACTCCCGCGAATTCCCCCGACAGGGTTCCGACGAACAGAAACGCGAATTCCTCCGGCGCTGGGAAAAGCAGCAGGAACGCTTCCTGCTGAAACCCATGAACTGCCCGCACCACGTGCAGATGTACAAAGCACTGCCGCGCAGCTATCGCGATCTGCCCGTGCGACTGGCCGAATTCGGTACCGTCTATCGCCACGAACAGTCGGGCGAATTGAACGGGATGCTGCGAGTCCGCGGGCTGACTCAGGATGACGCCCATCTGTTCTGCACTCCGGATCAGGTCGAACACGAATTCAAGGAGACTCTGGGGCTGGTGAAGTTCGTGCTGCAGTCGGTCGGACTGGACGACTATCGCGTGCAATTGTCGACCCGCGATCCCCGCTCAGACAAATACGTCGGCAGCCCGGAACTGTGGGAGCAGGCTCAGGGGACGCTGCGCAAAGTCCTGACCGAGCAGGGCCTGAACTTTATTGAGTGCGAAGGTGAAGCTGCATTCTATGGCCCCAAGACAGACTTCATGGTTAAGGACTGCCTGGGTCGCGAATGGCAGCTGGGAACAGTGCAGCTGGACTACAACCTGCCGCAGCGATTCCAGCTGGAATATACCGGACCTGACAACCGACCGCATCGGCCGGTGATGATTCACCGGGCCCCGTTCGGGTCAATGGAACGCTTCTGCGGGGTGTTGATCGAGCATTTTGCGGGCGCGTTTCCGCTGTGGCTGGCTCCGGAACAGATTCGTGTGCTGCCGCTGAGTGAAAAGAGTGACGAGTATGCCGGGCAGGTGGCCGATCGTCTGCGGCAGTCCGGTTTCCGGGTTTCGGCGGACCTGCAGAGTGCTCGAGTGCAGGCCAAGATCCGCGAAGCTCAGCTCGACCTGATTCCCTACATGCTGGTGGTCGGTCCGAAGGAAGCGGAGACGAATTCCGTGGCCGTCCGCTGCCGTATCGACGGGGACCTGGGAGTCATGTCGCTGGATGCGGCGATTGCGAAGCTTTCAGCCGAACGTGACGCCCGCACCATCCGCCAGATCGTTCGCAATTCCTCCGCCGTGCTTGCCGCCACCAGCGGTGAGGCAAACGAGTATTGAGTTCGCTCCCGGTGCAATTCGCTCCGCAACCATACCCCCCCCGGCCCCGTTCTTGTACTCGTGCTGGCCTCCCCTCGCCCCCATCGGGGGAGAGGGGTCGGGGGTGAGGGG
>Ga0209990_10002764_pt1 | contig 13406 bp, 5 predicted proteins | sample NOAtaG_6_FD_187304 | JGI IMG/M metagenome (GOLD analysis project Ga0209990, IMG submission 187304) | Freshwater lake microbial communities from Lake Erie, under a cyanobacterial bloom - NOAA_Erie_Diel5S_2200h metaG (SPAdes) (version 2) | ecosystem: Environmental > Aquatic > Freshwater > Lake ...
CGTCGTGTGATTTGGAGTGGATGAGAACGTCGTCGATGTAGACAATCACATTCTTGATTTTCTGTAAAATGTGCTCCATCATGCGTTGGAAAGATGCTGGGCATCCAAGTAGCCCCATTGGGCTTGTGATCCATTCGAACTGACCCCTGCCAGGTACTGAGAATGCTGTGGTATGGGCGTCATCAGGATGCAGAGGCATCTGCCAGAATCCTGAGGTGAGGTCCAGAGTGGTGAAAATTGTTGAATGTGCTCTTCCAATTTCCCCAATGCATTCGTTGATCTCCTTCATTGAGTATTTATCAATGTGGCAGTGGTCGTTGAGTTCTCTGAAATCTTGAACAATGCGCAGGCCTTGGCCAGTCTTTTTAGGTACACAAAAGATTGGAGAGTTGTACAGAGATTTAGATTGCCTGACTACTCCAATTCTTAGCCATTCTTCTAGTGTAGCTTCGATGAAATCTGTGTGCGCTTCAGGAATTGGAAATTGTTTTCTGTACACTGGCGCATTATCCTTCAAGTGGATTCTATGGAAGAAATCTTTTGCCCTGCCTAGATCGTTCTTATCAACGCTAATAGCTCTGGCATATTTGACTAATAGGTCAAGGTATTTTTCCCTATATTGCGCAGGTACATTTAAGTTTGCTCGTTTTTCAATTTGCTCTCTAGTTAAACAGATTTGTTCAAAACCTGGTGGTGGTTTTTGCTTACTTGAGATTTCCGAGATGAAGTTGTCGATGGCGCCACCATCCATTTTGTGGAGGAATTCTTTTTCTTCTTCTTCAACCATGCCAATGATTGATCCTCTGGATAGATAGATGTCGAATGGTGCGCAGTTGGCGATCTCGATGTAGCACTGCCTAGTTTCGCCCACGTTAAGCAGTGCTGGTCCTCCTTGGATGAGTTTGGATTCGTCCGAATAGATTGTGGCGACGTGCAGTTTGTTTTGGTCGGGCTCACCGTGGTAGTTGACCTTGACAATCTTTTTTGTGAGAGATGGCATGAACGTTTGTGTTGCCATTGAAATAGCGCAGTTGCTATTGCTTTTGCTAAAAAACACATCTCTTTGTACTGGATCGTAGAACAGGCGTTGTTTGTGGATGAGATCGATGCCAATAATGTCTTCGGTGACATGTTTAAGCACTCGCACTTCATGCATAAAGGATCTGCCCATAATTTCAAAGGGCATTAAAAACACACCAACTAGTCCAAGTGAGTTGCCACCTGCGTCCAACAGGTCGGCTGTAATAGAGCTGAGCAGTTTTCGAGGGTGTCCGTTTGGAAACATTTTCTTGAAAGTGTCTAATTTAATGCATGTTCTCGATGCACCGGTATCATAAAGAAAGTTTCTTCCGTATCCATTCACTTTAGCTTTAACGTATGGCCTTTTGCTGTCACTGTTTTCGTTCACATTGTAGAGTTCTTCGACTCCTGGAGCAGTTGTTTTGTTGTTATCCCCATTAAAAAAATGCAAATTTTTCTTTGTTGATTTTATTGTAGCGATTGACACTGCACATAAGTTCATGATCAATGAAAAAATCACATTGGGGGCGTAAGTCAGGGATTTACTTGCGCCCTTTACCGAAAAAGGTGTTGATCTTCTTTCACTGCACTTTGCATTTGGGGTTCTTCATTTTCTTCTTCACCAACTTTGCTCACTTTCGATTTTGGCCAGTAAATTTTGCCACTTGAGGCCACACATGGTTTGTTTGCTTTGATGCGCTTGCGGCAGTCGTCTTGATGATGGCCAATTGCTTGGCAGAAGAGGCATTTCAATGGGTTAGAAGCTGGTGCTTGTTGGCTTTGATTGCCATTGGTGTTACCCGAGTTGTTGCCGTTGTTGGTGCCGCCGGAGTATCCGGAGTTGTTGTATCCTCCCCTGGAGTTTCCACGTCCTCCACGATACGAGTTGCCTCTGGAGCTGCTGCGGCCCCTGTAGCCGTTGCCGTTGCCGCGGTTGTTACCCCGGTAATTGGATCCTTGCTGGATTTGGTTGACGAATTCGGCGTCTGTTGACATGTCTCCCAGACCGGTTTGGTCAATTTGGTGAATGCCATTGTGAGGGTGGTCCTTTTCTTTGTGCATAAGGTCGTAGACCTTGGTGGCTTGGTCCAGCACTGCAGCGAAGGAGGGGACATCTTTTTGGATAACTTTTGGCATAAGGTCCTTATTCATACCTGCCAAGAAGAGTAGGCGTTGCATGTCTGCCAGGGTGTCTGTTGTTCCTTTTTTGTAGAGATTTTGGCACCAGACGACTGTTCGTGCCGCCGGATCTTCCGGAACGTCAATTGGTCGGAGCTTGATTTGCTCCCTGATGATTCTCCAGTTTTCGTTGAAGTTGATTGCGTAGGTATTAGGATTTTCGTTGGGTTTTTGTTTCATTTCCATGAAGATTTGCATTACCTTGGATTCGTCCACTTTGGTTCCATAGGTAGCCCTGAAGTAAGGCTTGATGAAAGACCATCGCGGCCTGAAGTCCTCCCTGATTTCCTTGGTCATTTGTAACCATTTTTCCGCATCCGCTCGTAGCGAGAGCGAGAAGTTGTTGAACGTGGCTTCGTCGTCCCAACCGAGTGCGAGGGCGGCGGCCTCGGTCCTAAGCACAATACTCTCGGCAGAAAGAGTATCTTTTTCGTTGCCATAGAAGGCTGGAAGATCTGACACTTGGTCGTTCCATCGTCGTTGATTTGGTTGTTCACCCATTGTATCTTAGGTAGCGGTGATTGAGCGGTATCCAGAAGTTTACAGGAGATTGGAGAGAGTTTACCGTGTCCTGAGGTTGTTGAGGTTGTTGAGCTGTTGTCCGAAGATGAAGCTGTTGTCCTCGGTCTGGATGTTGATGGTAAAGCGTGGGGTCGAAACCGTCGCTGCCACCAATTTCAATACCGTATTAAGAAGACTTGTTGCTTGGATTAGATCAAGTTTATTACTGAAGATACAATGGTGAAAACGTCATTATATATACGAACATGGATGTGGGTCTGTTCAGTAGTTGTAGTCACGTGACCATAAAGACGCGAAATGTGGATCCACGCGCAGAGGGAGGGGCGAGGATATTAATTAAGGAAAGTTCTATCAAAGCGATAGAGAAGTGTAGAGATGCGTCGAGTTTAGAGAAAAGCTCGACTGATATTTCTCCCCTTGTTTGGAGGGGGTCAAAGGTGAATAGAAAGAGTCACAAAGTAGTGACTATGTATTTAAGTGAAGTTGACCATTGGTAGGTCTCGGGGGTCATTGTGAATGTAGGCCGGAGGGGCCGTAGGAATGTGCACTGCAATGTTCTTTGGCAGTTTTGCTTTGAGAAATTTGTGGATCCATGCTTGGAATATTTTGTACACAAGAAATATGATAATGATACATGAAATAACAATGGTTACAATGTGCATAGGGTTATTGAATACTTGAGCGATGTCCCATGGAATTGGTTCATTAAAGTTTGCGAATTTCAAGTGATGAGCAATGTCGGCTGCGTCCACAATGTGCAGGCCATAGTCCTTGAGGGATTGCATTGCTTGAGAAAACTGAGTTGGAGCCAGGTCCGGAAAGATTTGTGATGCGTTCCAATTCCATGTAAAGTATGTAGGTTCAATTTCTACTTCTTCTAAAACATCAGCTGTGAGAATGTGAGATTGCAGCCTGACCTTGCATCCTGGATTTAGGGTAACTACGGCACCTGGGCCAATAACTATGGGTCGTCTGATCTTACCGCAAACCGTGTGGGTAGTGTATTGTTGTTGTGTTGCTATGGACCATTTGTTGTAGGCCAATCTAAAAACTTGTTCTGTTGAAGTTTGGATTTCGAATTTGCAATATCTTTGAATACCCTTTGGTTGTTGTAAGAACAGTGCCCCTAGACAAGTTTCTTGAATGTCAGTGCGGAGATCATTCCTCCCCTTACAAAAATAGGTTTCCCCCATTTTGTGGCAGGCTGCAAGGTCGGACTGTGAAACAATTTTATAGGTTTCATACCCGCTGTAGGCTAAAATATCATTTTGTCCTACAGCCGGTGTAACAGAGTGATTAGGTGATAAATCGTGTGAGAGAGGGAAGGGCAGGTATTGATGCATTTGCAACAAGTTTTCGTGTTTAACAAGTGGTACGTGAAGAATTAATGAAACAGTTTTGTTACCAGGTTGGTAGACATAAGAAAGTGGAATTTGAAAAAGATCGGTTGTTTGCGTTACAAAGGAAAGAAAGCCATTTCTTTTTGCTGTGGCGTCAATATTTGCTTTAATTGATTCTAAAACATCATTAGTGAAAATTTTATGTGAAAGTCTATGGAGTTGGGCTTGGTCAAGGCAATCTTCAATTTTAGTTTGTACTTCATTTACGTGCATTAGCATACCTGTGAGAGCTTGAGAAGCAACAGCAGGGTTAAATTTTACAAAATCAGTTAAAATGTTTGCAGAATTGTTCATTTGAATGTCTAGTGAGTGTAAGTGATTTTCATGTAGTTGTGAAATGTCTACTAACATATCAGTTCTGGCTACCTCTTTGGCCATAATTGAATTAAGTTTTGCAATTTGTAGGTTATTTGCTATTCCAAAAGCTGTAGCTGTGATGCCAAAAATGAGGTTTAAAAATCTTTTCTTGTCACTGCCATGGGGTGAAAATTGTGAAGTTGGGAGATTTAAAATCATGTTTTTAGTGCGTGTTTTGATCATTGATAAAGAAACATTTGCTAGATGAACAATTTGCGTGATGGGTACTTCAGTAGCCCTTGTTTTTACAAGATTGTTAACGTTGTGCATAAAAACGTTTAATTCTTCCTGAGCTTTTTCGATAGGAGTGAAATGGATTGGAATTCTAATTAGCTGATACTGCACGTCTGTTGCATATTTACCAATAGGATTGAAGATTGTTGTGTGCGAGTTTGGTGCACCCTTGACTGGTGTGTCATCCATAATGACTGGCGGGAGGTCGAACATTGGGCTGGAGTCGGCGGCGTAGAGACAGGTGAAAAGAATGAGTTGGAGAATCATTCTTTGTCTAATGAGTTCTTTGAAGTATTTCTGGTGAGACGCTTTGATGCGTAGTGTGCGAACCTGGTGAGGGGGTCCTTGGGTTTATTTTTGGACCCGGGGGGTCTACCCCGTTTTTTAGGTGGTGGTGTCGCAGCCGGTCCCGGAGCCTGTTGATTTGCGACTGGTGGAGGTTGAGGTTGATTCGGTTGAGGTGCTTGAGGTTGAACTTGAGGTTGTTCTTGTTGCGTAGTTCTTCTGAACCTGATGTATTCGTTGTAGTCCGGCGGGGTGTAAGGGTCCCCAGTGAGCCACTCGTAGATGTCGCAGAGAGAAAATGATTTCCACAGTTGTTGTTCTTGAGATGTGAGCTGTTTGAAAGCAATTTTCGAATGATACATTTTATAAGCAATGCTGTTCAATTTATACTTCATTTCTTCCTCAATGAGCGTCGACGCCGCGTCGTTATTAATTAATTTGGCCCACGCGCGCGTGCGTGGTCTGTTGTTTTGGAAAGCATCTAAATTAATTTTTTCATTTGAAGTGCTGTTATCTGCGTCGTTTTGCTCGTCTTGCTCGTCTTGGTCGTCTAGTAGGTCCTCTTTTGGAATGAATAGCTTGAGGCGTTTGACATTCAGCATTTTTGTTCTGTTGTTTTGTAATTTGATCTTGGCTACTGAGTCGTTGACTTCGATGATTGTAGCTGGGCCAATCCATTTTGGCGCCAATTTTCTGTTGACATTTAGAAAGTCAGTTTGAGAGTACCAAACTTGCTGTCCAATTGAGAAAGAATGGGGCTCTGCTTTTTTGTCATGCTGATGTTTATATTTTTCTTGACTCTTTTCGATGTTGGCTTTGGCTATTTCCCTTGCTTTTTGCAAAATTTGAAGTCTCTCTGATGCGAAGGATTCTCCATAGAATTTGCGTTGAACATCTGTAGCCGGAAGGGAGGGTGTCCTTGGTTTCATGCCATACAGCAGCTCATATGGTGTGGTGTGGATGGTTGAATGGTAACTGGTGTTGTAGGAGAACATTAGCGCCGGAATGTATTGTTCCCAATCCAGTGTGGAGTTGTCTACGAACGATGCAAGATATTTAGCCACTGTTTTGTTGAAGACCTCCACTTGAGCGTTGCATTGAGGGTGTGCTGGAGTTGTTGTGGAGTGTTTAATTCCTAGTAGCTGAAAAAGTTCTTTGGACAATTTATTAACAAATTCTTTTCCGTTATCTGAATGAATTTGGATTGGTGTGCCATATCTGCAAATCCAATGGATCATAAGTTCGTTGGCCACTGTCTCAGCTTGCTTGTCAGGGATGGCAATTACTTCTGCGTATTTTGTGAAAGCATCAGTAATGCAAAGGATCATCTTGTTTCCTTGCGAAGAAGTTTTCAGTGGGCCAAATAAGTCGATGTGGATTCTGTAGTTAGGTGAGTCCACCGTGGGCAGTGTTTGCAGAGGCAGGGGTTTGGCTGTAGATTTTTTACGCTGTTGACACTGTAAACAGGAGTCAATGTGTTTTTGGATGTCATTTTTGACTGTTGGCCAAAAAAATGATGAGGTCAGCCTGATGTATGTTTTGTCCAAGGCATCATGTCCAGAGAGTAATGATCCATGTGCTTGGCAAATTGCTTTCTTTCTGTAAATTTGGGGCAGAAAAAGTGCGATTCTTGGATAATCATGATCATTTAATCTTACCCAGATGGTGTTTTTCTCGTTGACAAAGTTTGTTGCGATGGGTAGTAGTCTCCTTATTTCCGATTTAGTTGTGTTTATTGGCCATTTTCCGTTTGAGAGAAAATATTGAACTTTGACAAGGTCTGGATCCTTTGCTTGGAGAGCCTGGAGATCTGGAGTGAAAGGGTCCACCTGAGGGGTCATTTCGTTGAGTGCTGCGATGGTGTATCTGGACAGGTAGTCAGCTGGCATGTTGATTCCTTTTTTGTATCTGATTTCGAAATCAAACTCATTCATCGCAATTTGTAGCCTGTTGAGCGTTTTCTTGTGAAGATGGCCTAAACTTTCAAGAGGTTTGTGGTCAGTGTAGAGAATGAAGCGTTTTCCTCTCAAGTAGTTTGCGTAGAAGTCCATGCCCCAGATTCCAGCTTGCATCTCCAGAAGGTATGGAGAGTAGTTTTTCTCGTGTTTGACCAATTGTCTTGATCCATAGGATATGACGTGGAATTTTCCTTCTTCGTCGATTTGTGTGAGAATAGCACCTAGACCACCTTCTTCAGTTGCAGAACCAGTGCTGGCGTCCACAATGAGAGCATATTGCCTGTCAGACCTTGGGTAAGCTACTACTGGGTTAGAAACCAATTGTTGCTTAAGGATATTGAATGCTTTTAGAGCTTCTGTTGGCAGTGGGCCCCCATGATAACCAGAATCCTTTCTGGTTAGTTTTGTGAGTGGCGCACTGATGATGGCAAAATTTTTAATATGTGTGCGAAAAAAATTGCATAATCCTATAAAAGATCTGACTGCTTTCATATCTGTTGGTGGTTGTGCTTCTTTGATGGCTTTCAATTTGTCTTTGCCTGGCGTAATACCTTGTGGTGTGAGCACAAACCCAAGGTAGCTAACTTCTGTATTGCCAAAATAGCACTTTTCAAGGTTTACCTTCATACCATGTTTTTGCAGTCTTTCGAAGGTGAGGGCCAGCTGGATGAGCATCTCGTCGTGTGATTTGGAGTGGATGAGGACGTCATCAATGTAGACAATCACGTTTTTGATCTTTTGAAGAATGTGCTCCATCATGCGTTGAAACGATGCTGGACATCCAAGTAGTCCCATTGGGCTTGTGATCCATTCGAACTGACCCCTGCCAGGTATTGAGAATGCTGTGGTATGGGCGTCGTCAGGGTGTAGAGGCATTTGCCAGAATCCTGAGGTGAGGTCCAGAGTGGTGAAGATGGTTGAGTGAGCTCTCCCGATTTCACCAATGCATTCGTTAATTTCCTTCATTGAGTATTTATCAATGTGGCAGTGGTCGTTGAGTTCCCTGAAATCTTGAACAATACGCAGGCCTTGGCCAGTCTTTTTAGGGACACAAAAGATTGGTGAATTATATAGCGATTTCGATTGTCTGACTACTCCAATTCTTAGCCATTCTTCAAGTGTGGCTTCAATGAAATCTGTGTGCGCTTCAGGAATTGGGAATTGTTTTCTGTAAACTGGCGCATTATCTTTTAAGTGGATTCTGTGAAAAAAATCCTTTGCCCTGCCTAGATCGTTCTTATCAACGCTAATAGCTCTGGCATATTTGACTAATAGGTCTAAATATTTTTCTTTGTACTGCGTAGGTACATTTAAATTTGCTCGTTTTTCAATTTGTTCTCTAGTTAAACAGATTTGTTCGAAACCTGGTGGTGGTTTTTGCTTACTTGAGATTTCGGAGATGAAGTTGTCGATGGCGCCACCATCCATTTTGTGGAGAAATTCTTTTTCCTCTTCTTCAACCATACCAATGATGGATCCTCTGGATAGGTAGATGTCGAATGGTGCGCAGTTGGCGATTTCAATATAGCACTGCCTAGTCTCGCCTACGTTAAGCAGTGCTGGTCCACCCTGGATGAGTTTGGATTCGTCCGAATAAATTGTGGCAACGTGCAGTTTGTTCTGGTCTGGCTCACCGTGGTAGTTGACTTTGACAATTTTCTTTGTTAGAGATGGCATGAAAGTTTGCGTTGCCATAGAAATAGCGCAGTTGCTATTGCTTTTGCTGAAAAACACATCTCTTTGCACCGGATCGTAGAATAGGCGTTGTTTGTGGATGAGATCGATGCCAATGATGTCTTCAGTAACATGTTTAAGCACTCTAACTTCATGCATAAATGATCTGCCCATGATTTCAAAGGGCATTAAAAACACACCAACTAGTCCAAGTGAGTTGCCGCCTGCGTCCAACAGGTCGGCCGTAATAGAGCTGAGCAATTTTCGAGGTTGTCCGTTTGGAAACATTTTCTTGAAAGTGTCTAATCTCATGCATGTTCTCGATGCACCGGTATCGTAAAGAAAGTTTCTTCCATAATTATTCACTTTAGCTTTCACGTATGGCCTTTTGCTGTCACTGTTTTCGTTAACATTATAGAGTTCTTCAACTCCTGGAGCAGTTGTTTTCTTGTTATCCCCATTGTAAAAATGCAAATTTTTCTTCGTAGATTTTATTGTAGCAATTGACACTGCACACAAGTTCATGATTAATGAAAAAATCACATTGGGGGCGTAAGTCAGGGATTTACTTGCGCCCTTTACTGAAAAAGGTCCTTCACTGCACTTTGCATTTGGGGTTCTTCGTTATCTTTGTCTTCCACTCTGCTCACTTTTGGTTTTGGCCAGTAGATTTTGCCACTTGAGGCAACACATGGCTTGTTTGCTTTGATGCGCTTGCGGCAGTCGTCTTGATGATGGCCAATTGCTTGGCAGAAGAGGCACTTGAATGGGTTTGAAGCCGGTGCCTGTTGGCCTTGGTTGTTGTTGGAGTTACCCGAATTGTTGCCGTTGCTGTTGTTGCCGTTGTTGGAGTATCCGGAGTTGTTGTAGCCTCCCCTGGAGTTTCCACGTCCTCCACGATACGAGTTGCCTCTGGAGCTGCTGCGGCCCCTGTACCCGTTGCCGCGGTTGTTGCCCCGGTAATTGGATCCTTGTTGGATTTGGTTGACGAATTCGGCATCTGTTGACATGTCGTCCAGACCAGTTTGGTCAATCTGGTGAATGCCATTGTGTGGGGGGTCTTTATCCTTATGCATCAGGTCGTAGCTCCTGGTGGCTTGATCCAAGACTGCGGCGAAGGTGGGGACGTCCTTTTGGATTACTTTTGGCATCAGGTTTTTGTCCATACCTGCCAAGAAGAGTAGGCGTTGCATGTCTGCCATGTTGTCAGTAGCTCCTTTTTTGTAGAGGTTTTGGCACCAGAGCACAGTCCGTTCAGCTGGGTCTTCCGGAACGTCGATTGGGCGGAGTTTGAATTGCTCCTTGATGACTCTCCAGTTTTCGTTGAAGTTGATGGCGTAGTTATTCGGGTCCTCGTTAGGTTTTTGTTTCATTTCCGCAAAAATTTGTAAGACCTTGGATTCGTCGACCTTGGTCCCATAGGTAGCCCTGAAGTAGGGTTTGATGAATGACCACCTTGGTAAGAAATCCTCCCTGATTTCCTTGGTCATTTGCAGCCATTTTTCTGCGGCTGCTCTTAGTGAGAGTGAGAAGTTGTTGAACGTGGCTTCGTCGTTCCATCCGAGTGCGAGGGCGGCGGCCTCGGTCCTGAGGACAATACTCTCAGCAGAAAGAGTATCTTTTTCGTTGCCGTAGAAGGCTGGAAGATCTGACACTTGGTCGTTCCATCGTCGTTGATTTGGTTGTTCACCCATTGTATCTTAGGTAGCGGTGATTGAGCGGTATCCAGAAGTTTTCAGGAGATTGGAGAGAATTTACCGTGTCCTGAGGTTGTTGAGGTTGTTGAGCTGTTGTCCGAAGATGAAGCTGTTGTCCTCGGTCTGGATATTGATGATAGAGCGTGGGGTCGAAACCTTAGCTGTCACCAATTTCAATACCGTATTAAGAAGACTTGTTGCTTGGATTAGATCAAGTTTATTACTGAAGATACAATGGTGAAAACGTCATTATATATACGAACATGGATGTGGGTCTGTTCAGTAGTTGTAGTCACGTGACCATAAAGACGCGAAATGTGGATCCACGCGCAGAGGGAGGGGCGAGGATATTAATTAAGGAAAGTTCTATCAAAGCGATAGAGAAGTGTAGAGATGCGTCGAGTTTAGAGAAAAGCTCGACTGATATTTCTCCCCTTGTTTGGAGGGGGTCAAAGGTGAATAGAAAGAGTCACAAAGTAGTGACTATGTATTTAAGTGAAGTTGACCATTGGTAGGTCTCGGGGGTCATTGTGAATGTAGGCCGGAGGGGCCGTAGGAATGTGCACTGCAATGTTCTTTGGCAGTTTTGCTTTGAGAAATTTGTGGATCCATGCTTGGAATATTTTGTACACAAGAAATATGATAATGATACATGAAATAACAATGGTTACAATGTGCATAGGGTTATTGAATACTTGAGCGATGTCCCATGGAATTGGTTCATTAAAGTTTGCGAATTTCAAGTGATGAGCAATGTCGGCTGCGTCCACAATGTGCAGGCCATAGTCCTTGAGGGATTGCATTGCTTGAGAAAACTGAGTTGGAGCCAGGTCCGGAAAGATTTGTGATGCGTTCCAATTCCATGTAAAGTATGTAGGTTCAATTTCTACTTCTTCTAAAACATCAGCTGTGAGAATGTGAGATTGCAGCCTGACCTTGCATCCTGGATTTAGGGTAACTACGGCACCTGGGCCAATAACTATGGGTCGTCTGATCTTACCGCAAACCGTGTGGGTAGTGTATTGTTGTTGTGTTGCTATGGACCATTTGTTGTAGGCCAATCTAAAAACTTGTTCTGTTGAAGTTTGGATTTCGAATTTGCAATATCTTTGAATACCCTTTGGTTGTTGTAAGAACAGTGCCCCTAGACAAGTTTCTTGAATGTCAGTGCGGAGATCATTCCTCCCCTTACAAAAATAGGTTTCCCCCATTTTGTGGCAGGCTGCAAGGTCGGACTGTGAAACAATTTTATAGGTTTCATACCCGCTGTAGGCTAAAATATCATTTTGTCCTACAGCCGGTGTAACAGAGTGATTAGGTGATAAATCGTGTGAGAGAGGGAAGGGCAGGTATTGATGCATTTGCAACAAGTTTTCGTGTTTAACAAGTGGTACGTGAAGAATTAATGAAACAGTTTTGTTACCAGGTTGGTAGACATAAGAAAGTGGAATTTGAAAAAGATCGGTTGTTTGCGTAACAAAGGAAAGAAAGCCATTTCTTTTTGCTGTGGCGTCAATATTTGCTTTAATTGATTCTAAAACATCATTAGGGAAAATTTTATGTGAAAGTCTATGGAGTTGGGCTTGGTCAAGGCAATCTTCAATTTTAGTTTGTACTTCATTTACGTGCATTAGCATACCTGTAAGAGCTTGGGAGGCAACTGCAGGGTTAAATTTTACAAAATCAGTTAAAATGTTGGCAGAATTGTTCATCTGAATGTCTAGCGAGTGCAAGTGGTTTTCGTGTAATTGGGTAATGTCTACTAACATGTCAGTTCTTGCTACTTCTTTGGCCATAATGGAATTAAGTTTTGCAATCTGTAAGTTATTTGCTATTCCGAAAGCTGTAGCTGTGATGCCAAAAATGAGGTTTAAAAATCTTTTCTTGTCACTGCCATGGGGTGAAAATTGTGAAGTTGGGAGATTCAAAATCATGTTCTTAGTGCGTGTTTTGATCATTGATAAGGAAACATTAGCTAGATGAACAATTTGCGTAATGGGTACTTCAGTGGCCCTTGTTTTTACGAGATTGTTAACGTTGTGCATAAAAATGTTTAACTCTTCCTGTGCTTTTTCGATAGGAGTGAAATGAATTGGAATTCGGATTAGTTGATACTGCACGTCTGTTGCATATTTACCAATAGGATTGAAGATTGTTGTGTGCGAGTTTGGTGCACCCTTGACTGGTGTGTCATCCATAATGACTGGTGGAAGGTCGTACATCGGGCTGGAGTCGGCGGCGTAGAGACAGGTTAAAAGAATGATTTGGAGTATCATTCTTTGTTTAACGAGTTGTTTGAAGTGTTTCTGGTGAGACGCTTTGATGCGTAGTGTGCAAACCTGGTGAGTGGGTCCTTTGGTTTGTTCTTGGACCCGGGGGGTCTACCCCGTTTTTTAGGTGGTGGTGTCGCAGCCGGCCCTGGGTTTTGTTGGTGTTCCACTGGCGGAGGTTGAGCTTGATTTGGTTGAGGTGCTTGAGGCTGTTCTTGAAGTTGGCCTGGTTGAGTAGTACTCCTGAACCTGATGTACTCGTTGTAGTCTGGTGGGGTGTAAGGATCCCCGGTGAGCCACTCGTAGATGTCGCAGAGAGGGAAAGATTTCCACAGTTGCTGTTCTTGAGTTGTTAGCTGTTTGAAAGCAAATTTCAAATGATACAGTTTATATGAAATGTTGTTCAATTTATACTTGATTTCTTCCTCAATTAGCGTCGACGCCGCTTCGTTTTTAATTAATTTAGCCCACGCGCGCGTGCGTGGCCTGTTGTTTTGGAAAGCTTCTAAATTAATTTTTGCGCTTTCTTGATTTGAATCGCTGTCTTCGGCGTCGTTTTCGTCATCTTGGGTATCTTGGTCGTCTTGACTATCCTCTTTTGGAATGAATAGCTTGAGGCGTTTGACATTCAGCGTTTTTGTTCTGTTATTTAGTAATTTGATCTTTGCTACTGATTCATTAATCTCGAGGATTGTAGCTGGGCCAATCCATTTTGGCGCCAATTTTTTGTTGACATTTAGAAAGTCTGTCTGAGAGTACCAAACTTGCTGTCCAATTGAGAAGGTATGGGGCTCTGCTTTCTTGTCATGT
>Ga0209990_10002768_pt1 | contig 13393 bp, 5 predicted proteins | sample NOAtaG_6_FD_187304 | JGI IMG/M metagenome (GOLD analysis project Ga0209990, IMG submission 187304) | Freshwater lake microbial communities from Lake Erie, under a cyanobacterial bloom - NOAA_Erie_Diel5S_2200h metaG (SPAdes) (version 2) | ecosystem: Environmental > Aquatic > Freshwater > Lake ...
GTAACAAGTTCAGTAACACCTACATCATCGGTAACCCCATCAATTACACCAAGTAAAACCCCATCAGTTACACCTACTTCGAGTGTGACACCATCTGTTACTAGTTCTGTTACACCATCAGTAACTCCATCAGTTACACCATCTGTTACTAGTTCGGTTACACCATCACTTACACCATCTGTAACCCCAACTTCGAGTGTCACACCATCTGTAACACCATCACTTACACCATCTGTAACTCCATCGGTTACTAGTTCGGTTACACCGTCAGTTACAAGCTCTGTTACCCCTTCGGTTACACCATCAGTAACCCCAACAAGTTCAGTAACACCTTCAGTTACCCCCTCAAGAACACCGTCAGTAACACCTTCGGTTACCCCATCCGTTACACCATCTGTTACTCCAAGTGTCACCCCATCCATCACTCCTTCAGTCACCCCAACATCGAGTGTAACACCATCTGTAACAAGTTCTGTTAGCCCTTCGGTAACTCCATCTGTAACAAGTTCTGTTACCCCATCACTAACACCAAGTGTAACTCCGTCAGTTACTCCAACTTCGTCTGTAACACCTTCTAAAACACCAAGTGTAACTCCATCCGTAACACCAACATCTTCAGTAACACCATCGGTAACTCCTTCGGTTACACCTTCGGTAACAAGTTCTGTAACTCCATCAGTCACTAGTTCTGTTACACCTTCTGTTACCTCATCGGTTACACCTACTTCTAGTGTTACACCATCCGTAACACCGTCCGTGACACCATCAATTACACCTACATCGAGCGTTACACCTTCAGTGACATCGTCGGTAACTCCAAGTGTTACACCTTCAGTTACATCATCTGTCACCCCATCCATCACCCCAAGTAGAACTCCATCAGTAACACCAACATCATCTGTAACACCATCGGTTACTAGTTCTGTAACCCCATCAGTTACCCCAAGTGTAACACCTTCTGTTACAAGTTCGGTAACTCCATCGGTAACAAGTTCAGTAACACCTACATCATCGGTAACTCCAAGTGTTACACCTTCTGTCACTAGTTCAGTTACACCATCCGTAACACCATCGGTTACTAGTTCAGTTACACCATCGTTAACACCTTCAGTAACACCCACCAGTTCAGTTACACCATCTATAACACCATCAAGAACACCAAGTGTTACGCCGACATCATCAGTAACACCAAGTGTGACTCCTTCTGTTACTAGTTCGGTAACACCATCGGTTACATCATCAGTCACACCATCCTTAACACCAAGTAGAACACCATCTGTTACCCCAACATCATCAGTGACTCCTTCAGTTACATCATCAGTAACTCCATCAGTAACTCCATCAGTAACACCTTCCGTTACAAGTTCAGTTACACCATCAGTTACTCCATCGGTAACACCTACTTCGAGTGTGACACCATCAGTTACTAGTTCTGTCACTCCATCGGTCACTCCATCAGTTACATCATCAGTAACTCCATCACTTACACCAAGTAGAACACCTTCTGTAACACCAACTAGTTCAGTAACCCCATCCGTAACACCTTCAGTCACATCTAGTGTTACTCCAAGCGTTACGCCATCCGTGACATCATCTGTTACCCCATCTGTCACACCTTCGGTAACACCAACTTCATCGGTAACACCATCAGTCACTAGTTCTGTAACACCATCTTTAACCCCTTCTGTAACTCCATCAGTTACAAGTTCAGTAACTCCTTCTGTTACTTCGTCGGTAACTCCTACAAGTTCCGTTACTCCATCAGTAACACCAAGTAGAACACCTTCTGTAACACCTTCAGTTACTAGTTCTGTAACACCGTCAAGAACACCTTCAGTTACTCCATCAGTAACACCAACATCTTCAGTTACACCATCGGTGACATCAAGTGTGACTCCGTCTATTACTCCGTCAGTGACATCATCAGTTACACCATCGGTCACACCTTCTGTTACTCCATCAGTAACTCCAACAAGTTCTGTAACACCGTCCGTCACTAGTTCGGTAACACCAAGTATAACTCCATCAGTAACCGCGTCAGTAACACCAAGTGTGACTCCATCAGTAACTCCGAGTGTAACACCAACAAGTTCTGTTACACCTTCTGTAACTTCGTCTGTTACACCATCGATTACACCAACTTCTTCAGTTACTCCATCGGTAACCGCATCAGTAACACCAAGTAGAACACCATCAGTTACTCCATCTGTCACTAGTTCTGTCACTCCATCGGTTACACCATCAGTAACTCCAACTAGTTCTGTAACACCAAGTGTAACTCCATCAGTAACACCATCTGTAACACCTACATCATCGGTTACACCTTCTGTTACACCATCGAAAACACCATCAATAACACCTTCGGTGACAAGTTCTGTTACCCCATCCGTAACACCGTCAGTTACCGCTTCAGTTACTCCAACATCAAGTGTAACCCCTTCTGTAACCTCGTCAGTTACACCATCTGTAACCCCTTCAGTAACACCATCTGTCACTAGTTCCGTTACACCATCAGTAACTTCATCAGTTACCCCAACTAGTTCAGTAACCCCATCACTTACACCAAGTAGAACACCATCAGTCACACCTTCGGTAACACCATCCGTAACGTCAAGTGTCACTCCATCGGTTACACCTTCTGTGACACCAACTTCGTCTGTTACACCATCACTTACACCATCGGTTACTCCATCCGTTACACCATCTGTAACCCCTTCGGTGACAAGTTCCGTTACACCATCTGTAACTCCTTCAGTCACCCCAACTAGTTCGGTAACACCGTCCGTTACACCATCAAGAACACCATCTGTAACACCATCCGTAACACCTTCGGTAACAAGCTCGGTTACACCTTCTGTGACACCTTCGGTAACCCCAACAAGTTCTGTTACTCCAAGTATAACACCATCAGTAACTCCTAGTGTGACACCAACTTCGTCAGTAACTCCTTCGGTAACAAGTTCGGTTACACCATCAGTTACATCATCCGTAACTCCATCAGTAACCGCGTCAGTAACACCAAGTAGAACACCATCAGTTACCCCGACATCATCAGTTACACCATCCGTAACACCGTCAAGAACACCTTCAGTTACTCCTTCTGTTACAAGTTCAGTTACACCATCTGTTACTAGTTCCGTTACACCATCAGTTACACCTACTTCAAGTGTGACTCCGTCGGTTACCTCATCAGTAACACCTTCGGTTACTAGTTCAGTTACACCATCTGTAACAAGTTCTGTTACCCCTTCCGTAACTCCATCAGTAACACCAACAAGTTCTGTTACTCCATCAGTAACACCAAGTAGAACACCGTCAGTTACACCATCTGTGACATCATCCATTACTCCAAGTGTAACACCAAGTGTAACACCATCCGTAACACCAACGTCTTCAGTAACCCCATCGATTACCCCATCAAGAACACCATCGGTAACACCAACAAGTTCCGTTACACCATCTGTTACTTCTTCAGTAACTCCAAGTGTAACACCTTCAGTTACACCATCGGTAACAAGCTCAGTGACTCCGTCGGTTACCTCATCAGTTACCCCAACAAGTTCGGTAACACCGTCCGTTACACCTTCAAGAACACCATCTGTAACACCAACTAGTTCAGTTACTCCGAGTGTTACTTCATCAGTAACACCATCAGTAACACCTTCGGTTACGAGTTCAGTAACTCCATCTGTTACTTCAAGTGTGACACCAAGTGTTACCGCAACAAGTTCAGTTACTCCTTCAATTACCCCATCAAGAACACCATCGGTTACTCCGTCAGTGACACCATCGGTTACTAGCTCTGTTACACCTTCGGTTACACCGTCAGTTACACCTACATCATCTGTTACACCTTCAGTGACTCCATCGGTAACAAGCTCGGTAACTCCGAGTGTAACACCATCTGTTACACCTTCGGTAACAAGTTCAGTTACACCGTCAGTTACACCTACATCATCTGTTACTCCATCGATTACACCGTCAAGAACACCATCTGTAACTCCCTCTGTAACATCAAGTGTAACTCCGTCTGTTACTAGTTCAGTGACTCCATCCGTAACACCAACATCTTCAGTAACCCCATCAGTTACACCAAGTAGAACACCAAGTGTTACACCGACATCATCAGTAACACCAAGTGTGACCCCATCAGTAACACCATCTGTGACATCATCTGTTACACCATCTGTTACTAGTTCGGTAACACCATCTGTTACTCCATCCGTAACACCTACATCATCTGTTACACCATCTATAACACCATCAAGAACACCAAGTGTTACACCGACATCATCAGTAACTCCATCGGTTACTCCATCGGTTACTAGTTCGGTTACACCTTCGGTAACAAGTTCAGTAACACCATCAGTTACAAGTTCTGTAACACCATCGGTAACACCAACTTCAAGTGTAACCCCAAGTATAACTCCGTCAAGAACACCTTCTGTAACCCCCACCAGTTCAGTTACACCATCTGTTACCCCATCCGTAACATCATCCGTGACACCGACAAGTTCTGTTACTCCATCAGTAACACCTTCGGTTACTCCTTCGGTTACCGCCACTAGTTCGGTAACACCATCTGTTACACCTTCTGTTACAAGTTCAGTGACACCGACAAGTTCAGTTACACCATCTATAACACCATCAAGAACACCAAGTGTTACTCCATCAGTAACATCGAGTGTGACACCATCAGTAACACCTTCTATTACCCCATCCGTAACCGCAACGTCATCTGTAACCCCATCAATTACACCAAGTAAAACACCATCAGTTACTCCAACATCTTCAGTAACTCCATCGATTACGCCAAGTGTAACTCCTTCAGTAACAAGTTCGGTTACTCCATCAGTTACTAGTTCTGTTACACCATCCGTTACACCATCTGTTACTCCAACAAGTTCGGTAACACCATCTGTGACACCGTCAGTGACACCGTCGGTAACTGCAACATCTTCAGTGACTCCATCAGTTACTCCATCGAGAACACCAAGTGTAACCCCAACGTCGTCAGTTACACCTTCTGTTACTAGTTCGGTAACACCGTCAGTTACACCTTCTGTTACTAGTTCCGTTACACCATCACTTACACCATCTGTTACCCCATCCGTAACCGCAACATCTTCAGTAACTCCTTCTGTTACTCCATCTAAAACACCATCGGTAACCCCTACTAGTTCTGTCACACCATCTATAACACCAAGTGTCACTCCATCTGTTACTAGTTCCGTAACTCCAAGTGTCACTTCTTCAATAACCCCATCAGTTACAAGTTCAGTTACACCAACAAGTTCTGTTACACCAAGTGTTACCCCTTCAAGAACACCAAGTGTTACCCCAAGTAGTTCCGTAACACCATCTTTAACACCATCGGTTACTCCTTCTGTAACAAGTTCTGTAACTCCTTCTGTAACAAGTTCTGTAACTCCTTCTGTAACAAGTTCTGTAACACCAACATCTTCAGTAACCCCATCGGTTACACCGTCAAGAACACCATCAGTAACACCAACGTCTTCAGTTACTCCGAGTGTTACGAGTTCAGTAACCCCTTCTGTAACATCTACTAGTTCCGTTACACCATCACTTACACCATCAGTTACTCCATCCGTTACACCTACTAGTTCGGTTACTCCATCCGTAACACCATCTGTAACACCGTCGGTGACCGCGACATCATCTGTAACACCATCGGTCACTCCATCAAGAACACCAAGTGTTACACCAACATCATCCGTAACTCCAAGTGTGACTCCATCAGTTACCCCTTCACTTACTAGTTCGGTAACACCTTCTATTACAAGTTCAGTAACCCCATCCATTACTCCATCTGTTACACCTACTTCTAGTGTTACACCGAGTGTCACCCCGTCAAGAACCCCTTCAGTAACTGCAACAAGTTCGGTAACACCTTCTGTTACACCTTCAGTAACCCCTTCAGTAACTGCAACATCATCTGTTACTCCTTCGGTAACAAGTTCTGTTACTCCTTCAGTTACACCAAGTAGTTCCGTTACCCCATCAAGAACACCTTCTGTTACCCCATCCGTAACCGCAACGTCATCTGTAACACCATCTATTACACCAAGTAGAACACCATCTATAACACCAACTTCATCAGTGACTCCGAGTGTTACAAGCTCAGTTACACCAAGTGTTACTCCAACAGTAACTTCAAGTGTAACACCTTCTGTTACATCAAGTGTGACACCTTCTGTAACCCCAAGTAGCTCAGTTACACCATCTATAACTCCATCAAGAACACCAAGTGTAACACCATCAAGTTCGGTTACACCATCTCTCACACCGAGTGTGACTAGTTCGGTTACCCCTACAAGTTCGATTACACCATCAATTACACCAAGTAGAACACCTTCAGTAACTCCAAGTAGTTCTGTTACACCATCTGTGACTCCTTCTGTTACAGCTTCGGTAACCCCTACAAGTTCTATAACACCATCGGTCACTCCTTCAAGAACACCAAGTGTTACACCAACAAGTTCTGTTACACCATCCGTAACACCAAGTACGACCCCTTCAGTGACTGCAACATCGAGTGTTACACCGTCGGTGACCCCTTCTGTAACACCTTCTGTTACACCAACATCTTCTGTAACACCTTCTGTTACTCCATCGAGAACACCTTCGGTAACTCCAAGTAGTTCTGTAACTCCGTCGGTAACTTCTTCAATAACACCAAGTACAACACCATCTGTAACACCAAGTAGTTCGGTTACACCATCCGTGACGGCTTCTATCACACCAAGTACAACACCTTCAGTAACTGCAACTTCATCTGTGACACCATCAGTTACCCCATCGAGAACGCCAAGTGTTACACCGACATCAAGTGTTACTCCATCAGTTACTCCATCGGTAACCCCGTCAATTACACCAACCTCAAGTGTTACACCCTCTGTTACCCCATCGAGAACACCATCTGTTACTGCAACTAGTTCGGTAACACCTTCAATTACACCAAGTACAACACCTTCAGTTACACCAAGTAGTTCAGTAACACCGTCAATCACCCCTTCAAGAACACCAAGTGTTACACCAACAAGTTCTGTTACACCAAGTATAACCCCATCAGTTACCCCATCCGTAACCGCAACGTCATCTGTAACCCCATCAATTACACCAAGTAAAACACCATCAGTTACTCCAACATCTTCAGTAACTCCGAGTATCACTTCATCGGTTACTCCTTCGATTACACCAAGTAGTTCAGTTACACCATCACTTACACCAAGTAGAACTCCAAGTGTAACTCCAAGTAGTTCCGTAACACCATCTGTAACACCTTCTGTAACTCCATCAATTACACCAACATCTTCAGTTACCCCATCAGTTACACCATCTGTAACAGCATCGGTAACACCAACTAGTTCTGTTACACCAAGTATAACACCTTCTGTGACACCATCAGTAACTGCAACATCATCGGTTACTCCTTCTATAACACCATCTGTAACACCTTCTGTAACCCCTACTAGTTCTGTAACACCATCAGTTACTCCTTCAAGAACACCTTCGGTTACTGCAACCGCTAGTGTGACTCCAACAGTAACACCATCAACTGTAATTGTATCAGTACAAGCACAAAGTTGTTGTGATAATAATATCTACCAATTCAACATGACATTGGGGGATTTCAACTACATAACTGGTAATCCGGGAATTTACGCATTTGGTGGAATATGTTATCAGGCATTCACTCTAATTGCTAATGGCTCATATCCTTTTTACACATTAGGCAGTTCAAAATACGAAAGTTGTGCGAGTTGTAATGCGGTATTTACATGTCCGACACCATCCCCAACTCAAACACCGACAAATTCAGTTACCCCTTCAAGAACACCTTCTTTGACCCCTTCAAGAACTCCATCGGTAACACCATCAGTGACACCTTCTATCACTCCGTCGTTAACACCAACATCAAGTGTTACCGCGTCTATCACACCAAGTACAACACCATCTGTAACTCCAAGTAGTTCTGTAACCCCATCAGTTACACCAAGTACAACACCATCTGTAACACCAAGTAGTTCTGTAACACCTTCAATTACACCAAGTACAACACCATCAGTAACCGCAACATCATCTGTTACACCATCTATCACCCCTTCAAGAACACCATCTGTAACACCAAGTAGTTCTGTAACACCTTCAATTACACCAAGTACAACACCATCAGTAACTCCAAGTAGTTCGGTAACACCAAGTGTAACACCTTCAAGAACACCAAGTGTTACTGCAACATCATCAGTTACTCCAAGTATAACTCCATCGAGAACACCTTCAGTTACACCAAGTAGTTCAGTAACACCATCTATTACACCTTCATTAACACCAACGTCTTCTGTAACACCATCACCAAGTCCACAGTACATAGGTGCGTTGTTTACTTCATGTTGTGCTGGTGATACAACAATTTATCAAGGTAGAGTACCAATTGGTACGGCACTTGGAACGGTGTTTTATATACAAGCAGCCCAAGTATGTGCGAGATTTGATGACTTTGGACCAAACACCGGCCCGATATATACATTAAGTTATGGTAATTGTGAAGCATGTATTCTTGAAACGTTTCAAAATTGTCCATCCGTTACACCATCCGTCACACCAACCGCAACGTCATCTGTCACACCATCGAGAACACCAAGTGTTACACCGTCAAGAACACCTTCTGTAACTCCAAGTAGTTCGGTTACACCATCGAGAACCGCTAGTGTTACACCATCGAGAACACCAACACCTTCGGTTACACCATCTTTAACTCCATCAAGAACCGCTAGTGTTACACCAAGTAGAACAGCGGGAGCATCCCCACCACCAACACCATCTGTTACACCAAGTAGAACACCAACACCATCTGTTACACCATCAGTTACCCCTTCAAGAACTGCCAGCGTAACACCATCAAGTTCGGTTACACCATCGAGAACCGCTAGTGTTACACCATCGAGAACACCAACACCTTCGGTTACACCATCTTTAACTCCATCAAGAACCGCTAGTGTTACACCAAGTAGTTCAGTGACCCCTTCTGTAACACCATCTAGTTCCCCTGCTGCTGCGGGTGTATCACCAACCCCAACCCCAACACCATCATCAACACCACCATGTTCATGTATTGAATATTCGATAACACAATTAAACAACTACAATTTCGTAAACTACACAGATTGTAACGGTAATGCGGGTTCACAATTAGCAGACCCATCTTACTGGGAAATAGATGGTAGTAATGTTCTAAATCTATGTGCGTGTGGAACACCTACCGTAGGTGGTGGAGGTTGGGGAGGTGCTATTACTCAAATAGGTACGTGTGATTGTTTATGTACAACTATCGACATCAACGATACCGACATTACCAATTACGGAACAGTTTATATGTATTATCAATGTTGTGATGGAACATTCAGTTTAAAACCATATGGTACGTCAGGTACAGAAAACATATGTTTAAGTAGAGTCATGTACTTAGTAGTAATGGATAGGGGTAATCTATTTACAATACCACAAGTAGGTGGTTTCTCTTTCATACAGTATAATGGAACTTGTTGTGGTGGGGCTCATACTTGTCCGTGTGACGACCCTTGTTAAAAATAAAATAATGGTTTAAGTATTTATAGATAGAAAATTAATAAATGGCTGTTCAAATAATAACCTTCCAACTTTGTTCAAATCCTTCAACTTATCAAGATTTTATTGTTGATGATAGTGTTGTTTTATCGGGGCATACCATTTTTGCTGATGACACTGTTGTGGGACCACAATGTTGGGAATCCACAGGTAATATTGGTGGAGGACCAACAGGTACTGTTATTTTTTCAGGATATACAGGATGTAGTCAATGTAATAATGATTTTAATGGGTGGCAATTTGAACATTGTCAAATACCTGGTCTTTATGATTATTTCGGATTAAAGAATTCTGAAGTAAACCAATATTTTCAAAGTACAGGTGCAACTATATCATATGATGGAACTTGTTACAATTTTACCTCTCCTTATGTGTATGTCCAAGGAACCGGAAGTACCACATATAATTATACAGTAGCTCAACTGATTTCAGAAAACGCTCTTTATACTGATTGTGCATCTTGTTTAAATCCACCTAGTCCGACTCCAACACCCACCCCAACCCCAACACCTGTCTGTTTTTCAGGTTTTACCGATGGGTCACCTTGGTATTATACTGATTGTTGTGGTAACTACCAAAGTGGTACATTATTTCCATCAAATGTTTGTGTAAATGCTGCATATCCACATTCGGGTGTTAATGTGGGTAATCAAATTTGTTCGCCAGTGTGCCCAAGTGTTACACCAACCATGACATCAACACCATCCGTAACACCATCTGAGACACCATCAATTACACCAACATCATCAGTTACTCCTACAAATTCTGTAACTCCAACACCTTCTATTACACCCACACCCTCATCAACCATGGGTTCAACACCATCGGTTACACCAACTGTGACGCCAACAAGTTCAGTAACCCCAAGTGTTACCCCAACAAGTTCGGTAACACCATCACTAACTCCAACTATGACGGTGACACCAACACCATCATCAATACCAACTGGTTGTTCACAATATACATTTACATTACAAGAAATCTATTTTTTAAATCAAGCCGGACCATATAATATTTCAGGAGTAACAACAGGTGGAACAATTGTTACAATTGCCACAGGTATAACAAATACTCAATTGATAACAGGATACACCACATTAGTTTGTTACACAATAACAGGCGGAACAATACAAAGTGTTGGCTCGTGTACTAATTCCGTTGAATACCTTGTTGCGACACCAACCCCTCAACCATCACCATCTCCAACACCATCAAAAACTCCAACCCCAACCGTAACCAAGACCCCAACTCCAACAAAAACACCAACAGTAACATCGTCGATTACACCCACACTTTCTGTAACACCTACTAGAACTCCATCAATAACCCCAACACCAAGTTCGTCCTTACCTAATGTTACACAATCAGTTACACCAACTACTTCGGTTACTCCATCAGTAACACCAACTCCATCAATATCTATTACACCATCACCAACACCAAGTTCAATTACAATTTCACTAGTTTACCAACATCAAAAATTAAATTCATGTTCAAGAACTTTTGGTAATATCCAAAAAAATGGAACAACTTTTTATACTTGGAACACACCGTTCCCTGTTAGTACATATAGTGGTACAACAACAGCACATGTTGGTGATTTAATTGATTTAAGTATGGATGCTTTAGGTATAACTTCAGGTTGTACCGCTTTAGGTTATGGATGTAGTGTTGTTGGATATTCTATAGTTAGAAACGGAGTTACAGTTCAAACAAACACCGAATCAAGTTGTGGTACAGGTTCAATAAATGATACATATTTGATACCTAACAGTACAACATCATTAATAATTTATATAACTTCTGATGTAACGACATAATAATGGGATTAAATGTAAAAATATATAACATTGTTTCGGACGGTAGTTTTTCCATTCGATATAAATCTGGTGAATCGCCGTATCCTGAAACTATTGATTCGTCTTTCACTTTATTAAACACAGGATTAACTGTAAATAATATAACGATTAGTGGTTTGTCTTTTGATACCCAATATTGGATTAAAATGACCGATGAAACTACGGGAAGATATATTATTAAAAATATCTATACTCACGATAGTAAAGCATTCCCATGTTATGACACAATGTGTTTCGATGTACAAACAGTTTGTGTTAGTCCAAGTCCAACACCAAGTGTGACCCCATCTGTTACACCGAGTGCAACACCACCTCCACCCTCTCCAAGTGTCACACCAACGATAACACCGTCAGTTACGTCTACAACAACTCCAACCCCAACTCCAACACCTACAGTAACTTTAACACCAACCCCAACACCATCATGTTCATTTAATTCTTGGTCAATACAACAATGTTCTTGTTTGGGTGGTTTAACAACATGTTCTGGTGGATTAATAACGGTATACACTAGTTGTTCGGTTGGTGAATTCCCATCAGTTTCGGGCGCCATTTATACCGACCAAAGTTTTACAACACCATATGATGGATACTTCAAATATGGTGGTTTTGTTTACTACGCTACGAGTGGTATAGTGGATGGTAATACTTACACTGAGGGAATGGGTTGTTAAAAATACTTTATTATAAAATATGATTTTTTATATTTATGAAATATGCCATCATTAAAACAGTATCAAATAACAATATCAAATTTTTCAGGTCAAACTCCTTGTAGTGGATACTATATCTACACGGGGTTAACTCACAATATTGATGATGCTGGTTATCTTAATGGTAACGTAAGTTTAATTTCATTATCCTCAGGATATACGTTTAATATAAATCTACTAAGTACGATTCCACAAATGTTCGTATTTGTAGAACACTGTGACGGACACATAAGCTCAGTACCACAACCCGCAACAAAATTACAAGGAGGTTATCAATTAGCTCTCGTCGATTTGAGATGTAGTGATTGTTACTATCCATGTTCTTTTGGGGTTAATGTTGTACAATTAAATTAATGATATAAGATATGTCCTGTACCGCCATAGTTTTAAAATATAGTTTTGTAAGTAAAAATGCCGTTTGTGCTTCACCGTCACAAGATACTTTTTATTATGATGATGTTGATGCTAGTGGTAATTTAAGTGTTGGGGACATAATTTATACAGATAGTTCATGTACCAATCCAACAAACAATGGTTGGTATATTGTTGCAAGTGGTAACCCAAATACTGTTTTTGTTGTTAGTGGTGGTACTCCCGGTCAAGTAGCGACAACCGAAAGTTGTTCACCAGAAACAAGTCCTACCCCGACCCCAACACCATCACCACAATGTAATTGTACATATTTTGATTTAATCATTGGTCAACAAGATATTGACGATTCGGATGATGATGCCGTACATTTAACTTATTATGATTGTGTAACGGGAACTTTCCTTGATGAAAGTGTTTCCACGGCTGGTACCTATAACAGTTACAATTGTAATAAGGACACATTAGGTATGGCAAACCTATATATTTTTATTGGTGGTAACCAAAGTGCTGCAACAAACAGTAACGTATTTTCAAATAGTATTTGTTGTGATGCGTCGTTTGTTTCACCAACACCGACTGTTACACCATCAGTTACCACAACACCATCAAACACCCCAAGTGTTACACCATCTGTAACAATTACCCCAACACCAACTATCACAACAACCTCAAGTGTTACACCATCGGTAACAATCACACCAACACCATCTCAAACATCAAATGCAACCCCAAGTGTTACACCATCTGTTACCAGTTCAGTAACCCCAACCGCAACACCATCTCAAACATCAAATGTGACTC
>Ga0209990_10002769_pt1 | contig 13387 bp, 8 predicted proteins | sample NOAtaG_6_FD_187304 | JGI IMG/M metagenome (GOLD analysis project Ga0209990, IMG submission 187304) | Freshwater lake microbial communities from Lake Erie, under a cyanobacterial bloom - NOAA_Erie_Diel5S_2200h metaG (SPAdes) (version 2) | ecosystem: Environmental > Aquatic > Freshwater > Lake ...
CATATGCCGAAGTTGGGGCCGGTGCGTCAGCCTCCAAGAATGTGGCGTCCAAGTTGGCTGTGATACTTTATACGGCAGACTGACAAGGAGTCCGCATGGCTGCCAAGAAGCGCACGACATCTACGCCACCTGACAACCGGAGCGAGGCCGAAAAGCGTGACGAGCAGCGCAAGCAGTTTGTTGCCCAGAAGAAGGCGCAGGGTGTTTCTGCAAAGGAGGCGAACACCCAGTTCTATGTGCAGACCCGTGTAAAGGAACTTACGGCGAAGGGTGTCAAGGTTGATACCGCGAAGCGTCAGCAGTTGCGTCAGAACTACCAGTCTGGTCAGGTGAAGCGGGCCGGTTTCGGTGTCACCCCGGCATCCGGCAAGCCGAAGCCTGTGACGACGCCCACCACAACTACTACCCCGAAGTCGGAAACGAAGAAGAATACTTCCGGTATGTCGTCAAAGCCAACTGTACGGACAGGACGTGAAACATCCTCGTACACGACTTCCCGTACACAGTCTGTTCCTGACCGGATGGGCAATCCTGCACGAAAGCGCACCGGCCCAGAAACAACGTCGTTTGTTTCTGCACAGAAGAAGAAGGGCGGCATTTTTGGATTCGTGAGTGGCGTTGATCGCACGCTCACTGCCACAAATCCGATCTATGGTGCGAACCGCGACTATTTCGGAAGGATTGCTTCCGCGGCGTCTACAGGCAAGAGCGTGTCTGACTCTGTGAAGAAGGGTGTTGTTGCAAAGGTGAAGCAGGATGCGATGCTCGCTCCAACACTCCTTGCGAACACTCCTGCTCTCCTTGCGGCTAAGGGCACATACGAAACGCTTGGCCGTCTTGGTGTCCCTCTGCCCGGTTACAAGAAGAAGAAGAAGTAGTACGGCTCGGAAGTGCTTGGTACCGAAGAAATCGTAGAGCTGTATAACCAGCGGCGTCGTTCGCTCGGCCCTGTGCACGAGCAGATGCGCCGTGTCCGTGAACTTGCCAACGGCGATGTGATCGTCCCGTTGAACGAGTTGGATCGGAGTGCGAAGGCTTCGGTTGCCAACCTGCTGGTGCAGGGTTTGGATCAGATGTCGATGCGTGTTGCTTCGACAATGCCAACCCCATATTTCCCGCCGATGAAGGAAGGGTCGGATCGGAGTAAGGGTTCAGCCAAGTTGCGCCGTCGGGCGATGCTGGCCATGTGGGATGAGAACCGGATGCAGATGAAGTTGCGTCGCCGGGCACGTCACCTGCTCGGCTATTCGATGTCTGCTGTCGTGTTGAAGCCTGATTTCCGTACTGGTGTTCCCAAGTGGGAGGTGCGTAACCCGCTTGACACCTATGCGGCACCTGTTGAGGATCCTGATAATCCGTTGCCGGATGACTGTATTTTCTCGTACCGTGTGACCGCCTCCTACCTGCTGCGCACCTATGGTGATCTGGTTGCAGAAAAGTTGCGGTGGGGCAAGATTGACGCGGACACGAAATACACGATTTTGGAGTATGTGTCCCCAGACCATATCAGTCTTGTCGTGTTGGGTGCAGAGGACAACCCGAGTTACACGCCTGCCGAACGGTCGGGTGCTGGGGCTGTTCAACTGGAAATGCTGCCAAACCGAACGGGGATGCCGTTGGCGGTGGTAGCCAATCGGATAACTCTTGACCGTCCGAAGGGACAGTTCGACGGGGTGATGGGCATGTATTACACCCGTGCCCGCCTCCAAGCATTGACCGAGATCGCTATTGAGCGGGGCATCTTCCCCGAAGAATACCTTGTTGCCCGTCCCGGTGAGAACCCAGAAATCTTGCAGGTCGCTGACGGCAAGGCTGGACAGTTGGGCATCGTCAAGGGTGGCGACATCCAACAGTTGCAGTTGAACCCCGGCTACAAGACCGACACAGCACTTGACCGGTTGGAACGGCAGGAGCGTTTGGAAGGTGCAATCCCCGCCGAGTTCGGTGGCGAATCCGCATCCAACATTCGTACCGGACGGCGCGGTGAATCAGTCTTGTCCGCCACCGTGGATTACCGGGTGCAGGAAGCACAAGCCACATTTGAGCAGTCCCTGTTGGCTGAGGACAAGATTGCTATTGCAATCGAGCGCACCTATTGGGGTGACCAGAAAAAGACGTTCTACCTCGGTGGCCGTTCTGCCCGTGGGCAAGAATCGTATGTGCCGAACAAGATTTGGGAATCCGATTTCCACTATGTCGCATATTCGGCCGCCGGTTCCGATGTGAATAGTCTCATCATTGGACTTGGACAGCGTTTGGGTACCGGTCTAATGAGCAAGGAATCTGCCCGTGAAGCAGACCCGCTGATCTCCGACCCTGACTTGGAGCATGACCGAATCATCGCCGAAGGCGTCGAGTCGGCGTTGATGTCGTCTATCCAGCAGCAGGCATCCATGCCGGACGGCCCATATCAGCCGGAAGATTTGGCGTATCTGACGAAGCTCGTATTGCAGGATGATGTGCCGTTGTATGAGGCGGTGCGTCGTACCGATCAGCGTGCGAAGGATCGTCAGGCGGCGATGGCTCCTGCTGGTGCGCCGGAGACGATGCCCGGACTTGCAATGCCGGGAATGGGTGCAGAAATGCAGGCTGCCCCACCGCAGGCTCCGGCTGGTCCACCGCCGCTTGAAGCGTTGCTCGCCCAACTTGGAGGTGCGGCGTGAGCGATACCGGCATGTATCCGAACCGGTCTGATCTGCGTGGTGCTGGGCAGAAGGTCACCAAGCAGGTTGTTCCCGGTCAAACCTATGGCAAGGGTGCCGAACAGATGCGGGCACAACAGGCTGTTCCAATGGGACGTTCCCCTGTCGAGGCTCCTGTCCCACAACGTCCGATGCCGGGGTCGCTCGGCTCGTTTAGTCGTCCAACTGAACGCCCGTTGGAGCCGATTACCGCTGGAGCCGACTTCGGGCCGGGGCCGAACAGTGTGATGGCTGGGATTCCGATGCTTCGTTCCGACGTGTCATCAGCCGTACAAGAGTTGAGGTCAATCGCCATGCAGTACGGCACTGACGATCTGCTTGATTTGCTGGACGTGTACGGCGACGAAATCTGATGGAGCGCCCACAGCAGCAGATTCCTTCCGCCGCACAACAGCAGGCGGAACGCATGTACGCCCAGCAGCAGACGACTGGTTCTGCGATGACGCCGGATCAGGCTGCCCGTCTTGGGCAGATCAAGCAGCGTGCTGGGTGGATGCCAATCGAACACATGATGGTGTTGGCAAAAGCCAATGCCTCCGATCAGGCGGTTGATGCTGCCGCCACAGCCCACGCGAAAAACATTATTGACGCACAGGCTGATGAGACTGGGGATTCTAAAAACTGGTTTGCCCGCAACGTCTACGACCGTCTGAAGGCGGGTACCCGTTGGACGACCGCAGCATGGGATTTCATTCCAGAGTTTGTAGTTGGCGGTGTCGCCCAGTTCCGTAAGCCCGGCGACACTCTGTTTCAGGAGGGCTGGTTCACGCAGACGACGCTCGGTTCGATGCTGAAGAACCCCGAGTTGCGGGGCGAAGGATTCTTCAAGTCGCAGGCACTCGCAGAAAAACAGGGTGAGCGGGCGCGAAAATACCGTGGAACCGTCAACGGTTCTGGTTGGACGATTGGGCGTGGCGCTGCCAACATGTTGTTCAAGGCCGACTCGTTGGCTTACAACGTGTTGTCAGGTGTGATTGACGCTGCGGTTCTCATCAAGATGGATCCGACCGGCGGGGTTAGCAAACTGGTCAAAAGTGGAACTGTCGGCGTAACAAGGGGTGCTGATGTCGCCGCTGAAGTTTTGTCTGGGACGCCAGAGTTGGGTCGCGGTCTGGCAGGTCGAATCAAGTACGGCACTCTTGGAGACAACCTTGTTCCATTGTCGTCGCAGGCTGAGGTTGCGCCGATCAAGGAGGCGTTGACAGCTGGTGCGTCGCTTATCCCTGATGCGGCGTCTCCGACATTCACCCCAGAACGTTTCACGGCGTTCGCTGCGTCCAATGGTCGTATGCAGCGGCTCATCGGCAAGATTGCCCGTGAGAAGAACCCGTTGCGTCTGAAGGAACGGGTGTTCAAGGATCGCGTCGTTCCTAATGAGGTGCTTGTCCGGCTGGCAGATGCGGAAAGTACCGATGAGGTTACGGCTGTCTTGTCGTCGCTGTGGACGATTGGTCGCGGCAGCCTGCCCACCGATATTCGGATGCTTCAGGCTGGCCGGGTCGGATCGTTTGTTGGTGATCTGCTTGTAGAACGGATCCCATTGGTGGACGGCCTGCGCCGTTCCCGTTATTTCACCCAGTCAGACAACGGCATGTATGTCGTACAAGGCGGGTTTCAAGACAATGCGAACGCAGTCCAGTCTGCCGTAAATCAGATGCGGACGGTCGGTGTCGCCCCGGACAAGGTTGATTCGATTGCTGCGCGGATGATGCGGGCATTTTCCGCATATGGCACGGACATTGAAAAGAAGAAGGCTATTGACATTGTGCAGGAATCTATTGAGGAGATGATGCGGCACGATGGCATGTCAGAGGAAGCCGTCCGCAACATGATGGAGGGTGCTAAGGGCGGTTTGGAACGGGTGCGCCGATATCTGCTTGATCGGATGGGACAGCCGTCTGATAACGGCTATATCGCCACGATTATCAACGAGACTGCCGGTACAAGCGATGACGTTCTAGTCAAGGGGGCCGACCAGATTTTGCAGGATCTGAGGGTTGCGTCTGGCGGCAACGTGGTCATTACGTCTCCGACGGAACTGGTTGAACTTCTTGACCGGATGGTCGTACTTCCTTCGACTCGTGAACTGCGGATGGTGACCCGCAACCGGTTTTTCCGCCGCCTGATTGGTTCGACAACGAAGATCATTGACAATCCGGCATATCAGCGGCTCAGTACGGCGATTGACGAGATTATGCAGAAGGATACGCTTGACGCAACAGATCAGGCGAACATTGACGCCATGCGTGTCGAGATGGATGGTCTTGTCACACGGCAGGCCCGCGTCAGCAAACTTCCGATTGGTGCAAAGCGCACCCGGATCAACGTTCGGCGTATCACTGACGAGGACGAGTATTACCGGTTGGGTGGCGAAATCAACCAACTGATGAACAAGACGCCTCGCACGCAAGAGGATGTCCAACGTCTTGCCGAGTTGAAGGCTGCCCGTGAACGCCTTGTGACAATCGACAAGGATGTGAAAACGCTGTCCAGCGATCAGCGTATGGCGCTACAGGCTATTGACTTTTTGCAGAACAAAGTGTGGAAAACCACTGCGCTTGCCACCGGTGGATACATTCTGCGCAACACGATGGACGCTCAGGTGCGTATGGCGCTTGGCGGCTTTGCGTCGATTGCGACGCATCCGTTTGAATACATCGCCCTCGCGTTGGGTATGTCCAAGAAGATGACCCTGAAGATGGAGAACCTTGTCCAGTTTGACGACTGGGCACCCACCGCCACCGACTTTGCTGGGCAGTTGGATCTTCACCGTGAAGTTGCAGATGATGTTGCCGAAGCGTACCGGTTCAACATGCAGCAGCAGGGCTATGGCGAAGTAGCAGAAAATGAGGCACGACGCCGTGCTGGTGGCATGGATCTTGTGACCCGAGCAGACGATCAGGACGGTGCGCGGCATACGTCTGGTGTCGCCCAGAACCTCGGCCGCAGTCACACCGATACGTTGCGCCGTGTCGTCGCCCAAACCTTCATCGAGTTCGCTGGTGATCCCGATACCGCCCAGCGTGTCGCTATTGAGCGTGTCGCCAACCTGTTGGCTCGGACAGAAAACGCCACCTTGAAGCGCACCGTTGACCAGTTGCACGAGAATGGATTTGAGGTTACGGATGTCATCACCCGTGACCGTGTTGGAAACACCGGCCCTATCAGGCTCCCGGATGACGCCACTCCAAAGCAGATCAAAGAATATTACGGACGCTATGCGGAAACCATTGTTCTTGGTTCTGTCGGCCTTTACACTGGGAACATCGACGAACTGGCTTTCGTCGCCGCATTCGGTTATGTTCCCATCACCGACGCTTCTGGGCGTATGGCTAACGCATTTGAGTCTGTCGCAAGTGATCTGAAGCCGCTTGACGGCAAGTCTGTGCGGATTGGCTCAATCGTAGAAACACCGGAAGGTGGGCCGGGCATCGTCATGCGTGTCCGCAACCAGTCCACAGGCGAACTGGAATGGGATGACATGGCAGGGGATTTCCGTGAAATCTTTGACGAGTTCGTAGACGTGCAGCCAGTCCACCCAGATCAGGCGTTTGGTATCCGCAACGGTTCGCAGGATCTTCGCAATCTCATCAACGCACAACCGATTGCCGTCAATGCGTCTGACCGTGCTTTGCCTGCCGTCATCAAATATGAGTCAACGCTGGGTGATTTGCGCGACAAGGGCAAGCTGGATTCGGCTATTGAATCTATGGACGCCGGTATTGACTGGTTCTTCAACAATGTGGCCGCACGGTTCGCTCGACGCTTTGAGCGCTCCCCAGTGTATCGGCAAGCGTATTACCGTGAAATCTACAAGCACGCAAACCGGCTTGCCCCTGAAGAAGCGGCAAAGGTTCTAAAGCAGATTGAGGACGGTGCTTCGGAGCTGGGTATCAGCGTCGAAAAGTATGTCGGCGACAAAAAGATTCTTGAATCGTTGGAGCGCTCAACCAAGACGGCTGGCGATGTGAAGGTTGACGAACTTGACGAGTATGCGAAATGGTCTGCGCTTCAGGAAGTCAAAGATCTTCTATACGATGCGTCGGCTCGTACAAACATTGAGGACATGTTCCGTATCATCATGCCTTTTGCTTCGGCGTGGAAAGAGATTCTTGGAACCTATGCGCGGTTCCTGTCCAACTCTCCCGTTACCACGTCTCGGTCGTTCCAAAGGATTTATACGGGTGCGCAGGGTGCTGACCCTGACAATGATGGTCGGGGAATGTTCTACAAGGATCCGCAGACCGGTCAGTTGATGTTTGCGTTCCCCGGTTCGGGGTTGTTGGCGAAGGCGTTGACTGGTTTGGATGCCCCGTTGGAGGCACCTGTCCGCCGGTTTTCGCAGGGTATCCAGATCATTCCGTCGTTGGGGCCGGTCGGTCAGGTTGCTGCTAGCAAGATCCTTCCGTTTGTGCCGGGCAAAGAGTTTCTCACCGAACTGTTCCTGCCGTATGGTGCTAAGGGTACGACAACACTGTTCAATCCGACCCCACAATGGGCGGACAAGTTGTGGCAGGCTGTCGCCGCCGACGAAACACGTCTCGACACGGTGTATGCCAACACCTACATTGAGACGGCGCGTGCCCTGTCCGCGTCCGGCGACTACGACTTGGACGACAAGGCTGATGTTGCCCAAATGTGGGAGGACGCCAAGTTCAAGGCACAGATTCTTACTGGCATGAGGGCGGCATCCCAGTTCATTGGCCCGACCTCGGGTGCGACCGAGTTTCGTGTCCCTACCGAACAGGGCGACATGTATGTGGGCGAACTGATCCGTGCGTTCTATGACATGCAGAACGATCCGGCTATCGGCTATGACAATGCTGTCCCCCAGTTTCTTGCCACGTTTGGTGACGAGGTGGCGTTCTACGTTGGTTCTAAGAGCCGTTCGGTGGCCGCCGGTTTGGAAGCCACCGAGGAGTTTCAGGACTGGGCTGACTCCAATGGCGATCTGATCCGCGACTATCCGACGGTTGCCCGTTATTTGGCTCCTGCCGGATCGGACTTTTCGTTCGCCGTCTGGAACCTTCAGTTGATGTCCGGCGAACGGGAACGGCTGTCAGGTGAGGAAATCCTTGAACTGGCACAACAACGTGTTGGATCCGCTTTGTATCGGCAGGCTCGCAAACTGGTTGGCGGTAACCCGTCTCCGCAGCAGCGTGCACTGCTTCAGGCATATCGGGCGGCACTCCACGACAAGTACCCCGGCTTCCCTCAGTTCGCAGAGTTCAAGGTTGGCGAGTTCTACAACGACGTACTCGACTTGAAGGAACTGGTGTCCGACCCTCGCACTGCTGCTGACCCAACGGCGCGTGCTGTCGGACAGTATCTTGCTGCCCGTGACGCTGCTATTCAGGCTTCTGGCAAAACTGAACAAGGGTTCCGTAGTGCGAAGGGTGCAGACAATCTGCGTGGCGCATTGGAGCAGGTAGCACTTGTATTGGGTGACCAGTATCCCGGCTTCTCCCGTATTTATGACCGCTTGCTAGCATCGGAACTTGAATGAGCTTTGATCCGAACAATCCTGAAGATCCGAATGTCCCAGAGGATCAGGTTCCGCAGGAGACACCGGCGGCAACCGACATTGACCTGACTAATCCTGAGGCATGGATTCAGAGCGTCATTGGCGCTGTTGGCGCTGCCACCCCGAAGGGTGGGTTCTCCCCTGATTTCCGTTATAAGCCGCGCACTGTCAACGCTATTGACCCGAGGCTGAACGCTGCCCAGCAGGGCGAGATCAACAAGAAGATGGTTTATACCGGTGTTGCTGACCGAACCGGGCGGATTTATACGGGTGAATATCTGATTGACAGTGGTGGGGTTGTGTCCCGTGCCCCATATGACGCAAAGGTTGAGGCGAAGGATCTTCTGTATCAGATGAATCCAAACGTCCGTGCCAACACTTTGGCTGTCCTCGCACGGGTTGGAATGTATGGTTCGTCGAAGCCAACTGTTTCGGGTTTGGGTGGCCGTGATTTGTCCGCGATGGAGGACTTTCTGACCTACGCGAACGCGGAAGGTTTGACGTGGGATCTTGTGCTTGGGCAGATGATGGTCGGCAAGCGTTTGCCGGGTGGCACTATTACGGGTGGTGCGAAGTATCGGGTGTCGTCGGCTGAGGATATCGGTGACTATTTGCGGAAGGCGTCGTTGGAGCGGTTGGGTCGGACGATGACTCGTGATGATGTGGATACTGCGATTGCGTCAATCCAGCGGCAGCAGGCTGCTGGTCAGGCACCGTCATTGGCGCGGGCTGCACAGCAGCAGGTGTCGCAGATGAATCCCGAGTTGGAGCGTGCCGTGTCATTCCGTAGGACGATTGACAAGGCGATGAGCCTGCTGGCAGGTGGCTGATGAGCAACACTGACACAACTGTTGACGACACCCCAGAGTTTGAGTTTGGTAGGGACGGTCAGTTTTCGTTCGACCTGACCGACCCAGCAAAGCAGGTTCCGCCACCACCAGTTGATGCGTCAGTTGACGACTTGCAGGCCCAGTTGGAGAACTTGCGTTTCGTTGTTCAGGATACCGCCAGTCCTTTCGGGCGCACCCGAACAAACTATGCGACGCGCGCCGAATATGAGAAGGCAAAGCGCGATGCCCTTGCAGCACTGAAGTCAGGGAAGATTGAACGTCAGATCGCCCAGATTGAGGCGTGGGAAAAGAAGTGGGCAATCGTCGAGAACCGTTTTGGTAACGAGATTGTTTATCTGACGGCTGCCGAAGTACGCAACCAGCAGGCGTATATCAAGGCTGCGACGAACAAGAAAAACACGCAGTTGTCCGCATACGACTCGGCGGTCAAAAAGTATTTTGATCTGAAGAAGCGTCTGGACAAGGACAAGAAAACGCCTGAGTATGAGAAGCAGGCGCAGTTGTTGGATGCGCTTCGGACGGTTGACAATACGGTTACGCCGGAGGTTGTGAAGTACCGGTCGTCTCCAATCATCACCGAGTTTGCGCAGAATGCAAACCAGCATGGCCTGTTGCGGGTGGCGTTGGATCCGGCAACTGTGCCCGATCTTGTGTCGCGTACTTCGGCTACAGCGCTGCGTGCTGCCGACCGAGAACTGTCCACACGCGAAACCATCTTTGACGAGTATGGGCGTCCAAAGACATACACCTATGTGAAGTCTCCTGCGCAGGAACGCCAGTTCGCAGACTTTGAGGCGCGTATCACCGGTGGCGGGACGGCTGTTACGCCCCCCGTTGGCGCTGCTGGTGTGCCTGCGGATCGTGTTGGGACGTTCACTCCTCCCCCGCAGACCGCTGCTGGTGGGCCTCCCGGTGTTGTCACGGGTAGGAGTCAGAGGGTAGCGACACCGCAGTTTGATTCGCAGGGCCGTCCTGTGCGTATGGGTCGGGAAACCGAGTCGTGGGCTGGCAGTCCGACGGATACCCCAGCGGGAATGGCGTCACCTGCCGGGGCGCGTCCAACTGCTGCCACCGCTGATGCGGCTGAGCGGGCAGGTACTACGGGTGGGGTTACCGCTCCCGTCGTCACAGCGACTACTCCCAGAGTCACGACGACTGGTGGTGCTGCTACTACGACAACCGCCGGAACTACTGGCCGCGCGACTGGCGGGGCTAGCGGCGCTACGACTGGTGGGGCAGCCGCTCGACCGGCTCGGATGCGTCCCGTGTCTGAGCAGGCGTGGATGGCCGAGTTCCAACGTTTGTATCCGGCATACAAGGAATGGACAAGCGGTGCTGTCGTCCAGCATTTTGGACAGGATTTCATTGACCTGATCCGCAAGGTGTCCAGCGGAGAAGTTGAATACACCGACGAGGAGTTCCAAGCCGCACTGCGCAACACCCAGTATGGGATGCGCACCAACCAGTATCAGATGCAGTTTGATGCGCTGCGCCCGGCTGACCAAGAAAACTTGATTCGTGTCACTGCCGAACAGATCCGCAAAGACTATGGCGATGTCGAGTTCACCGAGACTCAGATCGCCGAACTTGCTCGCACCGCAGCACGTTCTGGGTTGACTGGTACTGGTCTGCGGCAAGAGGTGTATCGGTCGGCATTCAAGATGTCTGAAGGTCAGGAAGTTCCAGTTCTGCGTATGCAGGCGCTCCGAGGCGAGGATGCGGACAGGATCAACCGGGTTGCCCGTGCCTATGGTCGTAAGGCAAGCGACGCAGAGATTCGTTCAATCCTTACAGGGGAACCGTTGAACGGTGTGGTGCTGACCGAGGAAGGTTTGACTCAACGGTTGCAGGCTGAAGCGAAGGCGTTGTTCCCCCAGTTCGCAGATCAGATTGACGCAGGAGTCACTTTGGAGACGATTGGCGATCGGTACAAGTCGTATGCAGCAAACCTGTTGGAAATGCCGGAGGACAACATTGACATGTTTTCGGGGCCGTATCTGAAGGCGTTTGGTGATCGGGAGAAGGGGCCACTGTCCCTGTTTGAGTGGCAGCAGACGGTGAAGTCCGATCCGACGTTTGGCTGGCAATACACGCAGCAGGCTAACGATCAGGCGACCAGTATCGGTTTGTCTTTGGCACGAGCGTTTGGGGCAATCCAATGACCGATTTCAATCCTGATTTCAGCGGTGTCGAGATTCAGTCCTCACCCGAACTGGAGGCGTACCTTGCTGGCGTAAATGCGAGCCTTGCATCAGTCGGGGCTGGCCCAATGCCGTCTGGGACACCGGAATCTGCGCAGCCGGAAGAAGAACAGGTTTCGCCGGAAGAACGACGCATCCGTGACTACCTGAAGCAGATTGAAGAAGAAAACCGTCGCCGCGATTTTGAGCAGGCACGCATCCGCGAGGAACGTCGCCGTGACGCCCGGCAAACCATCCTAAAGGTGCTTGGCGACTACGGGCTTGACTCGTTGGGCGAATACATCTACAACGAAATCATCGTCAAAGAAGTCGTCAACATTCAGGATCCAAACGCAGTCATCTATGCAATCCGTGAACGGCCCGAATACCAGCAGCGTTTTGCAGGCAACGCGGCACGCATGAAGAAGGGGCTAGCCGAACTTGACCCCGCCTCCTATGTGGCATTGGAAAACTCGTATCGGATGCTTCTCCAGTCCAACGGTTTGCCAGCCAACTTTTACGATCAGACCGGCGACTTCCAAGCGCTGATTGAAGGAGACGTATCTCCATCCGAACTTCAGCAACGTGTCGAGCAGGGATACCGTGCTGTTGCGGACGCCGACCCTGAAGTTGTCCGCCAGATGCGCACCCTATACGGTGTCGGTGAAGGCGAACTTGCCGCCTACTTCCTTGACCCAGCACGCACCGCCCCACTGCTTACCCGTCAGGCTCGTGCCGCTCAGATCGCCGCTCGTGGACAGGAGCAGGCTGGCATCCAGTTGACGGGCGGGTTGGCTGAGGATCTTGCCCGCCGTGGTCTTACCGAGGCTGAAGCCGCTAAGGGTTTCCAAGAGATCGGTGGACTTGGCGAACTACGTCAAACATTCGCCGGGGAGCAGGCACTCACCGAGGAGCAGCTGGTTGGCGGACAGTTCGGCATTGACGTACAAGCCCAGCAAGAGTTGGATCGTCGTCGCCGTGGCCGTGTCGCCCAGTTCGCAGGGGGCGGAACCTTCGCCCGTACCACCGGTGAAACGTCCGGTTCAACCCGTTTGGCGGTCGGTGAAGCCCAATAGAAAAGGGCGTGTGATACAGTTCGCCTCGTTCCGCAAGGAACACCACGGGAGAGTCCCCGACTTCCGTGTGACACAAGGGTGAGACTCGCAGCCATTCCGACCCCTCCAGTCGGAATGTGGGCAGAAGGAGTGGGCCAATGTCTGACAACATCGAGTTTGAGGACGATCAGCCAGATCAGCAGCCAAAGGATCCGGTGCGTGCACACATGCGCAAACTGGAAGCCGAGAACAAGACTCTCCGTGAGCAGGCCGCAGCAGCGGTGCAAGCCCAACGAGAACTGACTTTCGTGAAAGCCGGGATCAACCCGGACGACCCGAAGGCACGGTACTTCGTGAAGGGTTATGACGGGGAGTTGAATGTCGAGGCGATCCGTCAGGCCGCCGAGGAAGCGAGTCTCATTGCGCCATCCGTGCCGAGAGTGTCGGATGGGGAGAAGCAGGCGTTCAGCCGGATTAGTCGGGCGGCGTCTGCGGGTGATACGAGCGAACCTGTGGTGGACTATTCGGCGAAGATCAAGGCGGCTCGGACTCCTGATGAGGTGATGCAGATTCTGGCTCAGGCAAGAGCAGAAGCAGAATCCCTCTAAGCCCGATGGGTCAGCCTGTCGGGAGAAAGTGACAGTCCCAACATGGCTATTACCCAGATCAGTTCGCTTGATGTAAGTCAGGCGGCATATGAGCAGATTGCGTACTTCGCACTCCGCTCCGAACTGCTGTTCGATCAGGCAGCAGACGTAATGCCCACCAACCAGTCGATGCCCGGTTCGTCGGTCATCTTCACCAAGTACGCTGACCTGTCGGCTGCGACGACCCCGCTGGATGAGATCACCGATGTGACCCCGGTTGCGATGAGCGACTCGCAGGTTACGGTGACCCTCACCGAGTACGGCAACGCGATCAACACGTCCGCGAAGCTGCGTGGCACGTCGTTCCTTGACGTGGACATGGCTGCGGCCAACATCATTGGTTACAACGCTGGTGACTCGATTGACCAAGTGGTGCGCGATGTGCTTGCCGCTGGTACGCAGAACATCTTCTACGGTTCGGGTGGCGC
>Ga0209990_10002773_pt1 | contig 13370 bp, 15 predicted proteins | sample NOAtaG_6_FD_187304 | JGI IMG/M metagenome (GOLD analysis project Ga0209990, IMG submission 187304) | Freshwater lake microbial communities from Lake Erie, under a cyanobacterial bloom - NOAA_Erie_Diel5S_2200h metaG (SPAdes) (version 2) | ecosystem: Environmental > Aquatic > Freshwater > Lake ...
TACAAACAATATCTGAAATGTACTGCGATGACTTTGATTTTTTAGGGTTAAAATACTGGTACGATGAAGTAATAAAAATTGACAAAAAATTAAATAAAAAATAGGATATGGCTGCAACAATGCGAATACCAACAGAATTTACAGCAGTCGATAAATTTACCTCAGTAGTCAAACAAATGACTGCTGGGGTTTCTAATTTTACGAAATCGACTGCAAGTGCAGTTCAAAGGGTAAATAGTAAAATTGACGGTGCATTTAGTAGATTATCTGGATTGTCTCAATTGCTTTTAGGTTTAAGCGTTGGGGCAATATTTTCGAGTGCGATTCAGGACATAAAAAATTATGATGATGCGATAGCTTCTTTTAGGACGATTGTCAGTGATTTGTCAGATAAAGATTTTGAAAAGTACCGTATGCAAGTTGGATTAGTGGCAAAGGACACCAAAAAAAGTAGTGTTGACGTTGCTCAATCATTTGAAAAAATAGCGGCTTTAAATGCGGATTTAGCAAAGACAGCAAACGGACTGGCAACGGTATCAAAAGAGGCTATTTTACTTAGCAAAGCCAGCGGATTTGATGAAACTGAAAATTTAGTTGGCATTATGAACCAATTCAATTTAGAGGCAAAAGATGCGGCACGTGTATCAAATGTTTTGGCTGCTGGACAAGCGGCCGGAGCGGCTTCAATTTCACAATCGAGTGAAGCGTATAAAAATTTCGGTTCGGTTGCTAAGGGGGCAAATATCACACTTGAACAAAGTCAGGCTTTAATTCAGACGTTGGGTAAATTTAGTTTATTTGGTGCGGAGGCTGGAACCAAATTACGAGGTGTAACGCTTCAACTCCAAAAAGCTGGTTTAGGTTATAAATCTGGACAATTTCAGATTAACGATGCTTTGTTAGATGCTACACAAAAAATGAATAAGTTAAGAACGGCAAAAGAGAAAGATGCTTACTTAACTAAATTGTTTGGTGCTGAAAATATTACTGCTGGTAAAATCATACTTAACAATATCGATGTTTATGATCAGTTTACAAAAGCGGTTACTGGTACAAATGCTACTCAGGAACAAGCGGATATAAAAAGTGCAACGTTTTCAAATCGAATTACTGAGATGAAAAACGCATTTACAACTTTAATTACAACAAATGACAAGTCAAATAAAATACTCGATATTACTAAAGATGTAATGGTTGTTTTAGCTGACAATATGGATGTAGTTTTAGCAGTTGGTTTGGGTTTAATTGGTGCTTATGTGACTATGAAAGCTATCATGTTAGTTGTAACGGCTGTTACTTTTGCTCAAAGCGTTGCAATGGGAATTAATGCTGCTGCTACTGGTGCAATGTCATTAGCTATGAAGGGTAATACAGTTGCTTTGGGTGTTTATTCTGCTGCAAGTTGGATAGCAACAACGGCAACAAAGGCTTACACTACTGCTCAATGGCTTTTAAATGCTGCAATGTTAGCAAATCCAATAGGGTTAATAATTGCTGCAATTGTTGCTTTAATTGCTTTGGTTGTTTCTGCTATTTACTACTGGGAAGAGTGGGGTGCTTCAATGCTTATGATTTTAGGCCCGTTAGGATGGATAATAAATTTAATCATGACTTTGCGTAAACATTGGGATTCAATTAAGGCAGCTTTTGAAACGGATGGAATTATCGGAGGTTTTAAAAGATTAGGTTTAGTTTTATTGGATGTTATTCTTTATCCATTGCAACAAATTTTAGAATTAATTTCAAAGATTCCCGGAGTAGGTAAATTTGCGGATTCTGGTTTGGAAAGTTTGAAAAAAATACGAACCAATATGAACTTAACTGAAAATAGTGAAGTTCAGGTTGTCACTCCAAAACAAGAGTCGATGTCTAAACAAAATACTATGAATGGATCATTAGACATTAATTTACGAGATAAAGGTGGTTTTATGCAATCTTTTGAAAATAATGTAAATGGCTTTATTCCGGTAAATGTAAGTTCAACGCAAGGGGCGTTTTAAATTTTAGGATATGAATACAAAAGATGTTTTATTATTTGAAAGTGGAGACGGTGGCGAAATGGCTGTTTTAAGTGGTGATTTAGAGTTAACCGAAACATTGTACCAACAAGTGTATTTGGCTTTATTTGGTGGCAACGTGGAGCAAAATACACGTACTGACTTTTTATTTACAGAAGAACGATTTGATTGGTGGGGTAACTCTTTATTTTTTGGTGAAGTTCAAAGCAAACAATTTAACTCAAATACGGAACGAGTTTTAAGAAATGTAGCTTTGAATAGTGTGGGTAGATTAACGGTTATTTCAGCAGTTGAACAAGATTTACAATATTTGAGTGATTTATTGGATTCGAGTGTTGATGTCGAGTTTTTTGGAGTGAATAAAATCCGTATAATTGTAAAGTTTAATCGAAAAGGCAACCAAGAGGATAAAGTACTGCAATTAGTGTATGATAATGCAAAAAACGAATTAATAATTGAGAGAATAATATGAGACCTATACCAACTTTAAGCGAATTACAAACGGCTTTATCGAATGATTTTAAGAGTAAATTAAACATTTATTCCGATTCATTAAAAAAGACTTTAGATGCTTTTACGGCTGTTATTTCTGCAAAAACGAAACTACTTTATTTATTTTTGTCAGACGTTCAAAATAATATTTTTCCTGATACTGCTGACTTGGAGCAAAACGGGGGGACACTTGAAAGAATAGGGCGTATTTATTTGAATAGAAATCCACGTCCGGCAACGGTGGGAGTTTTTGAGTTTAGTGTTACGGGTGTAGCCGGTTCTGTTTTGCGTTCGGGTTTAACTTTTTTGTCGAATGAAGATGCTAAAAGTCCGGGGCAACTGTATGTTTTGGATGCGGAATATACTTTGACTGGTACAGACGATATTATCGAGGTTCGTTCACTTGGTTCTGGAGTTGAATTTGCTTTGGATGTCAATGATAATTTAACAATAACTGAGCCGGTTTTAGGAGTTAATCAAACTGTATCGGTATCGACAATTTTAGAAGAACCATTAGCCGGTGAAGATATCGAGGTTTATCGACAAGCTATTTTAGACGCTATTCAATTGGAACCACAAGGAGGTAGTAAGACTGATTATAGACTTTGGGCTTCAGATGCTCAGGGAGTACGAAAAGTTTATCCATACGTTAAAAATGGTGATGCTGGTATAGTTCAAATTTATGTAGAGGGTACGGAATTGGATACAGATGGAAATCCAAAAGTAACATCAAATTCACTTTTAAACGATGTAGAAGATGTTATTGAGTTTGACCCAGATGAAAGCAAACCATTAAACGAAAGAGGGCGTAAACCAATACAAGCGACTTTAGAAATGTTATCCATTGATTTAGTTCCGGTGGATGTTACGATTACGGGTTTATCAAATGATATTCAATCTGTAAAAGATGCAATTACGCAAAATATGAGAGCCTATTTAAGTGATATTAGACCTTATATTGCGGGTGCGGATTTGCCACGTTCAAAAAATGATATTCTTTATGAGGCTAGATTGCAAAGCGTGGCAACGGATGTATTGGAAAGTTCAAATTTCTTTACAAATTTTGTGATGAACGTTGATGGAAATTCAGTTTCAAGTTATCAGTTTGAGTTGGGTGCCGTTCCGATACTGAATAATGTAACATTCAATTAAGATTAGGTATGTATCAAAAAACAGATAGAAGTACAATGCACGGTGTAGGCACTCCACATGGTTTAGGAGTTACACACCGTTATCCAATTTTAGCGGGGTTTAGTTTATCGGATATTTTTTCAAGTTTAACACGTCAATTATATCCGACTGGTCGGGCATGGTATCAAAAAAAAGGAGGTGTATTTTTCAATTTGCACGTAGCAATAAATAGGACTTACATTCGATTTGTTGAAGCGTGTAAATTAACGATAGATAGTACTTTTCCTGACAATGATAATTTTAATGAAAACGACTGTAATTTGTGGGAGTATCGTTTGGGATTGGTTACGAATCCTAGTTTAAGTTTAGAAGTCAGAAAACAAGCTATTTTGCGAAAAATGGCATATCCCTCAAACATTAAAGCACGTCAAAGCGGTTTATTTATTGAAAATCAATTGAGATTAGCTGGATTTGATGTTTATGTACACGAAAATACACGTCCTTACAGAACTCCAGCGGATATTGTTTCTTTAAGTTTAAATAATACTCAGCACGGTGGGATTACTCAGCACGGTGACGGTGTTCAGCATGGCAGTTTAAATTTTGATGTTATTGCAAATTTAGCTGTACCAAATGAACAATATTCAGTAGGTTCAAATCTATGGCCAACTTTTTTTATAGGAGGTGAAACGCTTGGAGACGTGGCAACAATCGACGAAAATAGATTAATTGAGTTTAAGGAATTGGTGCTAAAATTAAAACCGGCTCACACGGTTGCGTACATTTTTATTAACTTTACATAAAATTTAAGAAATGAGAGCTTTAAATTCTAATCCAAATGTAGATAATTCAGATTTAGCAAATTATCCAGATGGACGTATAAAAAACAACGACGGTTCTGGAAATGGAACGGCTGTAAATGAAAATGTTTACGGTGACACTCACCAAACAATAGCTAAATTAATGCGGTTGTATGGTATCATTCCAAACGGGTTGCCAGACAACGAAACAAACGGATTTCAAATAATTGATGCGTTAATTGCTTTGGCTTCAAAAAATGATTATATCTTACCTTTATCAGTTGATACTGGAGTTATTCAAGTTGGTGTGAAACTTGCATCAATGAAAGATAATGAAAGTATTGTTTGTTTGGCCGGTTTTAATCGTACAACTGAAACGCAAATAAAAGGAAGTGATAATTCAACTTTTACGGCTACTGTATCGGGTAACTTTGAATCTGGCAACTATGTACGACTTGTAAAAACAAATACCGGTGTTAATTTAATTCGATTAGCGGATCAAGTTAGCTTAGATAATATGGTTTCGCTTTTGCTTTATTTGAAAAAGGCTACACAAACGCAAGAGAATGCCGGATTACTTGATTCTGTTGCTACAACTCCACTAACTAATTTAGTCGCTTTTATTCGACGTGTGAACGGTGCTGATTCTGCTACTTATTTGGCTACTGCTTTGCGAAATGGTATTTATCCAAAAGAACACTTTGCGATTGTGGCTGGAATTGGAGCAAGTCCAATAAAAAATAAAGGTTGGGTTTCAGGTTTAGACGCAGCTGGTAGTGGTGGAGTTTTACCAGTTTTTGGAGATTTTACAAGTGCAAGTGCTGTTGTAACAGCGGGAGATAGCGTTGTTACGGTAAATATGGCAAATAATATGAGCAATACAAATTATATTTGTAAAATTTACACTCAAAGTGAGGGTAGTTTTGCACAAGACAACGACATAGGATGTGTTGTTTTTAAACCTATATCTACTACTCAATTTCAATTTTCTTTAAGAGAATTGGCTGGTGGTACTCAATCTTTAAAGTTTCATATACAAGTAGAACAATTATTTTAAAATTTAATCATATGAGAGTATTAGGTAGTTTACCAATAACAGATAAAGATAGTGCTCCTAAATTTCCATTTGGGGCAACTGTACGAAATGAAACAGATACCGAAAACGGTACACCAGTAATAAGAGAGATTTACGGCGATATTTTAATGAATTTATACCGGCTTTTGGAAGTAACAAAAATTACACCCACCGGGACGGAGGACACAAAAGAAACTCAATTTCAAATTATTCAAGCCTTACAACGATTAACTAATGTTCAAAATGATATTGAGCAAATTTTAAGTCGATCAACAAACGTATGGATTTTACCTTTAAATTTTGGAATTTTACCAAACAAGTATGTTTTATTTGCGAGGGCTTCTGAAAATTATGAAAGTGGAGTTTTATATACAATTAAAGGCAACGGAACGGGGGCGGATGATTTGAGTTATTCTTTTACATCGGACGGGTTTATTTCAGGTGATGAATTGGTGATTGTTTTAGATGCGTCTGGTGTACGGGCGTATAATATTTCAAATTCAAATACTGCACCCGAAAATGCATTTCCGGTTTTAGGAAATCCGGTTTCTTTTAATTCATTGTCTCAAATGAAATATGAAGACAATGGCAGTTTACTTACTGATTTGCCATCAAGTAATTATTTAGAAGGAGTTATTCGTGTAGATGTTTCAGATGGGACTGTTTTAGTTAATGATATTTTAGTAATTAAAAATAGAATTGTTTGTTTTTGTTATTCAGTAGCTTCAAACGCTTATTTTTTACGACAATTTACATTGACAGATTTAAGTCTAAGTGTAGCGGTTACGGCAACTGGTGTATTTGGAACGGGTACAGATAGAAGTCCGTATATTTACGCGGATGGAAGTTTTATTTATTTGACAAATGGTGCTAATACAAGTGCTAATGATTATTCGATTAGAAAATTAGATTATAACGCATCTGGTGCGAGTGTTACGACTGTTTCTACATTTAACATTGATAGTTCATTTGTAAAGACTTCAAATGCAGTTGTAAAAGATAATTTTCTTTACACTTTGACTGGTGGTGTTTTAGAATCATTTAATTTAACAACTGGAGCTAAATTAACTTTGGGTCAATATAATGCGGTAGGTCGTTTGTTTCAGTTAGGCGGTGAAGTTTATTTTGGAGTTGGTGAAGTTGCTCAAAGATGGGAGTTATAATTTATGCGTTTAGATGTTAATACGGATGCTTCAATAAAATTAACGGCAAAACTTGAAACTTTGCATCGTTCAGCTTTTCCAAGTGCCGTTCGTAACACGTTAAATGATTTAGCTTTTGAATCTAAAAAATTAGTTCCAAAAAAAGCGGATGAAAATTTTACAATTAGGCAAAAAAACCTATTTAATCGAATGACAATTGTACAACGTGCGAGCGGATTTGACGTTAATAGAATGGTTTCAAAAGTAGGTATTGACGGGTCAAAAGGCAGTTTGTCGGACGGATTGGAAAAACAAGAGACTGGGGGAAATATTCAGGGGCGTAAACTTTTGGCACACGACAAAGCAAGGGTTTCAGGAAGTAATACCAAAAAAGTAAAAGGAAAGTATCACTTTAAAAACGTTTCTAAAATAGGAACGGCTCAAAAAAGAGTAAAAGGGTCAAAGTATTTCAGGATTAAAAACGGGTCAAAAGAAACTGTTTTTGAGCGTATTTCAAAAAACAAAATAATGCCGGTTTTCATTTATCGCAAAACCAGAATAAGTAAAGTTAAACCAAATCCATTTATTTCAGTTAGTGCAAAATTAGCATCAAAATTAACCGCAAAAATTTATCAAAACAATGCTGAATTTCAATTTAAAAAATATTTAAGATGAGTTGGGAAAATAGAATTAATAATGTACGATTTTCAATAACGTGTGGCGATGGAAAAGAATATTTTCCACTTTGGCAGGGAGGCACAAAAGACACCGAGTTTAACGTTGGTGTTTTTGATTTTATAAACGTTTCTGGTTCACTTATTGAGAGGAAGTTACCAAGAGGAGCATCGATACCGTTAACGTTTTGGTTTGATGGGAGCAACAATATTGAGCAATCACAAGCGTTTGAAAATTCTGCAAAAGACCCGAGAGTATGGACGGTTAACCACCCTTTTTATGGAATTATCAAAGGGCAACCTTTACGAATTACACGCAATGATGAAAATTTAAACATTACAGCCGTTACAGTTGATTTTTGGGAGTCGATTGACGTTGACTATCCAAACTCTAATTTTAACGTAAAGGATAACTCTTTAGAGCGTAAAATCGAAATTCAACAAAGTATTGCGGAATCGTTTTCATCTAAGGATCTATTTGAGAGTGCTGACATTGTAAAGTTGAAGGAAACCAACTTAAATAATTCGAGTTCGTTTACTAATGCTATAAGTGAAAATCCGAGTATTGCGGACGGTGTTTTTGCTAATTATCAAAATGCAACGGCAAGGGCTTCAAAAAGTGCGGATAATCTTTTAAATAATTCTTTTGATGCGATTGTTCAAGCTCAAGCCTTACTTGAAATACCAAGTAGAATAGAAACAAGCGTTGATGTACGATTAAACGGATTTAAACAAGCATACAATAAGTCAAAAACGATTTTGAATACTATTTCAGATAAATTACTTTTTGAGAGCAATTCAGGGGCTATAATTGCTAATTATGCTAATGCCTCTGTAAATCCTTTGGATTCAGATTATCAAGTCATAACACAAATTCAATCCGTTGCAAGTGATTTGATTGCTATTTATAGTGATTATTTGGCAACTTTGGATAGTGCTAGTGTATCAATTTATGATACTGAAAACGCATGGCAACCAAATGCAATAGTACAAAGTCAGTTGTATGATATGGTTGTGTTTACGGTTGCTAATTTGTTTAATTTAGGTTTTGACAGTCAACAAGAAAGGGTTGTTTATACTGAAAAAGAAACCAATTTAATATTATTGGTACACCGTTATTTAGGTATGGATGTGAACGATGAAAATTTAGAGAGATTCAGACAAATAAACCAAATCAAAATGAATGAAAATTTCAAAATACGAAAAGGGCGTAAAATTGTGTATTACGTTTAAAAAATATCTTTACATTTGCAATACGTTCAGTAAATGTTTGGGCTTTTGCTTTTTAAAAAAAATGTGGTGAAAAACCGTTTCTTAATTGGAACGGTTTTTTTATTTAACTTTGTTCAAAATTAGTTACTTATGAAAATACGTATAAACGGGCGTGACGTTACATTTTTCACCGATGGAACCATAAACCTAAAACTCGACTCAATAGCATCGACATTCGGTTTACAATGCCGTTTTAATCCTGAAAATGATTTACACAAAGAATTATTTAAACCGCTTCAATTCCATAAAATAGAAATATTCAATAAAAATGATAAATTGATTTTTACGGGAACTATTTTAAATCATTCGTTTAATTCTGACAGTAAAGTGAATCTTATTTCAATTTCAGGTTATTCTTTATCTGGAATTTTAGAGGACGTTACCATACCTCCGAAATTTTACCCACTTGAAAACACAAATCTATCACTAAAGCAAATTGCACAAAAGTTGTGTAGTGCTTATGGTATTGGTTTAGTCATTGGAAAAAGTGCCGGTAACACGAATATCGTTGCTCCAGATAATGAAACTGAAACACAATCAAACTTAACTTATAAAAAAACAGTCGCATCTCCGGGGGAAACTGTCAAATCTTATTTATCGAAATTGACAAGTCAAAGAAATATACTTTTGTCGCATGATCAAAAAGGCAACGTTTTTTTATTTAAACCAAACGATCAGCAAAACCCTAGATATTTTTTCAATAGTGAAAATAGTTTGTCAATGTCATCGAGTTTTAACGGTCAAGGTATGCACTCTGAAATTAATGTAATACGACAACCAAGTGAAGAAAATGCGGGCGTTTCTACTGTTGATAGTGTTACAAATCCTTTAATCGGAAAATACAGACCGACAACAAAGCTATTGAGTTCTGGAGAGGACACTGATACATCAAAGGCGGCCAATAATGAACTTGCATCGCAATTAAAAAATATTTCTGTAAAAGTTAGGTTAAAAGGTTTGTTTGACGATATAACTCCGGGCGAAATTGTAAATGTTCATAACCATGAAATTTACTCTTTTGCTTATTCTCGTTATATGGTTTCTGGGGTTAATTTAACTTTTAATGAAAAAGAGGATATTACTGAATTGGATTTAGTTTTACCAGAGACATACACAGGAAAAGTCCCGAGAAATATTCTATTTTATTACGAAAGTCACAAACGTCACAACTAAAATAATTGAATTATGATAACATTTGGAAAAGTCGATTCTACTCGATTAGATTTAGGAAAAAGAATTATTAAATTTTTTCAATTTGGAGCAAAGACGGCAAGTGAGAGTAGTCCTTTTGGATTGGATTCAAATCCATTAAAAGATATGGTTGCAATTCATGCCGATACTTCAAACAATGGTGAAAGTGTGATAATTGGATATATCAACAAAAATCAACTTTCAGAGGTGGGGGAAAGTCGATTATATTCAGTTGATTCAAACGGGGCGTTAAAATCGTTTATTTGGAATAAAAGTGATGGAAAGCTATGGTTAAACGGAAATAATCATTCAGCGGTTAGATATGCACCATTAAACACGGGTTTACAGTCTCAAAAGGATTTGATAAATGTTGAACTTGCAAAAATAGCTACTGCAATTTCATCTTTGGGAGGTGTTTATACACCGTCAAACATTACGATTAACATAAGTAATTCAGAAAGTCAGGATGTGAAGTTGAAATAAATATTGGTTTGAGTTAAGTTTGAAAACCTTTGCTACACGTTTTGGCAAAGGTTTTTTTTATGTTCAAAAAATAATTATAAAATATTTTTGTTTATATGAAATAAAAATGTTTATATTTGTCAAGTCAAACGGTAATTATAAAACAATGCTATCTAAAAAAGACTTATTCAATTTAACTGCACCCGATGTAAACGATTTACCAGAATTTGAGATTGAAGTATGGTATAGATTTACCGTAAGGGGTCAAGTAGAAAAAGATTTTGACATTCATAAAGTAAAGGCGTATGACTTAAAAGAAGCCTTTGAGAAAGTCAAATCAATGTACACTTCAAAAAACAGAATCCCTTTTGGGTTTTACTACAATAACGAAAAATTAACCTTTTAAATCAATTAAAATGAAGGCAACCATAGTCAGAGTTGAGAAAACAGATTTCGAGCGTTTAAACCCTAATTCTATCGAAATTAACGGACGTATAAAAACTAATTGGACAAATCAAAAAGACCCAAATTTTGACAAGCCACTTAGTGAACTTAGAAAAGAGTATTAACAATTAAATCTTAAATAAATGGCAGAAAATGCAGAAAAAAAGGTTGTCATTGCATTAAATGACTATCTAAAATCAAATCCAAAAATTGAAGAAACAAAGTATGCAATTGCTTTGAAGTATGGACTTAACCATACAACTATCAGGCATTGGAACGAGAAAGCACCCGATGTAGTTGATGTTCTTTTTAGAATTGTAGCTGAAAATCCGAAAACAAACATCGCAAAGGCTTTGAACGAATGGAAAAAACCTCCACAAGTATTGGCTTTTTTACGTGATTTCATGCGAGATTACAAAGCTGAATTTTTGGATTTAGTAAAGGAAGTTTAATCAATAAAAACCATAAAGACAATGAAAAAAGAAGTTTTAAATTTAGACGTTTTAAACGTAAACAATTTACCGGAATTAGTAGATTTTGAAAAGAATCAAAATGCAATCGTTGCTGAAAATCCATACATTGAGATTATCGACAACAAAACATATGAAACGGCTAAACAACGCAGAACGGCACTTTTAAAAGGGCGTACGGCTTTGGAAAATCAGGAAAAGTTAATCGCTTCAAAAATTGCTACATTCCGAAAATCAGTTGGAGAAAAAACAAAGCAATTGATTGACATTACTTTGCCACATGAAGAAAAGCAACAAAGCGAGGTTAAACGTTGGGAGCAAATCAAAGAAGATGAACGTTTGGAAAATGAACGCATCGAAAATCAAAGGATTGATAACATCAAAACAATGATTTCAGATTTTGAATCGAAATGTTACGAAAAAATTCAATCCATGACTTTTGAAACGGGATTAAGTGTAAAAAACGAATTGGATGTTTTGTTTAATTCTGAAATGGATGTTCAAGAATTTGAAATTCTTTTGGAGCAAGCTAAAATGAGAGTTCAAAATCAATTTGATGCTAAATCAAATGATTTGACTGAAAAGGAAAACCAACGCAAAGAAAACGAGCGATTAAGGCTTGAAAAAGAGGAATCCGATAAGAAGTTACGTGAAATCGAGCAACAACAACAAAAAGACCGTGAAGAACGTGAAGCGAAAGAGCGTGAACAAAAAGAAAAGGTTTTTGAGGTTCGTAAACAAAGATTATTTGGTTTAGGTTTTGAATTTGGCAACGTTGGATTTGTTTTTAAAGAATTTAATTTCTTTTTAAGTAGTGAAGTAATTTTCAATTGTGATGTAATTGACTTTGAAAATATTTTCAATGATTCGGTTAAAAAAATTGAATCTGAAAGAGACCAAATTGCAAAAGAAAAACAACAACGTGAAGCCAACGAAAAAGCAGAACAACTCGCAAAACAAAAAGCAGAAAAAGAAAACAAAGAACGTCAAAAGCGTTTAGCAACCGACAAAAAAATAATTTCTGAATCATTGGAAACTTATTTCGCTGATTTGCATTTAGCAACCGAAAATAAGGAAATTCAAATATTTATTGAGGGTGCAAACATCAAAATCAATGCTTTGAAAAATCAATTATTAACCGAATTAAACGAATTGTAAAATGTCAAAAGAATTATCAACAACAACAAAAGCCGGTTCTATTTTTAGTAACATAGCTTCATTTGAGGACGGTCAAAGAATTGCAAAAGGTTTAGCAAGTTCGGACTTGGTGCCAGCTTCATATAAAAATAATATCCCTAATACCATGATTGCACTCGAAATGGCAAATCGATTAAAGATTTCACCTTTTGAAGTAATGCAGAATTTGGATATTATTAAAGGAAAGCCAAGTTGGAGTAGTACTTTTATTATCGCTTCAATCAATTCGTGTGGGCGTTTTAAACCGCTTAGATTTGAATTTGTAGGGTCAAATCCAAAATCAGACGATTACGGGTGTAGAGCCTATACTGAGGATATGGATGGAAACAAATTATCCGGGCCATTGGTAACGTGGTTAATGGTAAAATCTGAGGGGTGGTTATCAAAAACGGGTTCTAAATGGCAAACAATGCCAGAATTAATGTTTCAGTATCGTGCAGCATCTTTTTTTGGTAGGCTTTATGCGCCGGATATTTTGAAAGGTATGCAAACGCTTGACGAGGTCAAGGACGAATTTTCAACTATTGACACCGAATATGAAGATGTAACAAAATTGGAGCAAATCAATGAACTTTACCCAACTGTAAAAGAGTTTTGTTCAGAGTATGAAATTTCAAACATCGACAAAATTATTAACGAAAAGCAAGTACAGAATTATGATAAAGTTTTGTATTTGTTGAAAAATAAAAAACAGTCTTAATTATGGTAGAAGTACTTGAAAGAATAGGTAGGTTTACAAGTTCAAATATTTGGAAACTTACAACAAAGGATAGAACCGGAAAAGATTTTGGAGCACCGGCACTAACTTACATTGAAGAAAAAAGAGCCGAAAGAAGTATCGGGCGTTCCGTTGATTTGGGTGCTGTTTCTCAATCTTTAACGTGGGGTAAAATTGCAGAATACTATTGCGACAAATTTCATTTGTTAGGTTACGAGTTAATTTCAGATCAAACAATTGTACACCCGAAATATAAGTTTTGGAGTGGAAGTCCTGATGCTAAA
>Ga0209990_10002778_pt1 | contig 13352 bp, 9 predicted proteins | sample NOAtaG_6_FD_187304 | JGI IMG/M metagenome (GOLD analysis project Ga0209990, IMG submission 187304) | Freshwater lake microbial communities from Lake Erie, under a cyanobacterial bloom - NOAA_Erie_Diel5S_2200h metaG (SPAdes) (version 2) | ecosystem: Environmental > Aquatic > Freshwater > Lake ...
ACGCAATTTCCTGCGTCCCTTTCGAGGTATTCACAAAAAGTATTTGTATCTCTATGTAGCCATGTTCGAGTGGTCACACAATCTACGTTGGATTGATTTTGATTTCCTGCGTCGTCTTCTTTTCCCCGCTTCCACCTATTTCCCTACATGAGCGTATGTTTTAAATCATGCTGATTGGCGCATAAGTTTGCAAACGCATAAGTTATTAGGAGTGAGATAGATGACTGCAAGCACCAGTTCTCCAAGTTCTAAAAAAGCGGTAATTCTGCTATCGGGTGGGTTAGATTCGGCAACGGCGGCGGCTCAGGCGATCGCCGATGGATACGAAGCGATCGCCTTGTCCTTTCGGTATGGACAACGCCATGAACGGGAGTTATTAGCGGCTCGACAAGTTGCGGCGGCTCTACAGATTCAGGAACATTTTGTGGTTGATGTAAATTTGGCGCAGTGGGGAGGCTCGGCTCTAACTGATGCAAATCTTGCAGTGCCAACGGCAGGAATCCAAACTGAGGAAATCCCGATTACCTATGTTCCAGGACGAAATACCGTATTTATTTCGATCGCTCTGTCTCTAGCCGAGGCAAAGGGATCCGAGGCAATCTATTTAGGAATTAATGCGGTGGACTATTCGGGCTATCCCGATTGTCGTCCAGATTATTTAGGAGCTTTCCAGAAATTAGCAGCACTTTCTTCCAATGTCGGACTATAGGGTCATGCACCACAATTAGTTGCCCCCTTAGTGATGGATTCTAAAGTAGATATTGTCCGACGAGCTAAGCGCTTAGGTGTGCCAATTGATCTTACATGGTCATGCTATCAAGGTGGGGAAACGCCTTGTGGTGTTTGTGATTCCTGTCGCATTCGTAATCGCGCCATTTTGGAGGCTTTCAAGAATTAAAGGTGTGGATCTTTGATCCACACCTTTAATTCTTGAAAAAGTTCGGCGACTAGTTAATATTTTGGAAGGCGGCGAAGGGGAGTGCAGCCGCGATAGCTTTGGGCATTACTCCAGTTAAGGTTTTCAGAGCCATATCCCATAGTTTTGCGGGCTCGATATCAACTCTGAGCATATTCCAGATTCGCATTAACTCTTCAGTATGTAATCGATTGTCTTCTGTCAGAGCTAACAAAATCCGACGACGAATATATTCACCATCTTTGGAGGCAAGGAATTTCAGACCCATACTTGCTGTGGGAATGATGTCAAATTGACCATCAGATTTAGCGATCGCTAATAAATTCTCTAGCCGAGACCATTGAAACTTATCATCCTTAAAGAGAACTTCCAATAATCTTGACCGCAGACTTTCGGACTCATCAGTCAACAATCGCCGCGCTACATAGGGATAGGCTACCTGCACAATCCGAAATTCAGGATTGAGGCTAAGGGCAACGCCTTCTTGGGTAATTACCGAGCGAATGATCAGTGCAAATTTAGCAGGCAAGCAGAATGGATAGTCGTACATGACCTTCGAGAAGCGATCAGTCACAACTTTAAAATTGAAATCCTTCACTTTCTCGGACATGATATCGCCAAGGACTGATTCAAGCGCATTGACGATTGGCTTCATTTCGATATCTGGTTGCAGAAAGCCGAGCCGCACATAGTCCTGCCCTAGTTCGTCATAGTCTTTATTGAGCAAATGCACAACTGAATCAACTAATTGCTCTTTGGTTTGTAGATCCAATTGATCCATCATCCCAAAGTCAATGTATGCCATCTTGCCATCATAGGTAGCAAAGAGATTGCCAGGGTGAGGATCAGCATGGAAAAAGCCAAACTCTAGAAGTTGACGCAAACCAGACATTACCCCAATCCTTACAAGGGCATCAGTATCTAGTCCTGCTGCCTTTATTTGTTCAATTTCATTGAGTTTAATGCCATTAATCCATTCTAAAGTCAGAACCTTATGAGTGCTGTACTGACGATAGATGTAGGGAACCTTGACAAGGGGATCATTTTGGAAGTAGCCTGCAAATCTTTCGGCATTAGTGGCTTCGTGGGCATAGTCGATTTCTTCAAATAGTTTTAAGCCAAATTCATCGACGATCGCCTCTAAGCTATTACCAAGGTTGAGTGGCAGAATTGGACCGAGCCAACTGGCAAACCAACGGAGAATAAATAGATCTAGGGTTAATGTAGGGATGAGTTCAGGGCGTTGTACCTTGACGGCGACCTCCTCTCCTGAATAGAGAGTTGCCTTGTAAACTTGACCTAAACTTGCTGCTGCGATCGGATCTTCGGAAATAGTGCGATAGATAGTCTGAACAGGCTTGCCTAATTCAGATTCAATAATCGCGAAGGCTTGATCATTGGAAAATGGCGGCAATTGATCCTGAAGTTTTGTTAACTCCTCTAAAAAATCCACACGTACCAAGTCAGGGCGTGTCGATAAAGCCTGTCCAACTTTGATATAAGTAGGACCAAGTGCCGTGATAATACGTCGTAACTGTTCGGCAAGTTTGGGTTGACTTACAGTGTTACCCGTCAAGACATCCCAGCCAAAAGCTAAGCCAAAACTGAAAGCAAAATAAATAATTTTTAAAATGCGACTAATCGCTAGCCATGGGCGACTACCATAATATTCGGCATTGGCTTTGGCATCGTAGCGATTTAGCTCTTCTAGGGGATGCTGACTCACTCTGTTAAATACCTTTTTTATATCCCAATCAAACTACCAGTATACAAAACTACATAATGTAGTTGTAACATTTTTTAAAGAGTTGTGATAATTTGCCATCTACAAAAAGAAATGAATGGTGGCACAAAGCACCACCATTCATTTCTTTTTAATTAATTAGCGGTCTAAATCCGTGCTTAATTGAAACTGCACCAATTTTTTCCATGTTCTCAATGGATATTAAATTGCGTCCCCATGAAAAATTGGTGTGCCATCCCTCAAACTCTAACAGCATCGCTTCAGCAAAACAAGCAAAAAGCTGACGAGTAGGCTCAGTCATACTTACGATTTTCATAATCTTCCAGTCAATATCGAGGCTATGCTCGACAATGCCCCCATCGATCACATAAATTCCTTCTTCTTGAACAAGGCTAGACATATTTTTGGGATAGCCTCCATCGATGAGGATGCAGGGGCGTTTGAGGGTAGTGGAGTCGATTGCCATGCCCTTTGCCATACTGGCTACCCACACGATAATATCTGACTGAGGCAAAGCTTCTTCGATACTCAAAACTTTACTGCGACCAAGTTGAGCTTGAAGTTCTTGCAACCGTTCTTGATTGCGGGCAACTAGCAAAAGCTCTTTAATATTAGTACGCGCATCAAGCCAACGACATACAGCACTACCAATATCCCCCGTAGCTCCACAAACTGTAACCGTAGCCTTGGCTAAGTCAACGCCAAATTTACGACTAGCTTCTTCGATTTGGCGGCAAATAATGTAAGCCGTATGGGTATTGCCTGTGGTGAAGCGATTGAATTCGAGCTGAATATTTCGCACGCTCGACATCTGGCTTAAGTTAAAATTCTCGAAAATAATCGAGGAAAATCCCCCTAAAGCCGTGATATCGATATCATGCTTTTGTGCATGCGCCATCGCATTAAGGATTTTGCGAATAGCGGTTTTAATTTTGCTTCCTGCCAACATTTCAGGCAAAAAGCATGACTCTACATACAGCCCTTCGATCTGCTGACCTGTAGCACTCGTAACTTTGATGCGATCGACGATTTGGGGTGGGGCGCTACACCAAAATTCCAAACCTTGATCGGCATATTCGGGATAGCCTAATTCCCTTGCTACAGACTGAGCGTGTTCAAGACTTGTTAAATGCCCAATAAGACCAAACATCGATTGCGGTTACCAGTTTTTGATTAGCGATTGGCTATTGGCTGTTAGCTATTAGATATTTATATAAATTATAAGGTAGTGCTGCAAAGTAATTTTTTTAGTAATTGTGTTACAGGTGCGAAGCGCCCGCAATACAATTACATTGCATGACTGCCAATTATAAATATCTGTTAGCGATTAGCGGTTAGCTTTTTGGATTGAGATTTAAAGTGTTTTTGAGAAATTGATAATTTCTTTAAAGGCTGTTTTAGCCGTTCTAGAATATTTTAGCTGTTAGCCAAGAACTAATAACTAACAGCTAAAAGCTCAAGGCTAATAGCTAATTGCTAACAGCTAAATAACTAAGCAGCTAACAAACCCATTGCCGACATCTTCATAATGTCACGAGTGTTGAAGCCAATTTTGCCAAGACTTTCTCCATATTGGATCATGAAGTCTTCAACTAAAGCTTCTTTTTCCATGCCGAGGACTTTAGCATCAGTTTCAACTTGGTTGAGCATTTTCCAAACGATCGGCAAATTTTGCCGATTGGCTTGCTCTAAATTTGCTTTGGATTGTTCAAAATGCTCTTGCAACCATTCTTCGCCAAAGTTAAGATGCAGATATTCATCTTTGACTACGCCCTCAGTAATTTTGCGAGCGAAAGGATCGGCGACGGGAATATAGATGTTATAGGCAGCGATCGCAAAACACTCAATAACTAGTGATTGGATCAACAGGCAAGTAACAATATCCTTAGTTGCAAAGGCTTTTTGGAAATTGCCATGCAATTCAGCAAAGAACTTCTCAGCAAATTCCATGTCTGGGGTAACGTTGAGGTTTTTACCACAGGCAGTAAAACCCTTCTTGTGACGCTCCTCCATCTTGGCAAGTTTAATCAGATCTGTTTTAGATTCGGGCAGTAGCTCCGCTAGTTGGAGATAGTTGCTGTATGCTTCAGCTTCGCCCTCAATGACGATCGCATTGATTCGGCTGTAGGCATCGCGATATTGTTCAGTCTGATAATTAATTTGATCAGTAATCGCTACAGCTTCGAGTGTTTGCCCCATGTTTTGCCTCTTTCAGTATCCCTGCTCAATAAAAGTTAATCTCTAGCTATTTTATGCTAAGTGGCACTGTGCAATAAAATTAAAAGCCAAAACAGGATTGCAGGGAAAATCTCACAATCCTATTTTGGCTTTTATAGCCACAGAATGTTTAGGCATAAATCAGTCTAATCAAGTTCTCGAAAGCGTCTCTTCGCAAAGCTTTCAAGAATCTTTTGGGATTTTAAGTTAGCATAAAGCGCTATATATTTTCTAAGTATTTTCAGGTGATGCCAATTCATCTAGGGCAAATGCATAGTAGTTACTGCATCTCGCTTACCCTTTCTTTATTGTACGTCAAGGCGTTAAACTGAAGATTGTCCCTCAACTCGTGGTTATGGCAAGTTTTCTGTTAGAAGTTGGTACTGAAGAATTACCCGCCAGTTTTATCGTAGATGCTTTGAGCCAATGGCAAGAGCGCATCCCTAAAATTTTAGATGAACACCAACTAACTACGAGCAAGATCAGTGTCTATGGTACGCCCCGTCGTCTTGCCGTACTAATTGAGGGTTTACCTGTGCAACAAAGCGATCGCAGTGTTGAGCTAAAAGGACCTACGGTAGGTTCTGCTTTTGTAAATGGTGATTCACAGGGAGAGCCAACTAGGGCTTTATTAGGTTTTACTAAGTCAAAGGGGATTGATCTCAAAGACATCTTTATCAAAGAGACTGATAAGGGCTCATTTGTTTTCGCTAATCAGCAAATTGTGGGCCGTCAGACTGCGGATATTTTGCAGGAACTAGCACCATCATGGATTACTGGACTTGAAGGTAAGCGCTTGATGCGTTGGGGTAATGGTGATCTCAAGTTTCCCCGCCCGATACGTTGGTTAGTTTCCCTATTCAATTCCCAAATTTTACCGATTGCTTTAGAAAATGTACAGAGCGATCGTCTGAGTCAAGGGCATCGGGTACTGCATCCGCACTCAGTAGTGATTGACACTGCTGAGGACTATGTGGCGACTTTGCGTGAAGCCTTTGTTTTGGTTGATGGTAAAGAACGTCAGCATCATATCCTCAACCAAATCAATAGCATAGTAGAGCTGTTTAATGGCAATGCGGAAATTCCTGAGGATTTGCTTGAAGAAGTCACCTATTTAGTAGAATTTCCGACCGCAGTTATCGGTGAGTTTGAGCGTGAATTCTTGGAGTTACCTCAGCCAGTAATTAAAACGGAAATGGTTAGCCACCAGCGCTATTTCCCCGTACATTCCGCCTCAAATCCCGATCAACTATTGCCCCGCTTTATTACAATTTCCAATGGTAATCCTGATAAGTCACGGTTGATTGCCGCAGGCAATGGTCGAGTAATTCGGGCGCGCCTTTCCGATGGCAAATTTTTCTACGATAGCGATCGCGCTGTACATTTAGAAACCTTTTTACCCCTTTTAGAAAAGGTCACTTTCCAAGCTCAGCTTGGATCGGTTGCCGAAAAGGTGGAAAGAATTAGAGCGATCGCGAAATTAGTGGTTGACTCGATTGCAAATATAGAAATCACTGAAGCTGATCATGTATTAATTGATCGCACTGCACAGCTTGCTAAAGCCGATCTGGTGACGCAGATGGTCAAGGAATTTCCTGAATTGCAAGGTCAAATGGGTTATTACTATGCCCTCTCTAGCAAGGAACCTTTTGCAGTGGCGACAGGCATTCGTGAGCATTATCAACCTAAAGGTGCGGGGGATGCTTTACCTACTTCACTAACAGGCAAGATTGTAGCGATCGCTGATCGTATCGATAGCCTCGTTGGCATTTTTGGGCTGGGCATTATTCCTACGGGTTCATCCGATCCCTTTGCCCTGCGTCGGGCGGCAACTGGGCTTGTCCAAATTGCATGGGACAACGAATTTGCACTGAATTTACCAAAACTGCTGCAATCAGCGATCGCCATTTATGCCGACAAGGGCTTGCTGGCGAAACCCGCAGAAACTGTTTTGGAAAATCTCTATAAATGGTTTAAGCAACGCTGCGATACGATTTTGTCTGAGCAGGGCATTGATTACGATCTTGTTGATGCGGTTACTGGGAATAATGATCTCGCCTATACCCTGCAAGGTTTGAGCAATCTCAATCGCATCAAAGAACGTGCCCACTTTTTGCAACAATCTCGTGAAGACGAGACTCTCGGTGCAATCTATGAACCAATTGTGAGAGCTTCTCGCCTTGCGGTACAGGGAGATCTAGATAGCATCACTATTGATGTTAAGTCAGTTGTTAATCCAACTAAATTGACTGATGCTGCGGAACATTTGTTATATCAGGCGATCGCCGCTTTGCCCTGTCAACCCAGTGATGAGCAGTTAATGGAAGGGATTAAAGCGATCACGCCTGTCCTTGCTAAATTCTTTGATGATGTATTGGTTATGGCAGAAGATCCTCAAGTGCGACAAAATCGCCTCAATCTCCTTGGTATTATCCGTAACTACAGCCGTCAGTTAGCCAACTTTAGCGTCATACTTAAATAAAATAAGAGGGGGATGCAAAGCATCCCCCTCTTATTTTTATGTGCCTAATTTCGACTTACAACTCTATGTCTTTTTCCTCAAAAAGATTTCTGGTAGTACTGCATAAACAACTGAAACAAATTGATAGCGGCAACTTAACAAGTATTACAGCCTGTTGATGCTTTGAGTAGTACAGAAATATTTTTGAAAGCAGCACTTCGCGTTGCTTTCAAAAATATTTCTGGGTTTTAAGTAAGCGAAAAGCGCTTTAACGAGTTAGGGATGGTAATTTGGTCAGAATTTTGCCATTGAGATCAATTTTATAAGTCAGTGATTTATGAAAATTTGTCACTGTGACATTCCAACCTTCCAGTTTCTTCGCTGGTAAACAGGGTGTATTTGGTGGAGCCGTGGGAATGCGGAAACAATTGAGTCTTGGTTCAACTTGGGTAATGAAGAGGTTAGCAATGGGTTTTTGCAAATCTGATTGAGCTGTCTTAAATACTAGGCGGGCGATCGCTGTCGGTAGCTCATCGGTGCGGTTAGGTAGTCCTGCGATCGCCTCAGTGCGAAGGTTCAAGGCATCATTACTAATGCGATATATTTGCTTTGCTTGGGACTTTCCTGTAACTGTTACCCGATAGCCCCGAATAATTTGTTGAGCGCATAATTCTGCCAAATTCCCTAACCCTAAACAGCTATCAGGGAAGTTTTGAGCCTCAACATTATTAATCAGTACAACAGAGGGTGGAATTTGCAAGTGTTTGCTTGCGATCCGCTTGATTTCGTTACGCACCTGAGTCGGCAAGCTACTTTCAATCGCAGGATTATTCCGTGCAATCAATTGTATATCTTCGACTGTTTCACCTTGAAGCACCCAACTTTGATGTGGGTGGAGAAGGGTAATTTCCCAGTTGGGGGGAACAGGGTACATCCAGCTATCGCCCTTACCGATGCTCTCGACTTTAACAACTTTCGCTGTGTTATCAAGTTCCTCTTTGGCAATCGACCTTTTTAGTACCTGTTGGGTGATCGATTCCGCTTGTGGCGTAGCTAAAATTTGTGGATTAGCAACATTAGCTTGTACAGGAATTAGCGAACTAGAGAGAATCAGACATCCATAAAGAGTTGATTTTACTAATCCTTGAGGAGAGAAATATTGCAGCATAGATATTGAGATATAAATTTCAGCAAATCTTATAATTTCAAGTTAACCAATGAATATATAGCAATCCTAAATCAGTTGTAGAAATCATTGGCTTCGACTTCGCTTAGGGAATTGCGATTAATTAAAGTACCTTTTTTCTCGTCAATTCCCTTATCCATCGTTTATAGATGTCTGATCGAAGTCAAAGCCACTTACATCTCATTTAGGACTGCTGTGTAACTGAGAAAGACTATTTGGAAAAGGTAGGGGATTAAACACCTTATTCTAGACTTTTGATAAAATTAGAAGATGAGACAAATTAAGGCGTTTTCTTACATGCATTAATATGACCATGATCAATTTAGAAGCGAATCTTCATATTAGGGAAGTGTAAAAGCGTCTCTTAATGACACTTTAAATGGAAATTCAAGTTTACTTGAGTTCATTTTGTAAGTATTCCACCACTGAATCAATTTCTACCAAAGTTGCTACCTTGGTGGCTCGATTGACTATTTCCACCTTGCCATCAGCGATCGCCTTACCTGTGACTACACGATAGGGAACACCAACAAGATCGGCATCCTTGAATTTGACACCAGCCCTCTCATCGCGATCATCAAATAATACTTCCACTCCTGCGGCATCTAGGGCAGTATAGAGCCTTTCGCCGACATCCATTTGCTTCGCATCACCCACATTTGGCACGGTGACAATGACATGGTAGGGAGCGATCGCTTTATTCCAGATAATACCATCTTTGTCATGAGATTGCTCAACCGCCGCTTGGGCAAGACGTGAAACGCCTAAGCCATAGCAACCCATCACTAGGGGCAATTCTTCGCCCAGTTCATTAGTGAAAGTTGCTTTCATCGCCTTAGAATATTTGGTTCCCAATTGAAAAATGTGACCGACTTCGATACCTCTAGCAGTTTGCAAAATCTGCGAAGGATCGTGAACTGCGCGATCGCCTGCCTTGGCTTTATCAATATTCACAATAGGTGGTAATGTAAAATCCTTACCCCAATTTGCGCCGACAAAATGATAATCCGATTCGTTTGCACCTGTGACAAAGTTCTGCAAATCTGCCGCAGTGCGATCAACTAAACGCAAGAATTTCGGTGCAAAGTCTTTGATCTTATCGATATAGCTATCAGCTAAATCTGGAGCAATAAAGCCGACAGGAAGTTTGGAATGCGCCCATTTTTGTTGCGACTCCGCATCAGCAACTTGGAGATTGATAATTGTTTTGCCATTGTAACGATCAGCGAGTTTAGTCAATTCATTCTGCAACTTCACTTCATTAACATCACGATCACCACGAATGCTAACTAATACTAATACAGTCGTACCTTTGTCATAGATAACTTGATAAAGCACCTGTTTCACGACTTGGGTGGGATCACATTTCAGCATCTTGCAGACCGTCTCAATCGTGCCAGCTTTGGGCGTATGTATCTTTTCACATTTATCAAAATGTGAAGGAATTGCATCAGGTGGAATGGATACCGCTTTCTCAACATTAGCGGCATAGCTGCTATCTTCGGTGAAAAGAATGTCATCTTCTCCTGCTTCTGCTAGTACCATGAACTCCTGCGAACCCGAACCACCGATCGCACCTGAGTCTGCTTCTACTGCCCTGAATTTCAAACCACAGCGATCAAACATCTTGCGATAGGCGCGATCCATTTCGTAGTATGTTTCCTTGAGGCTCTCTTCATTTTCATGGAAGGAGTAGCCATCCTTCATGATGAACTCGCGTCCACGCATTAATCCAAAACGAGGACGAATCTCATCTCGGAACTTGGTTTGGATTTGATATAAATGCTGTGGCAATTGGCGGTAGGAACGGATCGTATCTCTAGCGATCGCTGTAATAATTTCTTCGTGGGTAGGTCCTAATCCAACTTCACGATTAGCACGATCAGTGAGGGCAAACATGATCCCTTCAGCTTTGGTATAAGTGTCCCAACGTCCCGACTCCTGCCAAAGTTCCGCAGGTTGCATTTGCGTCAATAGACATTCCTGCGCTCCTGTGTCGTTCATCTCTTCACGAACAATCGCCGAGATCTTTTGCAAAACACGCCACATGAGTGGCAAGTAAACATATAATCCTGAACCTACGCGCCTGATGTAGCCAGCACGAAGCAAGAGTTTGTGACTTGTGAGTTCTGCTTCGGCGGGATCTTCACGCAGAGTGACCCAGAGCATTTGAGATAGGCGCATATTACTGGAGGTATTCGCTGATGTTCGCTAGGGATATTAGCTAGAATCTCGTTGATCTGTTAACGGCGATTCTGCTTGACAATCATATCAGGACTTGTAGCCTTGGTATTGATGCTATGTGTAATAAAGCGTTATGACAAGCGAAAACTGTACTGTATTTCCCCTGTGGCTAGGTATAAAAATATGAAAAATCAGATGTGACTTGTCCTGCTTGTATTGATCTGCTTAGGGACATTCTCTTTGTGATGCTTGAGAATCAAACCCGTACCTCGTTAGATTGGGAAACATTATATTCTCAAAGCTATATATTCTCAAAGCTTTATTAAGTAATAGTTTCGGTAAAAAGTCTTGAGTTTCACAGGAGTCCAAATCGCTGTAAAATTCTAATCAAAATTAATAATTTTCTAAATTTGTTCTTAAAATGTCATATCCACAAAAACCTACAGTCATTATCACAGGCGCATCTTCAGGAGTAGGGCTTTGGTCAGCCAAGGCTCTCGTTGATAGAGGTTGGTTCATTATCATGGCTTGTCGCAATATCAATAAAACCCACAAAGCGGCGGAATCCGTGGGCATTGCCAAAGATAAATATGAAGTCATCCAAGTAGATCTTGGCTCCTTGGTGAGTGTACGTGAATTTGTGGCTAAATTCCGTGCTACAGGTAGATCCCTTGACGCGATCGTGGTCAATGCCGCTATTTATACCCCCTTACTCAAAGAACCACAGCGATCGCCTGAAGGCTTTGAGCTAACTATGACCACCAATCATCTGAGCCATTTCTTGCTGGTCAATCTTCTTTTAGAAGACATGAAAAAGTCTACCTATAGCGATCGCCGAGTGGTTATCCTCGGAACCGTCACCCATAACCCTGACGAATTGGGCGGTAAGATTCCTCCACAGCCAGATCTCGGTAATCTCGAAGGCTTTGAGAAAGGCTTCAAACCACCAATCTCGATGGCAAATGGTAAGAAATTTGAACCAGTGCGTGCTTACAAAGAAAGCAAAGTTTGCAATATCTTGACCATGAGAGAATTGCACCGTCGCTTCCATGATTCCACAGGTATTACCTTCACATCACTTTATCCTGGTTGTGTAGCCGATACGCCTCTCTTCCGCAATCACTATCCTCTATTCCAGAAGTTATTTCCATTGTTCCAAAAAAATATTACTAAGGGCTATGTAACTCAAGAACTATCAGGTCAGAGAGTTGCTGATGTGGTTACCGATCCTGCATATCGCCAATCAGGTGCTTACTGGAGTTGGGGCAATCGCCAAAAGAAAGATGGTAAATCCTTTGTACAAACAGTTTCCCCTCAAGCTCGCGATGATGCCAGAGCCGCAAAAATGTGGGATTTGAGCGCCAAGCTAGTTGGACTTGTCTAATTCTAGTCAAGTGCTTTGATCTGACTTAAAACCTAGCCAAATTTTAAAAGCGCCGCTTTGCGACGCTTTTAAATCAAAATATCACATATACTGTAACAATTAAGCCAAAAGCGCTGTGGTAAAAGCTATATTTACACCACAGCGCTTTGAAGTTTGAGATTACATCTTGGTGGCAGATTTTTGTTAGAATTAAATTTATAATTTTTCTAGCCTAAATTTGTATTTGCGAAAATAATTGACTTGAATAGCACATATAAAAATTTTGTATTCATATAATTCTTCAGGAAGTATACTCTTGTTTCTCATAGTCTTATAGCGCTTTGCGCTTACTTAAAACTCAAAAATATTTTGAGAGTAGCGCTTTGCTTGGCTATATCTTTTTGGATGATGAGATAGACGAGGAGTCAGGAGTATTTACCATTGGAGATGTGACTTAAGTGACGATAGCAGTACTTTTAATTTCTTGCCCACCAGTGGTTTGATCGCGTTAGGGGCGATCACCTTATTCATTCAAATATCGATACCGAAAATAGTTTTATGCCATAAAGTTACTAAGATCTGATACATTTGGCGTAATAACAAGCAATTTTATTGGATAAGCATCTGAGGTTGCTCTCATGGCACAAAATCCGATGATCGAACAGGCTAGGCAAGGTAATGTTGCTGCAATCACCGACTTAATGAATCGATTGTTGAAGTCACAGGGAATGCTCGCCAATGTCGAGCGAGAAGGCGATCACTTGGAAGTTTTAATCAAATCGGACAAATCGTATTTGCGATCGCTTGATGATGAATTGCAAGTTCCCAACCGCCAAGTATTGATGAGAATGCTAGAAAAATTGTTTAGTACCCTTGAAGTCCAAGCCATCTCTAGAATCACAATTTCTTGGCAGCAAACAGGATTTGATAAACCTGTATGGACAGAAGAAATTTCTTTATTGAATAATGATACTAATATTAATCATATGACCGATGCTACTCAAAATGGCGGCATTGATTCATCCCAAGAAAGACTTACAATACCTCCCTTACCGATCTTCCCCCCTAAGTCTATGCGTGATGATGAACAGCACCATCACTCTAGTACCAGTCTATCGTCCAACTCTGAGACGGAACTTGATGCAATATTTAGTGGAGAGAGCCAACCTGTATCTTTACCAAATAGTCATCAGGTACAAAATTTCAGTTCTGAAGTAGAATATAAGCATCCCTTACCAGAGTTAGAACCATTCTTTTTAGCTGATGTACCCGGAATACCTG
>Ga0209990_10002799_pt1 | contig 13282 bp, 15 predicted proteins | sample NOAtaG_6_FD_187304 | JGI IMG/M metagenome (GOLD analysis project Ga0209990, IMG submission 187304) | Freshwater lake microbial communities from Lake Erie, under a cyanobacterial bloom - NOAA_Erie_Diel5S_2200h metaG (SPAdes) (version 2) | ecosystem: Environmental > Aquatic > Freshwater > Lake ...
ACGCTTTTAGTTGCCTGAGTTTGCTTGTTTTTGGAAATGGTGTTCTTGCATTCGGTAATTCTCAGGTTACAAATTGCACCACCAGACACGTCGAGACCAACAGGAGCAAGCTATGAGTCATGTGATCGAAGATACCAGCGAGCAGATCGCTCGCACGATGGCGACGCCGGAGCGGGGTTTCGTCGAGTGGCTGCCGCTGATCATGCCGATCATCACGCAGGCGCTTCAATGTCTCTTTCATAACGACGACGTCGAGCCGAGCGAGGTGAAGGCCCGGGTCGAGAAAATGGCGAGCCGCAATCCGAAGCGGCTGCATCGCCGAATGAAACGCAACGCTCTCGCAGTGGCACGCCGCGAAGGCAAGCGGCTCACCGACGCTCAGGCCGATCAGCTCGCGACCGAGGCGATCGACGCCTGTCTGCAGTCGTCCGGCGATCTCGTCGAGGCTGCAGGCCGCGAGGCTCAAGCTGCCGATTGGTCCGCGGCGGATCTCGCCGAATGAACTCGCTCGTCCTCGCTCTCGCACTCCTCCCGATCGACGATCCGCTGGCGGTGTTTCCGGTCATGCCGCCGGCGGTCGTCGTTGATCAGGTGCCGCCCTCTCCGCGACCAGTGGACACACTCGACGCGAATGAGGTGCTTGTCCTTGCATTGTCGCAGCGAATCGCTCTGGTCGCTGTGCCAGAGGGGCTGGTCGAGATCGAGGAAACGCAGCAGGCTCCGGGGGCCTCGACCGTCATCCGTGGTCAGTTTCCCGGCGGTGGGGGGAGGCTGGAGCGGCGACGGTTTGAGGCCCCTTTTTTGTACGAGGTGACGGCAAAATCGACAGGCTCTGTCGAGCTGATCGCGGTGCCGATCGGCCTCAGCGATCCGAGACAGATCCAGCGGCAGCGCATCACGCTCAGCGGTGGGGTCAGACCTACGCCCCCTGGCCCCTCCCCGGTAACTCCGCCTCAGCCGGTCGGTCCGGTCTCGGCGGAGCTGCGGGTGCTGCTGCTGCTGGATCAGTCGGATTCTGTCGAGGCTCAGGCCGCCGCCTCCGCGGTGCCGGTGCTGCAGTGGCTGGACGCCAATTGCACGCAGGCCGACGGGCGAGCCGAGTGGCGACGATGGGATCGGTCCGCGGTGTCTGCCAGCCTCGCGGGGGCTCCGCCGATCTTCGAAAAGCTCTACAAGGAAACGCAGCCGAAGCTGCTGGACGGCCCGCAGGCTGTGATCGCTCGCGGGGTCGATGTGTCAATTATCGAAATCTCAGACCGCGAGCAGCTGCTCGCGGCGCTCAAGCAAGCAAAGGGTCAGTAATGCCAGCGCAGACAAGGTACAAGATTGAAGTCGTTCCAGCCGCCGCGGACTGTTGGCACTGGCGGATTAAGTCGGCGAAGAACGGGCAGATCATCGTCACGAGCGAGACCTACAAAAACAAGACCGGAGCCCTGAATACGGTCCGAGCCTTCGTCCAGAACATGACGAGCGAAACGCCGGACAAGCTCCCGATCGAGGTGCTGGATCGGGCAAACTGAGCCGATGCAAGACCAGCCCCCTTTCGCATGTCTGTCTGGTGATCGGCTGCAGCTCTGGTCGGAGTACGCGGCAGAGCTGCGGCTCCCCGGGCTGTCAGCCTCGCCAGAGATCCCCGAGGGGTACAGCTGGGACGGGGCCTCGATCCCTCGCTGGGCCTGGTCAATTATGGGGCATCCGCTGGAAGGGGATCTGCGACTTCCCTCGCTGGTTCACGACTGGCTCTGCGAGCACTCCGAGACGGCAGCCGATCGCATGGTCGCGGATGCGGTCTTCTTTTTGCTGCTCAGCCGAGCAGGTCTTCCGCGGTGGCGGCGGATCTGCCTCTGGGCGGCGGTGCGATTCTATGCGATCTTCATCTGGGGGAGGCGGCGACGGTGATCATCGACGACACAACATCCGAGCAGATCTGGGCGGGCGAAGCCCGCGGCCTCGATCTCTCGGAGCGGCCAAACGAGGGCGGCTATGGATACGCCAGCATTGCAACGCCTTTCCCGCGATCGCTGCGCATCCTGAGCAAGCAGGAGGTCATCGATGTGGCCAAAGATCAGGAGAAGTACAAGAGCCGGATCAGTGATTTCAGGGCATGGAAAAACTGGTCGGTAAAGAATCAGGGTCAGACCAACTACTGCTGGGCAAACGCGACGATCTACGCTCTTGAGCTGCAGCTGCTGAAGCAAGGACAGCCCGTCCCCTCGCTCAGCTCCGCCTCGGTGGCGGCCCCGATCAAAGGTTATCGCAATCGGGGCGGCTGGGGTGCCGACGCTCTGAAGTGGCTCCGGACTCGCGGAGCGGTGCCGGTCGAATTCTGGCCGGCAAACGCGATCGATCGCAGATTCGACACAGAAGCGAATCAGTTGCGGGCGTCAAAATATCGCTGCACTGACTGGGTCGAGATACAGCCGCGAAACATGCTGCAGGCTGCGACTGTGATCCTCATGGGCCACCCGATCTCCGCCGGATTCAACTGGTGGGGACATCAGATCACAATCCTCGATGTGGTGATCCGCGACGGCGAGATCGGTTGGCGGATCGCCAACAGCTGGGGCCCGACGTGGGGCGAAAATGGAATTGGCGAGCTGCACGGCCGCCGGGCATTGTTCGACGATGCGGTTTGTCCAGTGGCAGGGAGTCTGGCATAATGCGAGCGAGCTTGGCGGTGGTGGTGCTGGCGGCGGCCCTGACGGCTCACGCCGACGATCTCGACGGCTGGCAGTTTCGCGTGATCTCGGTCACGCGGGCGGAGCCAGCACAGCAAGGAGCGGCGACGGTGATCAGCGAGCCCGATAAACTGGCGGCAGCAGAACCGGCCGACTCCGGCTTTTACGTGGTCATGTTTAGCGCTCAGTGGTGCGGCCCCTGCCAGGCCTACAAGCGGACGACGCTCCCGCAGCTGCGGGACGTGGCCTCGGTGACTGAGACCGACATGGACAAGGAGCCGGCCTACTGGCGGGCTCGCGTGGTCCGCGGCCCGGACGGTCGGAATCAGACGCTTCCCGGTGTGTCGTCGATCCCCTCGTTTTGGCTGGTTCGCAAGTCGGATCGATGGCCGGTGGCTCGCTGGACGGGACCGACGGCCCCGGCAACGATCGCGGCAGAGATTCAGCGGCAGAAGCGACTGCAGGCGGAGCGGTTGGCGGCCCCGGCTCCGGAAGGCTGATCCGGTGATCGCAGCAGTGGGCCGCCCCAAAAGCACGCTCAGCAACGAGGAGCGATACGAGCGCCACAAGCAGGACATGGCGGCACGGAGCCGCCAGAAGTCGGCGAGCGGTCGCGATATCGGCGAGCTGCCGCCGGTGCGTGATCCGGAGCTTCGAGCCAACTGCGAGTCGGATCTCCGGCTCTTTCTTGAGACATGCTTCCCCGCCGCCTTCCGTTTGGGGTGGTGCGACGATCATCTGGTGTTGATCAGCGAGCTGCAGCGAGTGATCGAGCAGGGCGGCTTTCGGGCGATCGGTATGCCCAGGGGCACGGGCAAAAGTACGATCGTAATGCGGGCGATGATCTGGGCGATCTGCCGACGCCTTCACCCATTTGCGATGATCGCGGCAGCAAACGCCGGCAAAGCGGAAAAGCTGCTCAGAGACATCACGACAGAGGTGTCGCACAATCAGAAGCTGTACGATCTTTGGCCCGAGATCTGCTTCCCATTCCGGGCCTTGGAGGGTGTCGCCAACAGGGCAAAAGGCCAGTTGTTTGAGGGGCAGAACACGAACATCCAGCAGAGCACGAAGACCGTGGTCTTCGCGACGCTCGCAGGCTATCCCGGCACGGGTGCGATCGTCTCGGCCGCGGGGCTGATGGAGGCAGTCCGCGGGGCTCTGCACACGCTCCCCGATGGCCGCGTTATTCGGCCCTCGATGCTGCTCTGTGATGACTTCCAGACACGTGAATCGGCGATGAGCCCGATTCAATGCCACAGCCGGACCGAGGTGATCCAAAACGATCTCGTCGGAATGGCCGGCCCCGACTCCCCGTTCTGTGCGCTGGTTACTTGCACGGTGATTCGATCAGACGACGCCGCCGACAGGCTGCTCAATCCTGAGCTTCATCCGGACTGGTGCGGGATCCGCCGGCAGTTCGTGCGGCGTATGCCGGACGATGAGGCGATGAGTCTCTGGGGCAACTACGCCGAGGTCCGTGCGACCAGTCTCAGACAACACGGCGATATCAGGGATGCGACGGCGTTTTATCGCCGCAATCGAGAGGCGATGGATCGAGGCTCTGAGGTGGCTTGGCCGGCACGGTTTGCGGCGGACCGGGGCGAGATCTCAGCTCTGCAGCACGCGATGGAGTGGTATTATCGCAGCCGCAGCGGCTTTTTCTCAGAGCTGCAGAACGAGCCGCAGAAAGACGAGAACGAGCAGCGGACCTGGCTCAACAGCAACGACATCGCGGAGACTCGCCGGATCAGGCTCCCGCGAGGGGTGGCTCCGGCGGGATATCATAGACTTGTAGCCATGGCCGACGTTCAACAGACGCTGCTCTATTACACGGTCGCAGCGGCTCGGGACGACGGCTCGCTGCACGTTCTGCGGTACGGCACTTTCCCGGAGCAGGATGAGCCCTATTTTACGCTCCGCGAAGCCCGGAAGAAAATACAGTCCCGGTATCCCGGGGCCGGCGAGCTGGCAGCCCTCAGCAGCGGGATCACGGACTTTGCTGACTGGCTTTTTACAACCAGCTGGCGGAACGAAGTCGGCGATCATCTCACGCCGGAGCTGGTGGCCTTCGATGCGAGGTGGAAGACGGATATCGTCAAGCAGGCCCTCGCCCGCAGCCCGCACGCGAAGCAGCTGATCGGATATCTGGGGCAGAGCTTTCGGGCCGCCGACAAGCCGATCTCTGAGCGGAAGTATGATCCCGGCAGCCGAGTCGGTCTCGGGTGGGTGCTGCAGAAACGCAAACAGGCCTCCGACGTGAGGACGCTGATCTCGGACGTCAATTTCTGGAAGACCAGCCTCGCAGACCAGTTGGCGATCCGGATCGGGCATCCCGGAGCGGTGACGCTTTACGATGGTATGCACAGGATGTACAGCGAGCAGCTCGTCGCGGAGTATGCGACGCAGACTGAGGGCAGGGGGCGGACCGTGATGGAATGGAAGCTTCGAGTTGGCCAGGAGAATCACTGGCTCGATTCGACGGTTGGGTGTTTGGTGTTGGCCTCGGTGCTCGGGTGCAATATTCCCGAGGTCGCCGAAGCCGGGGAGCGGAAACGGAAGCGAAAAGCCAGACGAAAGACGGAGGTGAGGACGTGAGCGCAGGCAAAGCAGGGCGGCCGAGGGCTGCGAAATCAATCGAGCGGGATCTTGTCGACGTCCCTCCGAGCCGGTGCCGGGCGTGCAACTCGACGCGGCGGGCAGATTACGAGCACGTCCAGCTTATCGAGGGGGCTGGGACTGATCCGCAGGGGCGACCATACACGGCGGTCGAGCTGCGGCCGACTCGCTGCCTCGATTGTGACCAAGCCCGAATGGACCGGACTTGGATTTATGTGCCCGGTGAAATCGGCGAGACCGATTAACGCCCTCGACGATCTGCCGGCGGCCTCGCAAGATAGGGGCATGGCAGAAACCACAACCCAAAAGATCGCTCGCCTTCGCGAGTTGCTTGAGTCAGGAGTTTCCTCCGACTCCCGCGACGGCGCTTCGACCACGTTTGATCTGGAGTCTGTCCGCCGCGAGTTGCTGCGGCTGGAGCAGGCTGCCGGCACGCGCAAACGTCGGCCGCGAGTGATTAACCTGCAGATGGGGAGGCGGTAATGGGCACGCTCACGCCGCCGCCGGGGCAGGATGCGGTCTATCAGGCCCTGAACCCAGGCAATCGCCGACGCTCCGCCTCCCAGCGAGTGCGGCTTGAAGATCGACTGCTGACGGATCGACGCCGCGAGGCTCTCGCCGCGAACGCTCTCGACGTTCATCGAAACATGGGCCTTCTCGGCTGGGCAATCCGGCGGACGCTCGACTACTGCTGCCTCTGGGACTTCCAGCCGAGGACGGGCGACAAGGGGCTCGACGCGGCGCTCAAGGATCTCATGGCCCGCGACACAGAGCCCGAGCGGGTCGACGTCTTTGGGCGCATGGACTGGGACGATTTCCGCCGGGTGGCCGAAGCGCAAAAGCTGCTCACGGGCGACGCGTTTTTCGTCAAGCAGGCCGACTGGACTCTGCAGCTCGTCGAGGGTGCCTGGTGTCAGAATCCTCTCGACGCTCGCCGTGATGGCAGCCAGTGGCTGAACGGGGCAAAGCTCAAGAGCGGCCGCGTGGTCGCATGGAATTTCAACGAGGAAGATCCTCTCACAGGCAGCCGCGGATCGCGGACGGTGCGGCAGTCGAACGTATGGCAGCACTGCCAATTCGAGGCGAGACCGAATCAGATTCGGCCTCAGTCTCCGATCGTCGCCGCCCTGAATGAGTTTCGGGACGTCGATGAAACGTTCGACCATATGAGGGCAAAGATTAAACTCGACCAGCTCTTCGGGATCGCCTTCTCTCGCAAGGAAGACGCCGAGGCCTTCGACGAGGATTCCGACGCTGAGGGCTCACAAGATCAGGCGGCCCGGGTGGTCGACTTTGGTCAGGGACCGGCTGTCTTTGATCTGGACGAAGGCGAGTCGGTGAACGCGATCCAGTCCGCTAACCCCGCGACCAATACGCAAGACTTTTTGAAGCTCTGCATACAGCTCGCGGTGAAGGTGCTCGATCTGCCGTACAACTTCTTCGACGAAGCTTACACGAATTTCTTCGGTTCGCGGGCGGCTTGGCTGCTCTTCGAGCGGGCTTGTCACGCTCGCCGCAAGACACAGCAGCGGCTCCACAACAGATTCACCAGCTGGAAGCTGCTTCAGTGGTCTCTGCCGGTCGAATTCGGCGGCACGGGCGAGCTTGCCCTCGCGGGCTCTCAGTCGATCTCCGATCTCCGCTGGCGGTGGGTCCCTCGCGGGATCGCGTGGTGGCGGCCGCAGGAGGAGCTGGACGTCGCACTGCGATCGGTGGCGGCGGGGCTGCAGTCGATGCAAGACATCTGCGACGAGCGGGGCTTCGGGGACTATCTCGACAACGTCGCCGAGATCATGCGCGAACGCGAGCAGTTGGCGGCGATGGGATTTGTTCAGACGACAAACGCCGGAGCGATGATCCGGCTGGATCAGCAGGTGACGACATGACATCACGGCTCTGGCAGATCGATCCTCGCTGGCTGCAATGTTACGCGGCCCGAGCTGCGGCACGCGCAGGGATTCGAGCCGACGGAATGAGCCCGGACAAGATCGACGATTATTTCCACGACATGTGGAGCGAGATGCTGGGCTTCGACAGCTCGGCCCCTCTCGACTACACAGAGGACGGGATCGCGATCGTCACGGTCGCCGGCCCGGTCGTGAAGGGCAAGCCGTCGCCGTTTGTGAGCTGCTATGGGGCGATTGAAGAAGCCCTCGACGAGCTGCTTGAAGCTCCGCCGCTGGCCGCGGTAATTAAGCTGGACAGTCCCGGCGGTATGGTCGCGGGGCTGGAGGCGGTGTGTCGCAAGGTGAGCCAGCTCGCCGAGCAGACGCTTGTCGTCGCCTCGGTCAACGGTGACTGCCTTTCTGCGGCCTATCGGATCGCGTCTCAGTGTGGCTCGATCTGGGCCTCAGAAGAAAGCAGTGTCGGCAGCCTCGGAACATACTGGCAGCTGCTCGACTTCTCGCAGGCCTTCGCTCAGGACGGGATCCGGTCGGTTCTGCTCACAACCGGCCCGATGAAGGGGGTCGGAGCCGTCGGCGAGGCGATCAGCGAGGAGCAGCAGAGCTTCCTGCAAACGAAGGTCGACGAGATGAACGGCCGCTTCATGGCAGACATAACGGCAGGCCGCGGGCTCTCTGCTGAGCAGCTGGCGGCGGTGTCCGATGGACGATGGTGGCTCGCGGCCGAAGCCGCCGGCCTTGGTTTGGTGGATCAGCTCGGAGGCCTCGGCAATGTGCTGGCGGCGATCCGGGCAAAGTTTCAGGAGAGTTTGAGTATGGCAAAGGAAACCTTGCAGCCGGCGACGGCAACGCAGGAGCCAGCCGCAGCGGTCGAGGTTTCCGCTGTCGGTGTGCAGACACAGCAGCCGCGACCGGAGGCTCCCGGCTTGGCTCAGTACATGACGGCCTTTGGCGACGCCGAAGGGGCTCGGATGTTCCTCGCGGGAACAAGCTGGCAGGAAGCTCAGGCGGCCCAACTGCAGACGCTGCAGGGATCACTGCAGGACGCTCAGGCCGAGATCGCTCAGCTGAAGGCTCGGCTCGTCGAGGCCTCATCGCTGGCCCGCGGTGAGACTGCTCCGATCGCTGTGCCACACGGCGACGCAAAGAAGCCGCGGTCGCTCGCTGATGTGAGCAACTTCCGCAAGGGCTGAACACTCGCGACTCACGTCTGATTTTGATTTTTGATTCTGCACTTCCTGAAAGGTTCTAACAATGGCCGACACGTTGACAACTCTGGCGGAACTGGTCCGCTTTAACTCGTTGGACGTAAATCCCGCCGAAATCACCGACATCCTCAACAAGGCTCCGGTGATCGCCGCCCTGCACGCGATGCAGTCGTCGAACGGCACGACTCACAAGTTCAACGTCGAGACGACAGCCCCGGTGATCGGCTTCCGAGCGATCAACGCGGGTGCGGATTACACGGCATCGATCAGCACTCAGACGTCGATCGATCTGAAGTACATTGACGCAAAGATCATTGAAGACGTCGCACTGTGCAACGCCTACCGCGGTGGTGCGACGGCATGGATGGCCAATCGACTCCGCCGCCAGCTGCGCGAAGCTCTGTTTGTGCTGGAGAAGCAGTTTTTCAACGGGACCGTGGGCGGAAGCGCAAGCGGCTTTCTCGGCCTCGCAGACTCCGCGAACTACAACGGGGCGAGCGATGCTCTGGTTATCAACGCCGCAGGCACGACGGCAAGCACCGGCTCGTCGGTGTGGTTCCTGCGATCGACTCCGGACGACGCCTCGGTCGCCTTGGTTGGTGCCGGTGATGCTCAGCTGAGCAGCCCGAATATTAACTTCACGGTTGGCGACATCTTCCAGACGATCGTCCCGGGCTCGAACAGCCTCAGCATGACAGCTTACGCTCAGGACTGCGGCGGTCACTTGGGTGTTCAGATCGGCAGCAAGTACGCCGTGGCCCGAATCGCGAACCTGACGGAAGACAGCGGCAAGGGTCTCACCGACACGCTCCTCGCTCGTGCTCTGGCTCTCTTCCCGGCAAGCGATCAGCCGACTCATATCGCGATGAATCGCCGTTCACTGCGGCAGCTGCAGGTGAGCCGGACGACTTACAGTCCGACGGGGCAGCCGGCTCCGCGGCCCAGCGAATACGAGGGCATTCCGATCGTTGTCACCGACGCGATCAGCTCGACCGAGACGCTGCTCGCCTGATCTGTTGTGTGTCTGGTCCCGCCGGTGCGCTGCTTACCGCACCACAAGGAGCCGCCGGCGGGGCTCCTCTCGTGTTGTTTATCTCTCTGGCGTCTTTCATGATCTCTCCAATCTCAGCAGCTTCCGCAGCAGCGCAGGCGGCGGCCTTCCGGCTCCGCCGGGAGACCGTCACGTTCGCACGCGGGGCCAGCTCCGTCACGGTGCAGGCGGTACGCGGGCAGCGAAACTGGGAACGCTCACAGCCCTCCGGTGGTGTGTCGATAGGCGATCGATCGGAAGACTGGATTATCCTCGCGGCTGATCTCGTGATCTCTTCCGTGGTGGTCACGCCGCAGCGAGGCGACACGATCACAGCTAACGGGGTTACCTATCGCGTTATGCCCTTCGGTGCTGCCGATCAGCTCTGGCAGTATCACGACAGGGATCGGCTCTACCTTCGGATCCACACGAAGGAGCGGACATAGTGCCCAGCCGAATCAGAACACTCGCCGCTGCAGTGGTGACGGCAGTAAACGCCGGCGGACTGCTGCCGGCTGGCATCACAGCCGAGCGGGTCCGGTCAGTCACGTATCTCCTGGCCGGCTTCAGCACGGGCACGCCGGGCCGCGTCGCCGTAATCTGCCCAGGCACGGAAGACGAGTCGGATCGGTCCGGTGTGGCCGAGACGATCAGGCTCTCAATCGTCCTTGTAGCTCGCTGTGCTGCCGAGGCGGTGGCCAGCTCTGACGCCTTTGAGGATGCTCTCGAAACGCTCTGCGACTCGCTCAGGACATCGGCAGCATACAAGACGATCAGTCTCGGCGGCTCGATCTCAGCTCAGCGGCGAGACGTCTCGATCGTCACGACATGCGACGCTCAGGCCCTCGACGAGCAAGAGCTGTTCGTGGGGGCAATCGAGGCGAGCTGGTTTGTCTCAGTGGGGGCTCGGGCATGATGATCGAGATCACCTTTGACGCCAAAATGCAGCAGCGATTCCTCGACCGAGCTTTCGCCGAGCAGCTCTCGCCGATGCTGCGGCGATACTACACGCGAGCCGGCGGAGCGATCCGCAAGACCGCGAAGAATTCAATCCGGAGAGCTGCTCAGAAGCCGCTGAGCCAGCTCACCGAATCGGAGCGGATCGCATACGCCAGAGCGAAGGAGCGATACGCCGCAGGCAAGAGCACGATTAAGCCGCGGCGGCCCGACAAGACCGCAAAATTCGGGCAGATCCCGCTGGCTCACCCGAAGCCGAAAAGCTTGTTGAAAGATCGGTTATTCTTCGCGCTCTCGACCGATGGCTCCTCAGTGGTCATCGGCCCCGAGCTGATCGGCTCAAACAAGCGGCGACGCCGGCAAGGTGATCTCGACACAGTTCAGCAACTCGAGCGCGGCTGGCCGTTTATGGAGCCAGCTTTTGAAAACATTCTCCCTCATCTTCCAAAGTATCTCCAGCAGGCGAAAGGATCTTAACCCATGCCAGCAGCAGCAGACGGATCAGTTCTCGGCGACAATTGCCAGCTCCACTACTCCGCCACCCTCGGCGGCTCCGGAGCCCTTACCGAGGTTCCGATTGTCATTGACGACGCGATCAACAGCGAGCGGCGGTCCGCGGAGAGTAACTGCCGCGGCGACGCCGAAATTAAGGAGCTGCTCGGCAAGCCGAAGCACGCGATCACGGCGAATCTGCTCTTCAAGCGAGGCACTCCCGGGGCGACGTTTACAACACTGCGGGCGGCCTACGTCGCCGGAACGGTGCTGCACTTCGCGCTGACATCCGGGGCGATCGCCGACACGGGGCAGCATGTCTTCCGCATGGAAGGCTGCATTAAGTCGTGGAATGAGACTCGGGGCGATAACGACACAGTGAAGGTCGCGATCGAAATCGTGCCGGTCGCGACCAACAGCTACGCGAGCAACTGGGCTGTTGTAAGCGCCTGATCGGCAGCTCTGATGTTTTGTCTTTTGTCTTCTGAACTGAATGAAGGTGCAACAATGGCAGGCCCGTATATTGGACAGATCGACGAGGTAGCTCTCCAGAATCCCGACGGCTCCCCGGTGCTGAACGCCGAAGGCAAGCCGGTGGTGATTAAGCTGACGGTGGTGGCATCGACAGCCGGCCCAGCTCCTGAGCCAGCTCCGGCGGGAGGTGTGCAGCAGTGACGAGATTTATCGACACGGCTGGCGTGGTGCGCAGCCTCTCAATAAATCTCGCCCACAGACGAACAATCAAACAGGAAACCGGCTGGGACTTGGTCGAGCTGGCCCACAAGCCGGATCGACTACAGGCCCTGCTGGAGGCTCTGCAGTCTGACGACGAGCTGCTCTGGCAAATCCTCGCGATTCTAACAAGCAGCACGATCGACGAGCTGCTGCAGGCTGCAGACGGTACCGTGCACGAGGAAGCCGCCTCGGCATTCTTGGAGGCTCTCACAAATTTTTTCCCGGCCGCCAGCCCTCTCCGGCGGCCTTTGGAAAGTCTTTGGAGGGCTCTGCGGGATCAGCGGACGGCAGCGGCGACGACGATCGAGACGACGCTTCTGGCGGCGGTGCAGTCGATCGGTACAAGCTCGGAGATCTTTGGGTCTACAACGTCGACGAGTGGCTCTGGCGAATATCAGCACTCACCCCAGGCGACTGGCTGAGCTGGTCTTTGCGGGAGCTGCTGAGCCGCTTCGAGGCGGTGCAGTACGATCGTACGCGGAGGGTGTCTGAGCTGGTGGCCGCCCTCTACAACGTGCAACGAACACAGCGGTCCGATCCGGTTTATACGTTCCTCGACTTCCACCCGGTTCACCAGCGGCCCGCAGTGGCCGGCGGCGGTCGGCAGAAGCTGCAGAGAATCGCGGCGATGATGGCTCCGGGGATGATTTGGGACGAGGCTCAGAGGCCGGAGGGTTTATAGTGGCGACAGCAAGAGCGATTGAAGCGGCGAAGGCCTTTGTTCGGCTGTACATGGACGACAAGCAACTGCGGGCCGGGCTGTCTGGTCTCAAAACCACGATCGCCGGAGCTGCCGGCGGTCTGGCAAAGGTCGGGGCGATAGTTGGCGGAGCTGCGATCACTGGCGGGATCGGTTTGGTGGTCTCGGGATTCACAGCTGCGACGGCCTCGGTCTGGCGGTTTGTGGACGCCGGGGCCGGGCTCGACGACATCGCGAACAGGACCGGGGCGAGCGCTGAGGGGCTGAGTCAGCTCCGCTACGCGGCCGAGCAGTCCGGCACAAATCTCGAAGCTGTCGAGAAGGCGATGAGAAAGCTCGGCGACGTCCAGACACAGGCCGCCGCCGGCAGCAAGTCAGCCGCGGCAGCTCTGGCCTCGGTCGGGCTGAGCGCTGGCCAGCTGGCCGCCATGTCGGTCGAAGATCGATTCCTCGCAGTCGCGGACGGGATCTCGCGGATTCAGGATCCGGCGGCAAAGGCCTCGCTCGCGATGGATCTGTTGGGCAAGAGTGGTGCCGATCTGGTGCCGATGATGGAGGAGGGCTCGGCAGGGATCCGCGGCCTCATGGCCGAGGCGAATCAGCTCGGGCTGACGATCAGCGGCCCGCAGGCCAAAGCCGCGGCGGCCTTCGATGATTCGTGGCAGCAGCTCACGTCGGCGCTCAGGTCCGCCGGCAACGTGATCGCGGTGCAGGTGATCCCCTACGCGGTGCAGCTGCTGCAGTTTGTCCTGAAGGCGGTCCCGGCAATGGTCACGCTCGGGCAGGCAATCGCGGGCTCAGTGGCTCCAATGCTCGCGAAAGTCGGCGATCTGATCGCGGGACTGATCCCGGGCTTTGGCTCACTCAGCTCAGCGGTCTCCGCTTCTATCGAAAGCTTTGGCGGAATTGTGGACGCTTTGTCTGCAGGCGAGGCCGAGTTGGCGGCCGAGATCTTCTGG
>Ga0209990_10002804_pt1 | contig 13257 bp, 10 predicted proteins | sample NOAtaG_6_FD_187304 | JGI IMG/M metagenome (GOLD analysis project Ga0209990, IMG submission 187304) | Freshwater lake microbial communities from Lake Erie, under a cyanobacterial bloom - NOAA_Erie_Diel5S_2200h metaG (SPAdes) (version 2) | ecosystem: Environmental > Aquatic > Freshwater > Lake ...
CTCGACATGGCCGGGGATCTCGCTGGTGGCGGGCGGCTGGCCCTGTCGACCGATTCCTACGTGGTGCGGCCGCTCTTCTTTCCCGGCGGCTCGATCGGCGAGCTGGCCGTGAACGGCACGGTGAACGATCTCGCCATGAGCGGGGCGATCCCGAAGGTGCTCACCTGCGGATTCATTCTCGAGGAGGGGCTGCCGATCGCCGACCTGGCGAGGGTGGTCGAGCGGATGGCTGCCGCCGCGCGGAAGGCCGGCGTGCGGATCGTGACCGGCGACACGAAGGTCGTGGAGCGAGGCCATGGCGACGGCGTCTACATCAACACGTCGGGACTGGGAGTCGTGCCGCCAGAGGTGATGGTGGGCCGCGAGCCGCCGCGGCCCGGCGACGCCGTCCTTTGCAGCGGCACGATCGGCGACCATGGCATGGCGATCATGAGCGTGCGCGAAGGGCTCGAATTCGACGCGCCGATCGAGAGCGACTCGGCCCCGCTGCACGGCCTCGTGGCGGCGATGCTCGCCGCGTGCCGAGATATCCGGATGCTCCGCGACCCCACCCGTGGCGGCGTGGCCACGAGCCTCAATGAAATGGCCGCGGTTGGGAACGTGGGCATCGAGATCGACGAGCACGCCGTGCCGGTGAACCCTCACGTCGCTGCAGCCTGCGAGATTCTCGGCTTGGATCCACTGCTCGTGGCCAACGAAGGGAAGCTGCTCGCCATCGTGCCAGCGGCCGCGGCCGATCGCGTGCTCGCCGCGTTGCGGGCGCACGAACACGGCAGGCAGGCGGTGATGCTCGGCCGCGTAGTCGCGGAGCATCCGCGGCTGGTCGTCATGAAGACCCGCGTCGGCGGCACCCGCGTGCTCCCGATGCCGATCGGGGAGCAGCTCCCACGGATCTGCTAGTTGCGCCCTGACTGCCGCAATGCGGCAGCACATCGCGGGTCGGGCGGTTCGATTCCCAGCGTTTGCTTCGCCTGATCCGCCAGGGCCAACGTCACCTGTTTCAGTAGCGAAATATGTCCGCTCAGGGCGTTGAAATGGGCGGCTGTAACCTCGAAGTCCGTACCATAGTCGTGGGCCGCGCGGTTGCGCAGGCTGCGGCACGTCTGCCAGTCTTCGGCGGAGGGCACAATCCCCGTTTTTTGCAAGCCGCAAGCACCCGCAGGAATGTGTCGGTGCGTTCGCCACTCAACTCGCAGCAGTGTCGCATCGCGGTGCTGAGAAGATCCTGGAGTTTGGCAAACCGCTCATTCATGGCTGCAAGTGGCTCGAAGAGCGCGAGGTCCATTTGGCGGTGCTCGAGCGAATCCGCCGTTAGAGGCCATGGAACCCGGGCCGCCGTCGCCTCGAGATGCCAGGCACATCGCTGGCTCGCCTCGATCAGGTCCGCAAGATACCGGTGGCTTTCTGCCAGGATCGAATGCATCAGGGGATCTCCAACTGAACAGCCTCTGCAGAAACGAGCCGCTGAAAGCGATTCATGCCGCGATGCGGATCGATAAAAGAGACGTCCACCGGCAGCGACAGATTCTGCTCGAGCCTGCCGTGAAGACGGGCCTGTTCGGTCGCATCTATCGGTCGCGATGTGCGGATCAGCAGGTCGACGCCCCCGCCGCGACCGTTGCCTTTGGTCCGTGAGCCATACAACCACACCGCTGAGTCTCTGCCGATCTGGTCGCGGACGGTGCGCACAATCCGCTCACGTTGTTCGGGAGTCAGCCGCGTCGTTTTTCATGTCAACGTGTCTGTTCAGATCACCGGGACAATCGTATCACGCAGTCTAGCGACGTACGATCGCATGACGCTCACGGTTCAGCGGCGGCTGCGCCTGGCGAGAATGAGATCGAGGTGCTGCAGGGCTGCGGCAAGGGCCACGGCGGCAGCCCGATGAAGGTGGCCTTCGACGCCGGCCGCGCTGGAGCCCCCGAACCGCTTTCGTTCGTCGTCGAAGACACGGGGCACTTTCAGGCCTTCGTGCCGCGGTGCATCGGCCGGGCAACGCTCGTCGCCGGCGAACACACGCTCCGCATCCAGCCAAAGACGATCGTGAACGTCGCCTGCTGCGACATCCGTGAGGTGCGACTCGTTCCGGTCGTGCCAGCCGCGAAGCCGGCGAAACGGCCGAACATCCTCTTTATCTTCACCGACGATCATGCCCAGCACGCGATCTCCTGCTACGGATCGAAGGTCAACACCACTCCGCAGCTCGATCGGCTCGCCGCCGTCGGGGCCCGGTTCACGAACTCGTTCGTGACGAATTCCATCTGCTCGCCCAGCCGTGCCACGCTGCTCACCGGGCAGTATTCGCACAAGAACGGCGTGCCCGTGTTCAACGCCTTCGACGGCGCCCGCGATCATGTCGCCAAGCGACTGCAGGCGGGTGGCTACCACACGGGCATGATCGAGAAATGGCACCTGGGCACGGATCCCACCGGCTTCGACCGCTGGATCGTGCTGCCCGGCCAGGGCGACTATTGGAATCCGGAATTTCTTGTGCCCAGCGGCAAGCTCACGATCGAGGGCCACTGCACCGAGATTACCGGGGATTTGGGTATTGAGTTTCTCAAGACTCGGCCGGCCGACCTGCCCGAAAACAAGCAGGCGATCGCCCGCGATCTCACGCGACGTGACCTCAAGCTCGAGCCGCCGCGAAGCCTCGAGGGAAAAGAACTGCAGCAGTGGCTGAATGAAAAACTGATGAGCCTGGAGGTCGAAGGCAGGACGCTCACGGGCGATGACCTCGTGCGCTGGAAATACCAGCGGTTCATGCAGGACGATCTCGCCTGCGTGCAGGGCGTGGACGACAGCATCGGCAAGGTGCTCGACTTCCTTGACGAGGCGAAGCTGGCCGACGACACGGTCGTGATCTACACGACCGACAACGGCTGGTATCTCGGCGATCTGGGGCTCTGCGACAAGCGATTCATGTACGAGCCCGGTCTGCGGGTGCCCTTGATCGCCCGCGGGCCTGCCGGTTCCCGACACGATGCAGGGCAAGAGCCTCGGGCCCCGCTGCTGCGGGGTGAGAGCCCGGCCGGCTGGCGGCGGAGCGTCTACTACCGCTACTACCACGATCCCGGGCACCACGACACGCGGGCTCACTACGGCATCCGCACGGCCACGCACAAACTGATCCATTACTGGAAAAAGGACGCCTGGGAACTGTTCGACCTCGTGGCCGATCCGTACGAGCAGCACAACCTGCTCTTCGACGCCGCGGAGGCGGCGTCGCGTCCGGTGGCCAACACGTTTGCGGCGCTCAAGGCCGAACTGTCGCAGCTACAGCGGGAATACCAGGACGACGGGCTTTACGCCGATCCCTGCCACGTGGCCAAAAACAGGGGTGAATGGGACTGCTCGAAATCGTCCGGGGCTCGGCGAAAAGACGACCGCGGAGGCGACTCGCTTGACCGGGGGGCGATAATTCCTCCTGCTTGCATCCGATGGACCGGGCTTTCCCTCGAGGGCCGCTGTCCATGCGCGATGCTTCTGTGGCCGCCGCTCCCAACATGCCCGACTACGAACGGACGCGGCGGGAGTTTTCCTGGCAGCAGGCCCGCGGGCTGCTCGGCGGCCTGCCCGGCGGCCGGGGCCTGAACATCGCGCACGAGGCGGTCGATCGCCATGCGGCCTCCGCGCGGGCCACGCATGTCGCCCTCCGCGCGATCGCCCTCGACGGCACGCAGCGCGACCTCACGTATGCCGATCTCGCCCGGCAGACGAGCCGCTTTGCGTACGCGCTCGGCAGCCTTGGCATCGCGGCCGGCGACCGGGTGTGTGTGATGGCCGATCGCATCCCGGAGCTCGTGATCGCGGCGCTCGGCACGCTCAAGGTGCGGGGCGTCTTCATGCCGCTCTTCGCCGCGTTCGGACCGGAGCCGATCCGCGCCCGCGTCGAGATCGGCCGCCCCCGCGTGCTCGTCACCACGCAGAGCCTCTACCGGAGGAAGGTGGCCACCATTCGCGAGCGGCTCGCGTCGATCGAGCATGTGATGCTCGTGCGCGACGAGGCGGGGTCGCTGCCGGCTGGCACGATCGACTTTCACGAAGCCCTCGCCGCTGCCGACGACGCGTTCACGATTCCCGCGACCGCGGCCGACGATCCCGCGCTCCTTCATTTCACGAGCGGCACGACTGGCACGCCGAAGGGGGCGATCCACGTGCACGAGGCGGTCGTGGCCCACCATGCGACGGGCCTTCTCGCGCTCGACCTCCATCCCGACGACGTCTTCTGGTGCACGGCCGATCCAGGCTGGGTCACGGGCACCTCCTACGGCATCATTGCGCCGCTCACGTGTGGCGTGACGAGCATCCTCGATGCCGGCGAGTTCGACGCGGAGCGATGGTATGGCATTCTTAAGCAGCAGAGGGTGACGGTCTGGTACACCGCCCCAACCGCGATCCGGATGATGATGCGGCTGGGGGCCGACCTCGCGCGGCAGTTCGACACGAGCCGGCTGCGATTCCTGGCAAGCGTGGGCGAGCCGCTCAATCCCGAGGCCGTGATCTGGGGTCGCGAAGCCTTCGGCCACATGTTTCACGACAACTGGTGGCAGACCGAGACGGGCGGGATCATGATCGCCAACGTCGCCGCCCTGCCGATCCGCCCCGGCTCCATGGGCAAGCCCCTCCCCGGCATCGACGCGGCGATCGTGGAGCGCGGGCCCGACGGCCGCATCGGCGAAGTGATCGAGCCGCTTGCGCAGGGGGAGATCGCGATCCGCCCCGGCTGGCCGTCGATGTTTCGCGGCTACTGGAACGACCCTGCCCGCTACGCCGCCTGCTTCGCCGACGGCTGGTATCTGACGGGCGACCTCGCGCGGCGGGATCGGCAAGGCTATTTCTGGTTCGTCGGTCGGAAGGACGACGTGATCAAGACGTCTGGGCACCTGGTCGGCCCATTCGAGGTGGAGAGCCTGCTGCTCGAGCACGAGGCCGTCGCCGAGGCGGGCGTGATCGGCAAGCCCGATGAGAGCGCCCACGAGATCGTGAAGGCGTTTGTGTCGCTCAAGCCCGGCTTCGAGGCCGACGCCGCCCTCGAGAAAGATCTGCTCGGCTTCGCGCGGAAGCGGCTCGGGGCCGCGATCGCGCCGAAGGAGATCGCCTTTGTCGCGAGCCTGCCGCGCACCCGCAGCGGCAAGATCATGCGAAGGCTGCTCAAGGCCCGCGAGCTCGGCCTGCCCGAAGGGGATCTTTCGACGCTCGAGCCAGACGCCGCGGGGGTGAAGCCATGACCGGCGCCCTCGCCAAGAGCCATGCCCATGCGATGCTGCGGCAGATGCTCTTGATCCGCCGGTTCGAGGAGCGGTCGGCCGAACTCTACATGCAGGGGAAAATCCGCGGGTTTTTGCATCTGGGGATCGGCGAGGAGGCGGTGGCCGTGGGGGCGATCGCCGCGCTCGATGCCGAAGACCGGATCGTGGCCGCCTACCGCGAGCATGCCCATGCGATCGCCCGCGGCGTCTCGCCCGGGGCCGTCATGGCCGAGATGTTCGGCAAGGTGACGGGCTGCTGCCGCGGCCGCGGCGGATCGATGCACCTCTTCGACGTCGGGCGCGGTCTCTTCGGCGGCAACGCCATCGTGGCCGGCGGGATGCCGCTCGCCGTGGGGCTCGCGCTCGCCGACCGCATGCAGGGCCGGCCACACGTCACCTGCTGCTTCTTCGGCGACGGCGCCGTAGCCGAGGGAGAGTTTCACGAGTCGCTCAATCTCGCGGCCCTCTGGAGACTTCCGGTGCTCTTCCTCTGCGAAAACAATTTCTACGCGATGGGCACGGCGCTCGAGCGGCATCAGTCGATGCCGCGGATCCATCGCAAGGGGGCCGCCTATGGGATCGAGGCGGCAGTCGTGGACGGCATGGACGTGCTCGCTGTGGAGGGTGCGGTGCGGCTGGCGGTGGAGATCGTCCGCAGCACGAATGAGCCCTATCTGCTCGAGGCCCGCACCTATCGCTTTCGGGCCCACTCGATGTACGACGCCGAGCTCTACCGGCCGAAGGAGGAGGTGGAACGCTGGCGGAAGCGAGGGCCGCTCGAGATCTTTCCGCGGCAGCTGCGGGGTTGGGGGCTGCTCGACGATGCCGAATGGGAATCGCTCGAGCGCGACGTGGCCGCTGAGGTCGAGGCGGCCGTGGCGGAGGCGGAGGCGGCTCCCTGGGAGCCGGTCGAAGATCTCGAGCGCGACCTGCTCGTGGCCCCGGCCGGCCATGAGCCAGGCCCGGCCCGCCGGGAGCCCTGAGCATGCCGACGCTCACTTACCGCGAGGCCGTCCGGCAGGCGATTCGCGCGGCCCTCGCGGGGGACGACCGCGTGCTCCTCGTGGGGGAAGACGTGGGGCGGTATGGGGGCGCGTATGCCTGCAGCAAGGGGCTGCTCGAGGAATTCGGCCCCGAGCGGGTGCGCGACGCGCCGCTCTCCGAATCGGGATTCGTGGGGGCGGGCATCGGCGCGGCGATCGGCGGCCTCAGGCCGATCGTGGAGGTGATGACGATCAACTTCAGCCTGCTCGCGCTCGATCAGATCGTGAACAACGCGGCGACGCTCAGGCACATGAGCGGCGGCCAGGTGGGCGTGCCACTCGTGATCCGGATGGCGACGGGCGCGGGCCGGCAGGTGGCGGCGCAGCATTCGCACAGCCTCGAGGTCTGGTATGCCCATGTGCCGGGCCTCAAGGTGCTCGCCCCGGCGACGCCGCACGACGCGCGGCACATGCTTGCCGCGGCGCTCGCCGATCCCGACCCCGTCGTGATCGTGGAGCATGCGATGCTCTATGCGACGGAGGGGGAAGTCGAGGAAAGCCCCGCGGCGCTTGACCCCTGGCATGCGGCCGTCCGCCGGGAGGGCCGCGATGTGACGCTCGTGACGTCGGGCGGCTCGCTGGCAAAGACGCTGGCTGCTGCGGAGCGGCTCGCGGCCGACTCGATCGACGCGGAGGTGATCGACCTCCGCTGCCTGCGGCCGCTCGATGCCGATCGCATCGTCGCATCGGTCGCGAAGACCCACCGCGCGGTCGTGGTCGACGAAGGCTGGAAGACCTGCGGCCTCGCCGCCGAGATCAGCGCGATCCTGATGGAGCGGGCGTTTTACGACCTCGATGTGCCGGTCGCCCGAGTGGCGAGCGCGGAGGTGCCGATTCCGTATGCCAAGCATCTCGAAGACGCCGCGCTCCCGAGCGTCGACCGCATCGTCGCCGCCGTGAAAGGTCTCGCCTGATCATGGAAACCTTCCTCATGCCCACGCTCGGCGCCGACATGGAGGCCGGCACGCTCGTTGCCTGGCGGAAGCAGCCGGGCGACGCATTGCATCGCGGCGACACGCTCGCGGAGGTGGACACGGAGAAGGGCGTGATCGACGTCGAGGTTTTTCATGACGGGGTTCTCGACGCGATCCTCGTGCCGGCCGGCACCCGCGTGCCGGTGGGCACGCCGCTCGCCACGATCCGAGCGGCGGGTGAACCGGCGGCCGCGCCGGTTGCAGCGGCCCCCGCAGCGGTACCCGTTCCGCCCGGGCCGCCGGAAACGGGCGAGGTGCAGCCGGCGGCTGCCGTCGCGCCCACGCTGCCGCTGCCGACACCACCCCTCTATGCCCCCGCGCTCGATGCCCTCGGGCGCCTGCGGATCTCGCCGTCAGCGCGGCGGCTGGCCCGCGAACTTGGCGTCGATCCACGGCTCGTGAAGGGGACGGGCCGCGAGGGGGCGATCGCGCGGGCCGATATCCAGCGTACGGCCGCGGGCCTGCCTGCAGCGCCGCAGGCGGTGGCTCCTGTCGCGCCGGCAGTTGCTCCGCCCGCCGCTCCGCCGTCGGCGGACCGCCTCGACCGGATGCGGCGGACGATCGCGGCGGCGATGTCGCGATCGAAGCGGGAGATTCCCCACTACTATCTCTCGACCACGATCGATCTCCATCGGGCCATGAGCCGGCTCGATTGCGAAAACGAGCGGCGTCCGCCGGAGAAGCGGCTGCTCGCCGGTGTGATGCTCCTCAAGGCAGCGGCGATGGCGATCCGCGAGGTGCCCGAGCTCAATGCGGTGTGGGAAGGCGAACGCGTGGTCGTGAAGCCCGTCGTGCACGTGGGCGTGGCCATCTCGCTGCGGCAGGGAGGGCTCGTGATCCTCGCCCTGCACGACACGGCGTCGCGGAGCCTCGACGATCTCATGGACGGTCTCCGCGATCTCACCGCGCGGGCCCGGGCCGGCCGCATGAAGAGCTCCGAGCTTGCCGATTCCACGATCACGGTCACGAGCCTCGGCGATCGGGGCGTGGACGCCGTGTGGGGCGTGATCTATCCGCCGCAGGTGGCGATCGTGGGGTTCGGGAAGATCGTGGAGCGACCGTGGGCGATGGACGGCGGGCTCTTCGTGCGCCGCGTCGTGACGGCCACGCTCGCGGCGGATCATCGCGTCAGCGACGGGCACCGCGGCGGGCTCTATCTCGACGCGGTCGACCGGCTGCTGCAGGAGCCGGAGCGCCTATGAATGACGAGGGGAAAATCCGCGCGACCGTGCTCGAAATCCTCGGCGGCATCGCGCCAGAGGCCGATCTCGCTGCGCTCGCGCCCGACGCAAACTTCCGCCGCGAGCTCGACCTCGACTCGATGGACTTTCAAAACTTCGTGATCCGGGTCTGCAAGGCGCTCGCCGTGCATATCCCCGACCGCGACGCCGCGCAGCTCACCACCGTCGCGAAGTGCATCGACTATCTGCGGTAGGACAGGCTTCAGCCTGTCAGCCAAACCGCCTCAGTCTTCGCCCTGCGCCTTCGTGAAGCCGTCGGCGCCGTCGATCCGCAGCAACCGCTCGATGTGGCAGACCTCGTGCGTCGCGTTGATCTTCCGCGACAGGGCGAGCGCGTCGTCGAACTGGATCGGCTGGCCGCTGCGGGTCATGAACCGGCAGCGGTGCTGGCTCACGCAGTCGATGTTTGGGTTGCCATCGGGATACACCTTCGTGCCCCGGTTGGAGATCATCTTGAGCTTCAGTGGCGTCCCTTCGCTGATCGCCTCGAGCGACGGACCAAGCTCTGCCGGCACCACCGCGCTCTCGACGAAAATATCGGCGCCGACCACTTCCTTCGTCTTGGCGGGACGGAACACCTGGTTGCGGCTGAGTTCCGGCATCTTGATCGGCTTGGCCGTCCGCACCTTCCAGCCCTCGGCCTTGCGGCCGAGGTTCTTGATCACGGCCTTCGTGTACTCCGACGTTTTCACGCCCTTGTCGTAGCCCACCACATCGCCCGTGAGCTTGCCGTCGAGGAGCGTCGTGAGCACGGCGTGCTCGATGGCAGCCGCCGCCTCGAATTCACCGAGATACTTGAGCATCATCACGCTGCTCAGGATCACGGCGGTGGGGTTGATCACGTCCTTGCCGGCATACTTCGGGGCCGAGCCATGCACCGCCTCGAAGATCGCGATCCCGTTGCCGAGATTGGCCGACGGGGCGAAGCCGAGGCCGCCGACGAGGGCGGACGTCAGATCGCTGATGATGTCACCGTTCATGTTCGTGGTGACGATCACGTCGAACTGACCCGGCTTCTTCACGAGCTGGTGGGCGCAGTTGTCGATGATCACGTGCCACGACTTGATGTCGGGGTATTCCGGAGCGATCCGCTCGAACGTGCGCTTCACCTCGCCTTCGGTGAGTTTCATGATGTTGGCCTTCGTGGCGCAGGCGAGCGACTGCCTTCCCTCCGACCGGGCGAACTCGAATGCCGTGCGGATGATCTTCTCGGAGCCCTTGGCGCTGATGAGCTTCAGGCACTGGGCGACGTCGGGCGTCTGCATGTGCTCGATGCCGGCGTAGAGATCCTCGACGTTCTCGCGCACCACCACGAGGTCGATGCCCTGGCCGGTGTAGGGGGTGGTCACGCCGGGCAGTTCGCGAACGGGCCGGATGTTGGCGAACGTTTCGAAGAGCTTGCGCAGCGTGACATTGGCCGACTTCTCACCGAAGCCCACGGGGGTGCCGAGAGGGCCCTTGAGCACCACCCGCGTGCTGTTGATCGAGTCGATCGTGTCCTGCGGCACGCCCGAGGCGATGCCCTGCTTGAACACCCGCTCACCGGCATGCCGCTCGACCCAGTCGATGCCGACACCGGTGGCGTTGATGATCTCGACGGCGGCGGCGACGCACTCGGGGCCGATTCCATCTCCGGGGATCACGGTCACGGCATGTCGGGTCATGATGGGTTTTCCTTGGGGTTGGAGGCAGCCTTGTGATACCGCCACCGACGAGAGTGTCAAGAAGAGCCTGCCCTTGAAGCCCGTGGCGCAAGCCGAGGGAATGCGGGCAATGGCGACGCCGACAGGCGGAAGCCCGTCCTACCGCTCGATCCGCAGGAAGTGCGTCGCGCAGCTGATGCACGGGTCGTACGTGCGGATCAGGTGCTCACACCGGCGCGTGGCGTCGGCGTCGTCGCGGTCGAGCACGGTCGGCAGATACGCCTTGAGATCGGCCTCGATGCGGGCCTGGTTTTGCGACGTCGGCGGCACGATCGCGGCCGCGGCGATGAGGCCGTCGTCGCCGATTCGGTAGCGGTGATAGAGCAGCCCGCGCGGCGCCTCCGTCGCATGGCAGGCTTCTCCCGCCTTGGCCGCATACTCGATGCGGGGCACTGCGAGCGGCGCTGCGTAGTCGCCGGCGATCCTGGCCGCCTCCTCAAACGCGGCGACAAGTTCGATCGCGCGGGCGACGATTGCCTGAAAGGGATTGCCGCTGGGCCAGTCGATGCCAGAGGCGTCGGCCGCCCGCCGCGCCCGCGGCGGCAGCAGATCGCGGCTCGTCGCCATCCTCGCAAGCGGCCCACAGAGGTAGGCCCGGCCGTCGGGCTCGATCAGGCTGTGGAGCGCGGTCGAGTGCGGCACCTGCCGCTCGCGGAAATGCCGCTCGTAGTCGGCCACCGGAATGTCGAGCATGCGCCGGCCCGCCACGGTCATCGCCACCACGCGGCCATGATTCATCGGGTATTCGTCGTCGGCCCGCACGGCCACGTATTCGTGCGGCTGCCGGAAGTCGGGAAACTCGAAACAAGCCACCTCCGCGACGAGCGCCTCGGCCGCCGCGATGCCCCATTCGAGGTCGGGCAGCAGTGCCTGCACCTCGGCCGCCGGCGGCGACTTGTAGAACCCGCCGACCGTCACGTTGATCGGATGCACCGCGCGGCCGCCGAGCACCTCGATCAGCCGGCTGCCGATCTGCTTCATGCGCAGTCCCCGCTCGAGGAACGGCGCCCGTTCGGGCGGCATCGAGAAGCCGCTCTCGCAGCCGAGGAAGTCGGGGGCGTCGAGCAGGTGGACGTGCAGCGAGTGGCTCTGGATCCACTCGCCGCAGTACAGGATTCGGCGGAGCGCTGCGATCGCGGGGGTCGTCTCGATGCCGAGCGCCTGTTCGAGCGCCTGGCAGGCGCTCATCTGGTAGGCCACCGGGCAGATGCCGCAGATCCGCGCGACGATGTCGGGCACCTCGCGGACCTCGCGGCCGACGACGAGCTTCTCGAAAAACCGCGGCGGCTCGTAGATGTTGAATTCTGCGATCTCGACCGTGCCGTCGGCCACGCGGACGCAGAGCCCGCCTTCCCCCTCCACCCGCGTGAGCGATTTCACCGAGAGCTTGCGGACGCGGCTCATGTCGGAGGGGCTCCGTCGGAGGCTGCGAGCCGGTCGTGCTCCGTGCGAAACTCGGGCGCCCAGGCGTTGAACGACTGCACGAGCCGGCCGAGCGATTCCCGAGACGCCCCGTGCCGCTCGTAGAAGCCGGTGAGGCTGACGAGGTTCGGCGACTGGTCGGGGCCGTAGCAGCCGAAGCACTCGCGATCGTGCGCCGGGCAGATCGCGCCGCAGCCCGCCTGCGTGACTGGCCCCAGGCAGGCGATCCCCTTGGCGACCGCCACGCAGACCGTGCCCTGCGCTTTGCATTCGACGCAGACTGCATATCCCGGCAGCCGCGGCCGGCGGCCGACGACGAAGGCCGAGATCACCTGCGCCAACTGGCCCGGATCGATCGGGCAGCCGCGCAATTCGAAATCGACCGCGACATGGTCGGCGATCGGCGTGCTCGTGGCGAGCGACTCTATAAAGGAAGGGGCGGCGTAGACGGCGGCCACGAAGTCGTCGATGTGGGCCCAGTTGCGGAGGGCCTGGATGCCGCCGGCCGTGGCGCAGGCGCCGATCGTGACCAGAAACCGGCACTGCCGCCGAATCTCCTCGAGCCGCTCGACGTCGTCCGGCGTCGAGACCGATCCCTCGACGAAGCCCACGTCGTAGGGGCCGGCACCGATCCGCGACCGCGCCTCGAGGAAGTGCTCGATTTCGAGATGCGCCGCGAGATCGCCCAGCTGCGGCCGCGCCCGGCCGATGGCGTCGAGCAGCTGCATCTGGCAGCCGTCGCAGGAGGCGAATTTGTAGATGGCGATGCGGGGTGGCATGAGCACGACAGGCCGAAGCCTGTCCTACAGGTTGGGAATGGCGAGGAACCGAGCGATGCGGTCATAGGGAAAGACGGGGCCATCGCGGCAGACGAATTCGGGGCCAAACTGGCAGAGGCCGCAGAGCCGCGCGGCGCAGATCATGTTGCGCTCCATCGAGACGAACATCCGCGAGTGCCAAAGGCCCGCGGCCTCGGCCCGCCGCACGACGGCAAGCATCATCGGCTCGGGGCCGCAGCAGATGAGGCCGGTGCGTGAACCGTCGAGGGGGACGTCGTCGAAGAGCGAGGTCACAAGCCCCGTGCGGCCGCTCCAGCTGGCGTCTGCCTGGTCGACGATGACGTGCACGTCGATGCCGCGGTCGCGCCACTCACGGTATTCGCGTTCGTAGAGCATGGCCGCGGGCGCTTTCGCGCCGAAGAGCACGGCCACGTGGCCATACGACGCGCGGTCGTGGGCGATCTGCAGAATCGCCGCGCGGACCGACGCCAGCCCCACGCCTCCGACGGCGATCACGATGTCGTGACCGCGAAGCTCCGCGAGCGGCCAGGGCGTGCCAAAAGGGCCGCGGAGGATCACATCGTCGCCCACCGTGAGCCGGGCGAGCGCGTCGGTCACGTTGCCCACCGCCTTCACGGTATGACTGATCGAGCCGCGAGCGCCGGGATCGGAGCTGATCGAGATCGCCGCCTCGCCGATCCCCGGCAGGTAGAGCATGTTGAATTGGCCAGGCGCGAAGGAAAATCGCGCCGCCGTGGCAGGGTCGCGAAACGCGAGGTCATACGTGCGCACGTGCGCCACCTCGTCGCGCACGGCCGCGATCCGCGTGGCATGGTGCTGCCA